>R24__coassemble_1616_pt1 | contig 11311 bp, 8 predicted proteins | sample R24__metabat2_low_PE_011 | metagenome-assembled genome bin R24 | reverse complement strand
TTGCTAAATAGAACATAAAAAATAATAAATATGAAAGCATTAAATGTACTGGCTGCCTTCATAGGCGGCGCTGCAGTAGGCGCAGCACTTGGAGTGCTTTTCGCTCCAGAGAAGGGTTCTGACACTCGCGAGAAGATCGCAGAGGCTTTGCGCAAGAAAGGCATCAAGCTGAGCAAGGAAGATTTCGAGGACCTTGTTTCGGACATCAAGAAAAAGTTCGAGAAAGAGCCTGAAGAGGATTTGGCATAAGATTTACACACATATTTTAGCACCTGAATAGAACGTTTAGGTGCTATTATATTTAACTGCTGAACCCTAAATTTATCATTATGTCGAAATACGATAATACTGTTGATAATCTGCAACAACTTATAGAAGAACTGAAGAACTATCTCAAGTTGTACAAACAATATACTCAGCTACAGTTGGTCGAGAAGCTGACGCTTCTGCTGTCGGCACTCATTACGGGCACAATCGTACTTGTACTCGTGCTGTGCGTGCTGTTCTACATGTCGTTTACCATAGCCTACATGATAGCTCCGCTTGTTGGCGGACTTGCCATGGCATTCGGCATCATAACGCTTGCGCTCCTGCTGCTTCTGCTGCTGGTTTTCTTCAACAAGCAGAGGCTGATAATCAAGCCCGTAACGCGAATACTTGCCAACATTCTGCTTTCATCTAACGAAGAAGAGGATAAGTTATGACGGAAAAAAACAAAGAGACTAAAGATATATCACTCGAATACATTCAGCAAGAAAAGGAACGAGTGAAAGCATTGCTCGATAAATCGCAGGAAAGACTGAAGGACATCAGCCAGAAACTTATATCGCCGCCAAAGCCAAAGGACAAGCGCGAGCAGGTGGCTGCGCTCGTTGGCAACGCCTTCACCATTTTCGACGGCGTGATGATAGGCATAAAAGTTACGCAACGCTTACGAAGTCTTTTCGGCAAAAACAGAGGTTAAAACAAAACGATTCTACTATGGTTAAAGCAACAACGACTTCCAAAGAGATTACAGAAGATATTAGATATTTGAACCTGTTGGCACAGAATTTCCCGACCATTGCCGACGCAAGCACCGAGATTATAAATCTTGAAGCAATTCTTAATTTACCAAAGCCTACAGAACATTTCATAGCCGATCCGCACGGAGAATACGAGGCATTCAAGCATGTGCTGAAGAACGCTTCAGGAAACATAAAGAGAAAGGTTAACGAACTGTTCGGAAACTCGATACGCGAGAGTGAAAAGAAGGAACTCTGCACGCTGATTTATTATCCGGCAAAGAAACTCGAACTCGTAAAGATTGAAGACCCGAACATAAACGACTGGTATCTGACGACGCTTAACATGCTCGTGAAGGTGTGCCAGAACGTATCGAGCAAATATACCCGCTCAAAGGTGAGAAAGTCGCTCCCCGACGAATTCTCGTACATCATCGAGGAACTTCTGCACGAAAGTCTCGAAGAGAAGAACAAACACGACTATGTGAACGTAATCATCAGCACGATTGTTAAGACAGGCCGTGCCGACGACTTCATAATTGCCATGTGCCGACTGATTCAGCGACTGGCGATAGACAAACTCCACCTTGTGGGCGACATCTACGACCGCGGTCCGGGAGCACACATAATAATGGACGTTCTGTGCAAGTATCACAACTTCGACATCCAGTGGGGAAACCACGATATTGGCTGGATTGGAGCTGCCGCCGGAAACGACTGCAACATCTTCAACGTGCTCAGATTGAGCCTCAGATATGCCAATCTTGCAACGCTCGAAGACGGATACGGAATTAACCTTCTGCCGCTTGCAACATTCGCCCTCGATGCTTACAAGGACGACGACTGCAAGGTTTTCTATCCAAAAGTAAGCCAGGAAGATACACACGACGAGAAGACTCGCCAGCTGATTGCAAAGATGCACAAGGCGGCGAGCATCATCCAGTTCAAGCTCGAGGCAAAGTTGATTGACCGTCATCCCGAATGGAAGATGGACGACCGCAAACTTCTGCACCACATCGACTTTGAACGCGGCGTGATAACCATAGCCGGCAAGGAGTACGAGATGAGAGATTCAGTATTCCCTACCATCGACCCGGCAAATCCTTACGAACTAACAGAGGAGGAAAAAGATGTAGTGAGCCGCATTCACCACTCGTTCCGCGTGAGCGAGAAACTGAAGCAGCACGTCCGCTGCATGTTCCACCACGGCGCAATGTTTACTATTTGCAACAGCAACCTTCTGTTCCACGCGTCTATTCCGATGAATGCCGACGGAACATTCAAGGACGTTTTCGTTGAGGACAAGCGCTATCACGGCAAGGCTCTTCTGGAGAAGATTGACCAACTTGTGCGCTCGGCATTCAACAACGACACCGACATTGAACAGAAGCAGTACGACATAGACTATATGTACTACTTATGGTGCGGAAAGGATTCTCCGCTGTTCGATAAGGAAAAGATGACGACATTTGAACGCTACTTCGTAAGCGACAAGGAACTTTACAAGGAAGAGAAAGGCGCATACTATGCCCTGCGCAACAAAGAAGAAATCGTCGACATGATTCTGGACGAGTTTGACGTTAAGGGCAAGCACCGCCACATCATAAACGGACACGTTCCGGTAAAAGCCGGCTCGGGCGAATGTCCGGTTAAGGCCAACGGAAAACTGCTTGTCATCGACGGCGGATTCTCGAAGGCTTATCAGCCAGAGACAGGCATCGCCGGATACACTCTTGTGTACCACTCTCGCGGACTCGAACTGGTTCAGCATCAGCCATTCACATCAACAGAAGATGCCATAAAATCAGGAACGGACATCCGCTCTACAAGGCAGATTGTTGAGATGAACAGCCACCGCATGATGGTGCGCGACACAGACAAGGGTGCAGAACTCATTGAACAAATCAACGAGTTGTACAAACTTCTGCATGCCTACAGAAACGGATTCATAAAAGAAAAAATCAAATAATGACTGTAACAGAGATTTTACGAAACACCGACAAAACACTATTCTCGTTCGAGGTCTTGCCACCTCTGCGAGGCAAGAGTATCGAACAGATTTACAAGACGATAGACCGTCTGATTGATTTCAATCCGGCATTCATCGAGATTACTACCCACCGTAACGACTATGTGTATAAAGAGGTAAAGAAAGACATCTACAAACGAGTGGAAGAGCGTCTGCGCCCGGGAACCGTTGCCATTGCCTACGCAATAAAGCAGAAATACAACATTCCGGTAGTTCCGCACATCATCTGCTCGGGATATTCGCAGCAGGAGACGGAGAACGAACTGTTCGACCTCTCGTTCCTCGACATCCTCGACCTTCTGGTGCTGCGTGGCGACAAGTCAAAGCAGGACAGCCGCTTCATTCCGAAAGAAGGCGGTCTGCAATACGCAAGCGAGTTGTGCCAGCAGATAAACGACTTTAACAACGGTAAACTGGCCTACGGCGGTCAGCACGAACTTCCGCATCAGTTCTCTTACGGCGTTGCCGGATATCCGGAGAAGCACGAGGAGGCGATGAACATGACTGTCGACATTCAAGCCCTGAAGAAGAAGGTTGAACTCGGCGCAGGCTACATCGTTACGCAGATGTTCTTCGACAATCAGAAATACTTCGACTTCGTGAAACGATGCCGCGAGGTGGGCATAAACGTACCAATCGTTCCAGGCCTGAAGCCGCTGAGCACGATAAACCATCTGACGATGCTTCCACGCACATTCCACATCGACTTTCCAGAAAAGCTGTCCCAGAAAATGGCAAAATGCCAGAACAACGACGACGTTAAGGAGGTAGGTATTGAATGGTGCATAGAACAATGCCGCGAACTGCGCGAGCACGATGTTCCGTCGCTGCACTTCTACACAATGAACGCGGCGGCTCAGATAGAAACCATCATGAAAAATCTGTAACCACAAGAAAAAAACAACACACAAAAGAAAATAATGACATTAAGAGAAGCCTTTTCTGAAAAAATAATGCTGCTCGACGGCGGTATGGGTTCGTTGCTGATGAAGGGAAACAACGACCAGCTGTCCATCGCGCAGCCCGAACTGATTCTTGACATTCACCGCCGTTACGTTGCGGCTGGAGCCGACATCCTCACCACCAACACATTCTCTTCGCAGCGCGTTTCGCAGCACGAATATCATCTCGAAGATAAGATTGACGAGCTGAACCGCGCCGCTGCCCGACTTGCCATGAAAGCCGCTTCGGAGGCTGAAGGACGAAAGGTCTTTGTGCTTGGCGATGTAGGCCCAACGAGCAAGATGCTCTCGATGAGCGACGATGTGAACGACCCGTCGGCACGCGCCATATCGTTCGACGAACTCGAAGATGCATACTTTGAACAGATAAAGGCTCTTATAGAAGAAGGCGTTGACGGCATTCTTGTCGAAACTATTTTCGATACGCTCAACGCCAAGGCAGCCATCAGCGCATTTCTTAAATGCAAGCATCTGTCGCCAAACGATGCCGAGCCCGAAATTCTGCTTTCGATGACCGTGAGCGATGCTTCGGGCAGAACGCTGAGTGGTCAGACTGTCGAGGCCTTCGTCACTTCCGTGGCACACGCCAATCCGCTCTGCGTTGGTCTGAACTGCGGTCTGGGAGCCGACGGAATGATTCCTTACCTGCGACAAATGGCGGAATGTGCGCCTTGCTACATCAGTTGCCATCCGAATGCCGGACTGCCAAACCAGTTTGGCGGATACGACGACACGCCTGAAGACATGGTTTCGCAGATGCAGCCCTACTTTGGCGAACATCTTGTAAACATGATTGGCGGCTGCTGCGGAACAACGCCCGAGCACACCGCCGCGATGCGCCAGATGATTGACGCCCTGCCGGCTGACTATCAGCACCGACAGCCAAAGCCACACGACGGCGCGCTGCATCTGGCAGGACTCGAACCGCTCGTTGCCGACGCCAAAACGTTCGTAAAGGTAGGCGAACGATGCAACGTTGCCGGAAGTCGAAAATTCCTTCGTCTGATTGGCGAAAAGAACTACGACGAGGCTCTTACCATTGCCCGAAAGCAGATTGAGGACGGCGCAATGGTAATAGATATAAACATGGACGACGGACTTTTGGAGGCTGGCGAGGAGATGAAGAAATTCCTGAATCTTCTGGCATCCGACCCTTCAATCAGCCGCGTGCCGATAATGGTCGATTCATCGCGCTTCGAGGTTATTGAACAAGGCTTGAAATGCTGTCAGGGAAAGTGCATCGTAAACTCTATAAGCCTGAAACTCGGCGAGGAGGATTTTCTGGAGCACGCAAAGGTTGTGAAGCGACTCGGAGCGGCCGTAATCGCCATGTGCTTCGATGAGAACGGACAGGCAACCGACTACGACAGCCGCGTGCGGATATGCAGCCGAATGTACCGTCTGCTTACCGAGAAGGCCGGCTTCCTTCCCGAAGACATAATTTTCGACCCTAACGTGCTGACCATCGCCACCGGAATGGCCGAGCATGCCGCATACGCCGCCGATTTCATTCGCGCAACCCGATGGGTCAAGGACAATCTGCACGGGGCGCGCGTCTCGGGCGGACTATCCAACCTCTCGTTCGCCTTCCGCGGAAACAACTATCTGCGCGAGTCAATGCACTCGGTATTCCTTCATCATGCCATACCAAACGGCATGGGCATGGCTATAATGAACCCGGCAACCGAAGTAGACTATTTCAGCATCGAGCCTAATCTTGCGCTGGCAATAACCGAGGTTATTCTGAACACCTATCCCGAGGCGAGCGACAAACTCATTGAGATGGCGCCGTCAATCGTTCCGGCGGAAAAGAAAAAGGAGATTGTGAAGAAGGCTGCGCCAGAGAATGAAGTGCCCGACGTTGACGTTCAGGCTCTTCTCGACAAGGGAATGCCACCGCTCGAGATAATCTCCGGTCCGCTGATGGACAGAATGAACCGCGTAGGCGAACTCTTCGGTGCAGGAAAGATGTTTCTTCCGCAGGTCGTAAAAGCGGCACGCGACATGAAGAAATCCATCGGAATACTTCAGCCTTACATCGAGAAAGGACAGGACACCAACAGTGCCGGCTGCGGAAAAATTCTGATTGCAACCGTAAAGGGTGATGTTCACGACATTGGAAAAAACATCGTCGGAGTAATCCTCTCGTGCAACGGATTCGACGTTATCGACCTTGGCGTAATGGTTCCGACGGAGACGATTATACAAACCGTAAAGGAGCAGAATATCGACATTGTGTGTCTCTCGGGCCTCATCACTCCGAGCCTCGAAGAGATGTGCACCGTTGCCACAGCCATGCAAGAAGCCGGAATGAAGATTCCGCTGATGGTGGGCGGCGCAACGACATCTGCCGTACACACGGCCATGAAGATTGCGCCTTGCTACGACGGTCCTGTGTTCCATGTAAGAGACGCGGCAAGCAATCCGGGAATAGCCATGCGTCTGCTCGACGAGGCTCAGCACGATGCCGTGGTAGAGGAAAACCAAACGGAACAGGAACGCATACGCAAGCAGCAGGAGCAAAAGCAGCTGCGCGAACAAGTATGCTCGCAGACGCGCAAAAGTCTTGGCGAAACATCGCCTCTCGAACGCCGTCTTGTGGTTGACTGGAGCAAGCAGATGCCTCACACGCCGCCGTTCATCGGGGCAAGGCTGCACAAGGGCATCATGGTTCGCGACCTCATTCCGCTTATCGACTGGAACTATTTCTACTGGCCGTGGAAGGTTAAGGACGGCACGGAAGAGGCTCGCCAGCTGAAGGAAGAGGCTCTTGCCCTGCTTGCCGAACTGGCTAACGACAAGGCTTACGCCGCCCGAGTGATTCAGGCGTTCTACCCTGCCGAAGGACTCGACGACCGCATACACATAACGCTCAGAAAGAGCGAGCACGACAGCAACTGCCCTTGCTGCAACCAGAGCATCGACCTTGCCACTCCACGACAGAACCGCAACGAAGGCACTTGCCTTTCATTGTGCGACTACATAAACAACTGCGTAGGAGCATTTGCCTGCACCGTGAGCCAGACATTCGTAGACCGTCTTGAGAAACTGAAGAAAGAGCATGGTGCGAGCGACTACGACGCTCTTCTGCTGCAAACGGTTGGAGACCGACTGGCCGAGGCTGCCGCCGAATATCTGAGCCGCGAACTGAAGGAGAAGCACAACTGGGGCGGAATCCGTCCAGCCGTGGGCTACCCTTCTCTGCCCGACCAGCGCAGCATCTTCCAGATTGCCAAACTAATAGACTTTGGCAGCGTGGGCATCAGTCTTACAGAGAACGGCGCAATGTATCCGCAAGCATCTGTCTGCGGTCTGTACATTCCTTACGAAGAGGCAGAATATTTCAGCGTAAAGCACTAATATTTAACATATCAGAATCTGCGTCCTCGGTGTCATTTCTCGGCATCGAGGACGTTTTTTCTGCCCTTCGGGATAAAATCAAACCGAAAAAGACGAATTTTCATTCCGTTTTTGCTATATTCGCGCAATAAACTTAATATGAATAATATAACAGCTATTTTCAGAACAAACGAATATGAACGACAAAACAGACAAAAATCAGAACATTTCGCGTCGCGATGCCCTGAAAAAGATGGGCGCACTCACGGCAACGGCAGCCATCAGCATTTCGGGAGTAGAGGCATTGGCTTCGACCGTAGGCTCATCGGGAGAGGCTAAGAAGAGTCTTAAAGTGCTGCTAATCAACGGCAGCGCACGACGAAAGGGTAATACCTTCCCCCTACTCTCCGAGATTGCCGGTCAGTTGAACAAGAATTCGATAGACAGCGAGATTGTAAACATCGGAAGCCTTCCTGTTCATGGCTGCATTGCCTGCGGACGATGCCATGCCGAGCACCTTGGCAAATGTGTGTTCGACGATGATGTTTGCAACAAACTTCTCGACAAAATGGCAGAATGTGACGGCATAATCGTCGGCTCGCCAGTCTATTACGGACAGCCAGCCGGTCAGGTTCTCGCCGTGCTGCAAAGAATGTGCTACTCGGGCGGAGCAAAACTGCAAGGCAAGCCAGCCGCCGCCGTAACGGTATGCCGCCGCGGAGGAGCAACTGCCGCATTCCAGACTCTGCAAATGCCTTTCCAGATGCTCAACATGCCTATCGTTACTTCGCAATACTGGAACATCGGCTACGGAACAGCCGAGGGCGAGGCTTCACAAGACGAAGAGGGCTTGCAGACCATGCGCACGCTTGCCGACAACATGGCTTATATGCTAAAGCAATTCTCCACCGGCTCAGCTAAACGTCCTGAAAGAGAGCGCGGTAAATTCACGAATTTCATTAGATAAAATAAAAATCTCCTCCGTTCAATTTTTATTAACGGAGGAGTTTTTTAACCTTCAATATCCTTTTCTCCCAAAATCATCTGTTCAACTTGCAACCTTGCCGACTGTAAAATTTCTTCACCTTCTTGCTCTAAGCGTTTGGCTTCGGCGCGAATGGCGGCAATATTATTGGCTATTTCACGCTGCTTTTCGAGAGGCGGAAGAGGGATTTTAATATTTTTAATCATTTCGAAATTAATATTATTAATGTTTGTTCCACCAAGATTCCTATATAAAGTTTCTTTGAACATAATACTTGCTAAATATTCAAATAAATAATATGACATAATTTCTTCATTATTTATTCGCAACACCCCCATAAAGCCTCCAAAATAAAAAGAAGTATCAGTATCTATAAATGCAACTTTTCCTGCATGTTCTTTGCTACCACTTGCAGCGCAGATGAAAATATCATCTTTTTTTAGCCTCAAAGAATCTGGCAAAACAATATTAGAATCAATGTATCTAATATCGGACAAATTCAAGTCATTAGTTTCAAGATTAATATTGTTCGCTCTTAAAATAGCGTGTCCCTCATTTGCTACATCTTTTGACGAATATACAACACCACTTGTATAAGTACATAATTTCTTTAATTTGACACACTTGAATTTTCCTTTATTTGTATTATCTTCGATTTGCGAATAAATCAAATTATTATAAAAAGGATCAAGCCTTCTGCCGCCTACTTTGCTAAAGTTTACCGTGAAGATGCGTTTTTCAAGACTATTGTCTTTTTGGGGCAAAGTTATCCCTAACTCGTCCAAAAGATATTTGTCGATTGAGGCAAGTTTGGCTTTTGATACACTAAGTTTCTTCTTGCGCTGAGATAAAGCCGCATTGTAAACATCTACTATTTGCTGCTGAATGTGTAGAGGGGGAATGGGGATAATTAAATTTTCTAAAAAGTTTTTAGGAACTCGTTGTTGGCCTGCTGAACCACCAAAATATTTAGTAGCTGTTTGTAAAAATCTATTGTCTCTGAGTATGATATAGATATAATCAATCAACAAATAATCATTTTTTGGTCTAATCACAAAGAACTCTGTAGAACCACAACCATATCCATTTCGCAAATTTCTAACTACAGCAGATTTGCCATTTTGCATACAAGGTGTGATTTTTGCCCATATCAAATCTCCATTTTGGAAACGAGTAAAACCTTTCGTTTCTAACACCTTTTTGTATAAAGATTCTTTTATTGTGCCATCATCTTCATTTACTATATTCATAGGAATAAAAGAAATGTCGTCATCATCCTTTAGCTTAGAAAATGACACTTTAGGATCAATTAATGCAACAGAAGACAACTTTCGATTTGTATATTGTTTGGATACGAATCTAAATTGATTTTGAAAAATTGTCGGATCCCATCTTCCTTCCAACTCAGAGAAGTTGACAAGGAAAATTTTGTCAGGGTCGATATTTTGCGGTACGTTATATGGCATAATTCAAAGTGTTTCAATAAACTTTTTCAATTCTGTTCCAATGGTTTCCAACTCGTTTGTGCTGGTTGGTTTGCCTGTGGCATCATACCCAATTTGCTCGGCAATAGCCATAAAAATCGGATAGTCAACAATCGTTTTGCGCATTTGGGCATATCGCTCTTCCAACCGTTCTTTTAGTTCGGCTATCTGATTGTTGAACTGCTCGTTAACCAGCTTTTTCCACATGACGAAAGCATCGGTTTTCTCAATCTCTTTCTTGTCTGTAAGTCCTGTAGTATTGTCAAAACCGATATGTCCTTTTATCGTCTTTTTCTTTTCGGCTTCAATACTTTCAACTGTTGCCTTGTAGTTAGCCTCGGCTTTAATTTGTTCCTGAATTTTGAGTCTGGCATTCTTTATATTCTCACTCTGCTCGTCCGTCCATTTTTTCAAGAACAAAACCGAACTTTTTACTCCTGCTCCATTGGCAGCAAAGGCTGTTTGTGGCATACTTACCACAGCAACAATCCTGAACCATTCGCTAATGTTATTACGCACATATTGCAAGGTGCTATTTGTCAAGATCCCATCGGGGATAACAATAGCGAGATAGCCACCTTCTTTCAAAAAGTTTCTATCTTGTTCAATAAAAAGCACTTCGGTGCTCTGACTATCACGATTTTTTACTGCCGTGTTTTTGGTGTCGAGCCAATCAACATCCTTTGTTCCGAAACTAAACTGATGCAAATACGCGCTTTCGGTCTGCTTAATCACACTACCAAAGGACGGATTGGTGATTATCAAATCGAATGTGCCATAAGCAAATCCATTATTGCCAGTCTTGGAAATTATAGCCTCATCACGCAAAAGTCCATCACTTGCAATAACATTTGTATGACCGTCGTCGTGAATAATCATATTCATTTTGGCTGTTCGGGCAATCTGTTCGTTTATCTCTATGCCAAAAAGATTGTGCGAAGCAAAATCGTGCCAATGGTTGTAATGTTCAATCGTGCCTTCATCATAGAATTCTCCAGCCTGCTGTCGTACTTTATCAAGGGCATAAAGCAAGAAACCTCCACTTCCGCATGATGTGTCGAGAACTTTCGAATCGTTCTTAATCGGAAGAACATCTACAATAAACTTCACAATGTTTCGAGGCGTAAAATACTGACCGAAATCACCACGGAAATACGATCCCATAAAAGTCTCGAAAGCCTTTCCTTTGCTGTCGAGGTCGGTTTTCGAGAGGTTGACTCCCTGCAAATAACTGACAACCGTACGGATGCGTTGCGGTGTTAGTCGGATATTGTCCTTGAAAACTTCCTTGTCTCGCTGTTTGCCTTCATCGTAAAGGTCAAAGATGCGTTTGGCAAGGTCAGTGGTTATTTTTTGCTCCACCTTGTCAATATCTTGCTGTGATGCGTTTTTAGGCTTTTCAATATCGAAAATTTGAAAATCGTATGGCTCACCTTTTTTGCGAGGCTTACGCTCGTCCCATATTTTGCAGAAAATCAATTTGTCCAACTCGTCAAAAGCGTCTGATG
>R24__coassemble_1600_pt1 | contig 11465 bp, 8 predicted proteins | sample R24__metabat2_low_PE_011 | metagenome-assembled genome bin R24 | reverse complement strand
AGGAATACGACCTTATTTTTTCACACTAAAAATGTTTTACCGGACAGCAATAATTATAATTGATGGTGTAACCGTTGGAGACGAAACTGAGGTTGCTGAATTAACAGTAGAAAAAAACAGTGATGCTAATATTGGAGGTTGTATAGCCTATGTAAAGGATGAATCAAGTTCTGTAAGAATCTCTAATGTTACGGTGCAGAACCTTGTCTTGAGAGGTAACAAGTATGCCGCAGGTGTTGTGGGGCAGTATAATTCGATTGGCGATTTCGAAATATCAAATATAAAACTTAAGAATGTCTCTGTTTATACTGCTAATGATTATGCTGGCGGTATTGTTGCATACACAAATGGTAAACTCATTGTTAATGGTGTAACAGGCTCTCAGGATGCTTATTGCAATGTGGCATGTAACAGCAAGATTAGCAAGGCTTATACAGGTGGCGTTGTTGGCTATGCAAATGCTGGTGCAGATATAAAGAACGTCAACTTGTATGTTAATGTTTCGGGATGTACAGAGACTGGCGACAAGATTGGTGTTGGCGGTATAACATGTACTATTCGTAAAGGAACGGAATTCAATATTAATAATTCGAACATCTATGGTTCGATGGTTGATTTGGACAAGAGTTCTGGTAAGTTCGTCAGCGGTCTTGTAGGCTATAACGACGGAACTTTGCATATAGACAAGTGCTCATTCAACGGAAAGGTTATGGCTAAGGGTTATGCCGGTGGATTTGTTGCGATAAATCAGGGCTACTTGCGAATCCTGAATTCAGAAAACAATGGTGAGATTACTATTGATACTAAATTCTCTGGCGATTATGAGAATTATTACGGCGGTTTCGTTGGGGTGACAGGCAGCAACGACAGCGGTTCGAGAAAGAGTGGTAAGCTTGATATCTTGAATTGTACGAACAATGGTACTATTGCTCCGGGAAGAATGTATGCAGCAGGCTTCGTAGCAATGGTAAATACGACAGATGCCGTACGCTTGTATGATTTGACAAACAAGGGTGTTATCGAGGCAGTTTCTGAGGCTGGAATGAAGCAGTATTACGGCGGTATCGTGGGACGATTGAAATATGCCAAGGATGCAGATGGCGACAATTACAATATGGTGATTAAGTATTGTCATAATGAGGCAGACATCACGGCTAATGCAAGTTGCGGTGGTATCGTTGGTACAAACGAAGGCTCATTTGCGTCGTTGATTTCAGACTGCTATAACGAAGGAACAATCAAAATTTATGATGAAAATAGCGATTGTGGCGGTATCATTGGAACAACAGGCGATGATGCAGACAAGATGATTGTACAGTATTGCTACAACAAGGGAAATGTTCAGTTTGTTGATGCAAACGGCAACTTCGTAAAGCAGGCATACGGAATTGGCTGCGTTGATGGTGCAAACTCTTTGGTTAAGAATTGCTATAATATTTCGGCTGTTGATGGAGAGATTCCATGCTTTGCAAAGACAAGTAACGCAAAGGTTGACAACTGCTATCAGCTTATACCTGATGCCGTTTCGGCCGTTAAGGACAAATATGGCAAGCAGATGTCTGATACCCGTCAGCTTAACTGGTACGACAGCAATCAGGCTGAGAACATTACATTGATAGACCGTGAGTGCTTCAACGCAGGAAAGGTAGCATATCTGCTGAGTGCTGATGCCAAGTCGGACATTGAGGAAGTTCACTACGTTCAGAATCTTAACGGATATGAAAATAAGGCTACAGACGGTTCGTACGATGATATGCCAGTTATGACTTACTACTATCGTGCGCTTGATACTGATCTTTATAATGAGGATGACGGATGGGTAATCGACTATCCTATTGTGAAGCGCAATGAGGTTACAAGCAGAATCGTTTATCAGGGCGAGATTTACAGAGACAATCACGATACTTCTTATAAGGATGAGGAACTGAATGGTCAGCCTGTAGCTCATCAGCAGAAGCAAGGCTATACAAACAGCAGCAATTCTGTTCTGGCTGTGCCTCACGATTACATGAACTATGTTGGCGCTGTTGGAAATGGCGAAAACAACTACATAAAGATGATTAGTGGCGCGCTGCTTGATGAGATAAGTGGTGATGTGTGGGAAATGTGCGGTGAAGGTTATTACTATGATACAAACTGTGCTTGGGATAACGAGGCTACCATTGTGAACGGCGTAACTCATTACAAGAATCTGAGGGCTGGGGAAATTTATCTTACCGACCCTTCTGTATACAATATAACGAAGAAGGAGGCGGTTGTGCCATATAACTTGTATGCTCCGTCGGATATTACGGTAGAAGGCGAAATCGAGTACAGAAGAAAGGTTAAGGATGAAACTCTGTTCTCTTTGGATTTGCCATTCGATGTCGATGATATAGGTTTTTATGTCGGTGATATGAGAATGCCTTTGGGCTTTAATCCAAATGAAACTAATTATGAGCGTAATCCTCACATTCTGTTCGAAGAGTTAACTAGTTTTGAGCAGAAGGAAGGCTCTGACAAGGTTTATATCAATTTTACCCCAGTAAAAGGTGATGTAATTCCTGCAGGAAAGTATATGGTAACATGCTATGGTGTGCCTAGTTCTGGAATCATTTCTTTCAAGGGAGCAAATAAACTTTATAGAACCAACTGCCCATATACAGATACTGAGGCTAAGCCATACAATCTGCCAACAGCCAACAGTACAGCAAACGGCATGGAACTTCGTGGCTTCACACAGAGATATATAGCAAATGCAACCGAAGGTGAGAACTATTGGAAGAATTATTTGTATCTTGACTACGACAAGAACGGAAATCCGATTATGCGCCGTGGTGCAACTTGCGGAGGCGTTTGGTCAACTCCATTCCGCGCAATGTTGTATGCTTCGTCTGAACTAATCGGCGACAAGGGCGATGTTGCATCTGCTAGTGCAAAGGCAATTTACATCCGTAGCATGTGGAGGAACTATGAGGTTGACGAGGCTACAGACATCGAGACAATAGAGTCTGCGAATATCGATGCAGAAACAGAGGTTGATGTTTACAGCGTAGACGGCTTGAAGGTTAGAAGTGCTGTTAAGTACGGCGAGGCTCTCGATGGTTTGCAGAAGGGTATTTATATAATAAATGGAATTAAGGTATTCAAGAAATAAAGAAACTATGAAAAAAAATCAATATGTAAAACCGACCTTGCATAAGGTTATGGTTAACGGAATGGAAGATTTCCTCACAGATGTTGTGGTTGGCTCGGACATGGATGGCTCGGCTAATGCAAAGCCACGCGGTTCATTTGTGGTGAGTGAATCGAAAGAATCGAGATGGGGTGACCTATGGGGGACAGGCGAGGATCCTCATAATACAGCTAGATAACAAAATTGGAGGCGTGCCGTTTGCTTGGCATGCCTCTTTTGTCTATTATTGCCGTGGCTAATCTTAATATTTTGTTGTAAAAAACTTATGATTTACGCAAAAGATGTATGTTTTTCGATAATTATCAACCTTACAACTTTCGTGAATTGATTTTTTTAGTATCTTCGCAACCATAAAAATGGATTTATGCGTAGACTATATAAAATATATCAACTTCTGATCGCCCTTCCAATCATTGTGGCTCAGACTGTAATTACTTCCTTTTTAATGGTTGTCGGTGCTTTGATTCACAACGATTATCTGTGTTTTCAACCGGCCGTCTGGTGGGGGAAGGTTATCATTGGCTCTCTTGGCATGAAGGTTAAGGTGTATGTGGATGAAGGCGTAGAACTCGACCCGAATCAGTCGTATCTTTTCGTGGCAAACCATCAGGGAGCGTTCGATATATATATAATTTATGCTGCTTTGAACAGACATTTCAAATGGATGCTGAAGAAGGAACTTCTGAAGATTCCTTTCGTTGGCTGGGCTTGTTCGGCTACAAACCAGATTGCCGTAGACAAAAGTAATCCGAGAAAGATTGCCGAGACAATCAGACAGGCACGAGAAACGCTGCAAGGTGGAACATCGGTAATGGTCTTTCCAGAAGGCGCAAGATCATTCTGTGGTCACATGGGAGAGTTCAAGAGAGGTGCGTTCTTGTTGTCGGACAAATTGCAGTTGCCTGTCGTACCGATTACGATAAACGGCAGCTTTGACTGTCAGCCTCGCACGCAAGGCTATGTCAGTTTTGTAAACCGTGTTCCGCTGAGTGTAACGATACATAAACCGATTAGTCCCAAGGGCAAGGGCGCAGAATCTATGGCGGAACTGCTCAACGAGAGCTGGAATGTGATAAACAACGGCTTGGTGAAGGAGTATCAGGGCTTTGTTGAAAATCCTGATCAGTAATATTTTGGTCGGACTACGAAATTTATTGAATAAAATTGTAAATTATATATAATTGTTATACTTTTGCAAGTATGTTTAAAATAATTAAAAGATAATTAGACTTTAAATTGGATATGAGAAAAGTTGCTTTGATTACTGGCGTTACCGGTCAGGATGGTTCATACCTATCAGAATTTTTGTTGGGAAAAGGTTATGAAGTTCACGGAATTATTCGTAGATCTTCTGTTGATTACCGAGAAAGAATTGCCCATCTTGAAGGAAAGCCAAACTTCCACTTGCATTATGCAGATTTAGGTGACTCAATGTCGTTGGTGAAGGTAGTAGGTGCCGTTCAGCCAACAGAGATATATAATTTGGCTGCTCAGAGCCATGTTCAGGTAAGTTTCGATGCTCCAGAATTTACAGCCGATGTTGATGCAACAGGTGTATTGAGAGTCTTGGAGGCTGTTCGCGCTTGCCACCTTGAAAAATCATGCCGCATCTATCAGGCTTCAACATCAGAACTTTATGGAAAGGTTGAGGAAGTTCCTCAGAACGAGAAGACTCCGTTCCATCCTTACTCTCCATACGCAGTTGCTAAATTGTATGGTTTCTGGATTGTGAAAGAATACCGTGAAGCATACAACATGTTCTGTTGCTCAGGTATTTTGTTCAACCATGAGAGTGAGCGTCGTGGTGAGACATTCGTAACACGAAAGATTACTCTTGCTGCGGCTCGTATTGCTCAGGGTAAGCAGGATAAATTGTACCTTGGAAACTTGAGTTCGCTTCGCGACTGGGGATATGCTAAGGATTATGTTGAGTGTATGTGGCTTATTCTTCAGCATGATAAACCTGAGGATTTCGTTATTGCTACAGGTGTTCAGCACTCAGTTCGCGAATTTACGTACGCTGCGTTCAAGTCTGCTGGCATCGAACTGAAGTTCGAGGGCGAGGGCATGGACGAGAAGGGTATTTGTGTTGCAGGTCCTGAGAATCTCGTTGGCAAGACTTTGGTTGAGGTAAGCGAGGATTTCTATCGCCCGACAGACGTTGTTAATTTGTGGGGCGACCCAACAAAGGCAAAGAACGAACTCGGCTGGAATCCGCAGACAACAACATTCGAACAGCTTGTTCAGATAATGGTTAAGCATGATATGGAAAAGGTTGCCGCAGAGCATGTAGCAAGTGTTATGCGCACAAACCTTGCCGAATATTTGGAAAAGGGTATTATCAAATAGTAAAATGTTAGATAAGAATTCGAAAATATATGTAGCAGGGCATCACGGATTAGTGGGCTCTGCTAATTGGAATAATTTGAAGGCTCGCGGCTACAACAATCTTGTAGGCAAGAGTCACAAGGAACTCGATTTGCTCGATGGCGTTGCCGTAAAGAAATTCTTTGATGAGGAAAAGCCTGACGCTGTTGTACTTGCGGCTGCCCACGTTGGCGGAATTATGGCAAATCTTCAGTACCGTGCCGATTTCATCTATCAGAATCTGCAGATTCAGCAGAACGTGATAGGCGAAGCTTGGAAGCATGGCGTTAAGAAACTTCTGTTCCTTGGCTCAACATGTATCTATCCGCGCGAAGCACCTCAGCCAATGCCTGAGGATTGCTTGCTTACAAGCGCTCTTGAATATACAAACGAACCATACGCGATTGCAAAGATTGCAGGTCTAAAGATGTGCGAGAGTTTCAATCTTCAGTACGGCACAAACTACATCGCCGTGATGCCGACTAATCTGTATGGCCCGAATGATAATTTCCATTTGGAAAACAGTCATGTATTGCCTGCGATGATTCGTAAGATTCATCTGGCAAAGTGTCTGAATGAAAACGATTGGGACGCTGTGAGAAGAGACATCAAGTTGCGCCCTGTAACAATAAAGAATGCCGACGGCGTTCCTGCGAGCGTTTTGTCCGGTGCCGAAGTTTTGGCAGACGGAAGAGTGAAGGTTGATGAAAATAGCAGCGAAGAGGCCATTTTGTTCGTCTTGTCGCGTTATGGTATCACACCTGAGGCTGTTACCCTTTGGGGTACGGGGGCTCCGCTTCGTGAGTTCTTGTGGAGCGAGGAGATGGCAGATGCTTCTGTTCATGTCTTGCTAAACGTAGATTTCAAGGACACATACAAGAACAGCGTTAAGAATAGCGACGGCATTACTGAAATACGCAACTGCCACATCAATGTAGGAACAGGAAAGGAACTTACAATCAAGGAATGTGCAGAGAAGATTGTTGCTGAAATCGGTTTCAAGGGCGCGCTCAAGTGGGATAGCTCTAAGCCAGACGGCACGATGAAGAAACTTACGGATGTAAGTAAGCTGCATAGCCTTGGATGGCATCATAAGATTGAAATTGATGAGGGTATCCACAAATTGTACCAGTGGTACATGCAGGGAATCTGTATAAATCATCAGACCATATAAATACATATTCAATGAAAGGAATTGTTTTAGCAGGAGGATCTGGAACGAGACTGTATCCAATCACCAAGGGAGTCAGTAAACAGCTTATACCTATTTACGACAAACCTATGATTTATTATCCTATTTCGGTACTTATGCTTGCCGGAATCAGAGAGATTCTTATTATCTCAACTCCTTACGATTTGCCTTCGTTCAAGCGTCTGCTAGGCGACGGCAGTGACTACGGCGTGAAGTTCGAGTATGCAGAGCAGCCTTCTCCGGACGGTTTGGCTCAGGCATTCATCATTGGCGAGAAGTTTATTGGCAATGATTCTGTCTGCCTTGTTTTGGGTGATAATATCTTCCAGGGACCGGGATTCTCAAAGATGCTTTACGAGGCAGTAGAGACTGCGGAGAAAGAAAGTAAGGCAACGGTCTTCGGATATTGGGTTAACGATCCTGAGCGTTACGGCGTTGCTGAGTTTGACAAGGAAGGCAATTGTCTCAGCATAGAGGAGAAACCTGTCCAGCCAAAGAGCAACTATGCCGTTGTTGGATTGTATTTCTATCCGAACAAGGTTGTTGAGGTTGCTAAAAATATCAAGCCTTCGCCTCGTGGTGAACTTGAGATTACGACTGTTAATCAGCAGTTCCTTGATGACAAGCAGCTTAAAGTACAGACTTTGGGACGCGGATTCGCATGGCTCGACACCGGAACTCACGATTCGCTTAGCGAGGCTTCGACATACATCGAGGTGCTTGAGAAGCGTCAGGGCTTGAAGGTGGCATGTCTTGAGGGCATCGCTTTCCGCAAGGGATGGATTGATGCCGACAAGATGCGTGAGCTTGCCAAGCCTATGTTGAAAAATCAGTATGGACAGTATTTGTTGAAGGTTATAGACGAAATTGAAGGAGGTAAATAAAAAGATGGAAGTAATAAAGACTGCTATAGAAGGCGTATTGATTATTGAACCGCGAGTTTTTAAGGATTCGCGTGGTTATTTTTTTGAGAGCTTCTCAAAGCGTGAGTTCGACGAGAAGGTGGGTGCAATTCTTGGACATACAATTGATTTTGTTCAGGACAATGAGAGCATGAGCAGCTACGGCGTTATGCGCGGATTGCATTTTCAGAAGATGCCTTACTCTCAGAGTAAGCTTGTGCGTTGTGTGAAGGGCGCTGTGCTCGATGTTGCCGTTGATATCCGCAAGGGCTCGCCAACATTCGGACAGCACGTTGCTGTTGAACTTACAGAAGATAATCATCGCCAGTTCTTCATTCCAAGAGGATTTGCACACGGATTTGCCGTATTGAGCGAGACTGCCGTGTTCCAGTATAAGTGCGATGAGTTCTATCATCCCGAGGCAGATGGTGGCATTTGTATAAAGGACGAGAGCCTTGGCATTGACTGGAAGATTCCTGTTGAGAAGGCAATCTTGAGCGAGAAAGATATGAAGCATCCTTGTCTGAAAGATGCTGAACTGTTTTTTGATATAAACGACAAACTATACTAAATGAAGAATATTGTAATTACTGGTGGAGCCGGATTTATCGGCTCGCACGTTGTTCGCCTGTTCGTAAACAAGTATCCTGAATACAACATCATCAATCTTGACAAGCTTACATACGCTGGTAATCTTGCCAACTTGAAGGATGTTGAGAATAAGCCAAACTATAAGTTTGTTAAGATGGACATTTGCGATTTCGATGCTTTCTACAAGCTTATGCAGGACGAGAAGATTGACGGAATCATACATCTGGCTGCCGAGTCGCATGTTGACCGTTCAATCAAAGATCCGTTCACTTTTGCACGTACAAACGTGATGGGAACATTGAGTCTGCTTCAGGCTGCCAAGTTGTATTGGGAGTCGTTGCCAGAGAAGTTCGAAGGCAAGCGTTTTTACCACATCTCTACCGATGAGGTTTATGGTGCGTTGAGCATGACTCATCCTGAGGGAATTGAGCCTCCGTTTACAACAAAGGCTTCTTCTTCAAAGCATCACGAGGCATACGGCGAGGATTTCTTCTACGAGACTACAAAGTACAATCCTCATTCTCCATATTCGGCTTCTAAGGCAAGTTCTGACCACTTTGTCAGAGCGTTCCACGATACTTACGGAATGCCGACTATCGTTACAAACTGCTCAAACAACTACGGGCCTTATCAGTTTCCTGAGAAACTGATTCCGCTGTTCATCAACAACATTCGCAATCGCAAGGCTCTTCCTGTTTACGGCAAGGGCGAAAATGTTCGCGACTGGCTGTTTGTTGAGGATCATGCACGTGCCATCGACGTTATTTTCCACAACGGAAAGATTGCTGAAACTTACAATATTGGTGGCTTTAACGAGTGGAAGAATATCGACATCATCAAGGTCGTAATCAATACTGTTGACCGCCTGCTCGGACGTAAGGAGGGCGAGGACATGGACCTCATCACTTACGTTACCGACCGCCTCGGACACGATGCCCGATATGCAATCGACTCAACAAAACTTCAGAAGGAATTGGGTTGGGAGCCTTCTCTTCAGTTCGAAGAAGGAATTGAGAAGACAGTGAAGTGGTACTTGGAAAATCAGGAATGGATGGACAACATCACAAGTGGAGATTACGAAAAGTACTATGAATCAATGTACGCAGGAAGATAATGAATATTGCTATATTATTGGCTGCTGGCAGTGGTACCCGTCTTGGAGCATCACTGCCAAAGCAGTTTTTGGAGGTATGTGGAAAGACGATTCTCGAGCACACCGTCGAGGCTTTCGAATCGTCGGACGATATTGACGAGATTGCCATCGTTACACGCGAGGATTACGTTGAGAAGGTGAGCGAACTGATAGGCGAGAGACATCCGAAACTGAAGCGTGTGCTGATGGGTGGAAAGGAACGCTACCACAGCAGCATTGCTGCAATTGAGGCTTATACCAACGACGATGACAACATCATGATTCACGACGCCGTCCGTCCGATGGTAAGCAAGCGGATTATTCGCGATTGCGTGGAGGTTCTTAGAAAGTACGATGCCGTTGATGTTGCCGTTCCTGCCACCGATACTATTTTGCAGGTTGATGAAAACGGACTCATTTGCAACATTCCGCCTCGTAGGATGCTAAGAAACGTGCAGACACCGCAGTGCTTCAAGCGCAGGGTTATTGCCGAGGCTTACCGACGAGGACTTGCCGACCCTGAGTTTGTTACGACCGACGACTGCGGAGTTGTGCACCGTTATATGCCCGAAGTTCCGATATTCATCGTGGACGGCGAGAGCACGAATATCAAGATTACGTTCAAAGAGGACATAAAGACATTCGAAAGTTATCTGAACCGCTGATATGCGGTTCTTTTTTTTGCAGACTGTCGGAAATGTATTATATTTGCAGTCTATTATGCATCTGATTGATTTTATAATATTTTTCCTTTTCACAGGAGGCATAGTGCTCTTTGGCTGTTCTTTTTTCAAGAAGAAGATTTCTTCGGAAGAGTTTGTGTCGGGTGGTCGCAACCTGCCTGGGTGGGTTGTCGGAATGTCAATATTTTCGACTTATGTAAGCAGCATAAGTTACTTGGGATATCCGGGCATGGCATACGCCGGAAACTGGAACGCGTTTGTTTTCAGTCTGTCGATACCGGTTGCCGCCCTTTTTGCCGTTATGTACTTTGTTCCGTTCTATCGCAATATGGGCTGCGTGTCGGCGTACAGTTATCTCGAAGAGCGATTCGGACTGTGGGCAAGACTATACGCTTCGGCTTGCTATCTGCTTACTCAAATGGCACGCATTGGCACAATATTGTTTCTGATGGCATTGCCTATGAATATTCTGCTGGGATGGGATTTGCAACTCGTCATCGTGCTGTCGTCCGTAGCAATAATAATGTATTCGATGTTCGGCGGAATAAAGGCTGTTATCTGGACCGAGGCTCTTCAAGGCATCGTTCTTATTGGTGGAACGATTGTTTGTATGCTCGTGTTGCTGTTTCAGACTCCGGGAGGACCGTCGAATGTTGTTGAGACGGCTTTGGCTGACGGCAAGTTTTCGCTTGGTAGTTTTTCGTTAGAACTTGGCACTTCTACGTTCTGGGTTTGCTTCGTCTACGGAATATTCACAAATTTGCAGAATTACGGTATAGACCAGAGTTATGTGCAGCGGTATCATGCTGCCAAGAGCGAGAAGCAGGCAAAGTTCAGTGCGATGTTCAGTGCTTTTTTGTTCATCCCGGTGTCGGCATTCTTCTTTATGATTGGTACTTCGCTGTATGTATTCTACAAGATGCAGCCCGACTTGCTGCCGGCAAGCATCGTCAAGGCTGATGATGTCTTTCCTTATTTCATTGTGCATCAGTTGCCTGTGGGATTGACGGGACTTTTGATAGCTTCGATTTTCGCGAGCGGGATGAGTACGGTGGCTACATCAATCTCATCCTCATCGACAATTATACTGACTGATTATTATGTGCGAGTGCGCTCGCTGGCTTCGGAGAAGGAACGCATCCATGTTCTGAAGATTTCGGGCGTGATTGTGGGCCTGATAGGAATCGTAGTGGCGATTCTGCTGTCGCACGTCGATGGAATTCTCGATGCTTGGTGGAAACTATCGTCCGTCTTTAGCGGCGGAATGTTGGGATTATTCCTTCTGGCATTTGTAAGCAAGAAAGTGGGCAATATGGCGGCGGCTCTTGCCGTTATATGTGGAGTGGCGATAATCGGATTCATATCAATAGGAACGGTTCTTCACGGCTATCTTGCCATTGTGTTCGGCACGGTCGTGATATTC
>R24__coassemble_1598_pt1 | contig 11468 bp, 8 predicted proteins | sample R24__metabat2_low_PE_011 | metagenome-assembled genome bin R24 | reverse complement strand
GTAGTTTATGAATAATGAAAGCCAACCGCCAATTATGAATTCTGAATTGTGAATTATGAATTCAAAAACCGTTACAGTTACAGTTGTTACAGTTATTTTTCGAATGGTAGTTTATAAATAATGAAAGCCAACCGCCAATTCTGAATTTTGAATTGTGAATTATGAATTTTGAATTCAAAACATTGTCAATTGTCAACTGTCAACTCAAAAACCGTTACAGTTACAGTTGTTACAGTTATTTTTCGAAGGGTAGTTTATGAATAATGAAAGCCAACCGCCAATTATGAATTCTGAATTGTGAATTTTGAATTATGAATTCAAAACATTGTCAATTTTCAACTTTCAACTCAAAAACCGTTACAGTTACAGTTGTTACAGTTATTTTTCGAATGGTAGTTTATGAATAAAGAAAGCCAACCGCCAATTATGAATTTTGAATTATGAATTCAAAACATTGTCAATTATGAATTTTGAATTTTGAATTTTGAATTCAGTTTTTTCAACTTTCAAATCACAAACAGCACCAGCATAGCATAATAAACCCAATCCTCGTATCGAAGAATGATATTGCACAACGGCATAAACGGCTGACATTGAGTATAGACAGCACACGCCATCAGCTCCGAAAATATGAACGCCGTTATGAAATACGATACCGTTCGCGAGAGCAGACAGCCAGCCCCCTCAATCCAGTCAACATGATTGCGGTATGCACCCGACGAGATGCCGTATGTCGTGCCCAGCAACGCTATGCCAAGGACAACGAACATAAACAACCCGTCTACAAACGGACTGCCCTCTACCATACCCCTCACGCTCAGCATTATAGAGTGCGGTACAGCCAGACTAACAAGCAGAAATACCACATATACAGCCAATATCGAGAAAGCCAAGCCCAAGGCACGGCGCTGCTTTAGCGTTACCGACTTGCGATGAAAAAGACGGTAGAGCATGTTTATAAGACGCGCCCGCCACAACAGTCCAAGACTGATGAGCAGAAGCAGCACCTTTGCCATAGGCGCATCGGTAAAGTTCTTAACGCCGTTGCGCAGACTCCACCTCACGCCCTCGGCACTCAGCAGACTACGAACCGACGGGTCGTAAAAACTGCTGAACCACGAGTAGACATACACCAAAGCCAAAAGGACAAGCAGCACCACAGGCAGAAACAAGATGTAACGCCTTATGTACACGAGCAGCCATTTCTTGAAGCTGCGCTCGCCCGAAATCCATTGCTGATATGCCAACCGCTTGTCACTCATCGTCAGGCTCCAGATTGTCTATGTTCAAGATGCCAAGTTCAAACGCCTTCACAACCAGACGGGTGGCATTTACGCCGGTACGCTCGCCCTGACCAAAGAGGCGCGCCACAAGGTCGTTCTGACGCTTTTCGAGCGACTTTACGCCAAACGGCATACCCTTCAGATTGGTTATCATCTCCTTTGTGTAGCCAAGTGCCAGATGGCGCAGGAAACGCTCGTCGTACTCGTCTATGTCGTAGTTTATCACACTCTCTTGCTTGCGCTGCTCGGCAATGACGCTACGCTTGAATCGTGCCACAATCTTCTCGAGGATAGGCTGGTTAAAGACCATCTTCTTGCCGTCCATAACGCTCTGCACATCGTCGCGCGTAAGCAGCTCGCCGCTCTTCAGAATTATGCCGTCGGCACCGGCGTTAAGCACATCTACCCACAGCTTCTCGTTAAGCACCTCGCCCGTAAAAATCAAGATGTGCATAAGCGGATACTTGGCACGCGCGTTGGCACAAATCTCCACGCCTACGGTTGTAGAGCCTCCCAAGCCCAAATCGAGCAGCAGAAGGTCGGGCTTATGCTCCTGAAGCAGAGGCCACACCTCCTTCTCGGTCATGGCAGCACCCATCACCTGCGCCTCGGGAATGTCGTTGCGGAAAATCTCTTCCGTTCCCTTCAACTCAAGTTTTACATCCTCAACTATTACTACTTTAAAATCGTTCATATCTCTATAGAATTTTAACAACGAGCCTCGGGCAGCACAAACGATACCGTGAAGCCGCCGCCAGCACATGGCTCGGCATCGATACGGCATCCTCTTATGCCCGTGTACTCATCATGATCACGTATTATTTGTTTGCAAAGTAAATATTCTAAATTTATTTTCTCGCCATTCATCGACGGATAAAACATCTCGTTAAGATATTTCTCGTCGAAATGGCGGCGCTTGTCGGTAAAGCTGAAGCGCACAAAGCCTGTTCCTGTCTTCTGGGCCGACAGTTCCACCTCACCGTCGCGCCCGAAGGCGAAGGCCTCCTGCAGAAGGTTCTCAACAAGATATGCCATCAGATGCTTGTCGGTAATTATCGAAGCCTCTATCGGCTCGGCCATGTTAAGGGCAAGGCAACACTCAGCCTTCTTCTGCATACGCGCAAACGACTTTCGGGCAGCCGCAAACACGTCGGCAACGCTTACCGTGGTACGCTTAAAGAGCACCTGCTCAAGCTGTCGCGAAGCACATTGGCACAATATGCCGAACACCTCCTTGTAGTATTGTATTATCTCCTGAATCTCAGATGCCGGCGCGCCGTTCTCAGCCATTATGCGTATGCGGCTCGGATAGTACATCGTCTCGTGCTTTATCGCGCTAAGGCAGTTGTCCATAACCATGTTCTGGATGTGGAGCATGTTCTCCTCGTGCTGCGCGCGACGCTTCTCGTCCTCGAGCATCTCAAGGTCGCGGAACCGCTGGCTTATTCGGATTACAGACTGCGCCAGAATGGTTGACATGAAGTTCACGAGCAGGCTCACCAAGAACTCGTCGCCCTTGCCCGGATGCTTCGTTGAGTATATTATCGAGAAGATGCCCACGCATTTCGTGTTGTCTTGCGGCACAAAGAGCGGGAAGCACCTCAGATATCCGCTTTGCGACACAACCACCTCACGCGTGTCGAAGGCGCGCTTCATCAGCTCCTTCATCAGCTCGCTCTCTACCACCTCTTGGGTTATCGAATAGTATAGCGCGTTGGTCTCCGAGTCGGCTATGGCAAGTCCGAAGCCGTGTATTGGCAGAAGGTCGTTCAGCTCGTATGTTATCGAGTCAACCACGTTCTTGGCAACCTGCTCGTAGTCGGCATCCTGCACGTTGGCATGCTGCACCAGCGTCTTCATAACCGTATTGTTGATGCTCAGAAGCTGGCGCAGGTTTAGCGTGTATATTACCTTGTGGCGGAAGTACAGCAGATAATAGCTGAACAGGGCCACCATAACGGCTATGAACACAAGCCACATGGCTATGGTGGTGTTGGCGTTCTTGTTCTGCGCCTTGCGGCAATACTCGGCAAGATTGGCGTCCTGTCCAAGCATCTTATACATCTTTGTATATGCCTGATTGTTTGCGTTGTAGCAGTCCCAGTCTTTCAGCACCAGAGCCGCGATTGCCGTCTCGTTTCGCACGTCGAGGATAACGTGATAGTCGGTATCGAATCCCTCGTTCCACCATTTAATCTCGGCCTTGTCGGCATTACCGTACACGCTCATCGTGTCGGCTGAGTTCTTGTGGTACTTGCGGTAGTACTTGTTCAGCTCGCGCATGGCAAGCGTTGAGTAATAGATGGCATCGGTATGCAGTCCCTTCACGTTGCAGAAGTAAACCGTATCGGCGTATGCCGAGGCCTTGCGCAGAAGCGTGTCCTTTGCCTTCCACACCGAGTCGTTGCTCACCTTGGCAAACGACGGCACACTCAACAACATCACAACGGCGAGCATCAGGGCTTTCTTCACGCCCTTAGGCAGGCGGAAGAAGAAGCGGCTGCCCTTGCCGAGCGCGCTCTCTACACCAAACTGGCATACGGCAAACAGCTGGTTTGTCTTCTTGTACTTCTCTATTATTCCACGGCAGTTCATCAGTCCGAAGCCGTGACCTTTGTTCTTGCTCAGTTCGGTATTGTCGGCATCCTTGCGTATTCCAATCGTGCTCGAGTCGTAGACCTTCTCTTCAATAATCTTGCGGCAGTCCTCCTCGCTTATGCCTATGCCCGAATCCTTTACCGATACCTCAACGTAGTCGTCGGCTTCCTCGGCATAGACCTCTATGTGTCCGCCTGCCGGAGTGTACTTTCGGGCATTCTCGGCAAGCGTGTTTATCATAAAGAGCGTAAGAGCCTTGTCGGCCTTCACTATGGCAGGAGTCATGCTTACCGTAAGGGTGATGTCCTTCTGGGCGTAGTTTGCCCGCGCCTTAGACAGAATACTGAACAGCGGCTGAAGGGCGAAACTGTCGATATTCAGGCTCACCTCGCCCTTTCTTAGCTGAACCCACGACGCCATTATGTCGTTGTACTCGTTTATCTTGTCTATAAGCTCGATGATATACTGGTAGCGAGCCTTCTTCACCTCGTCCGACTCGTTTCTCTGGAGCTTGTTCACCTCGTTTATTGCGCGGTCAAGATAAGGCGTTATGCCGTTTACCATGCTCATGCAGGCGCGCTTGTCGAGGTTCTGGCGCTTGTTGGCGGCTATGTGCTGCTCGTGTATGTACTTCTCGGCCTCGGTCTTGCGCTGGTTGTTGCTTATGGCAAGCACGTCGGCTCCGCTTTGCAGCACCCATCTGAAGTACTTCTCTATCACGCGCAGGAGCGATTTCTTGTCCGAGCCCACGCGCGCCGAGCCTACGAGCCTCAGATTCAGCTCGCTCCATCTTGGCATGGCGTCGTCGTCGTCATCGTCTATGCCCGGCACATCGAGCACAAATCCGCAGCCGAATATCTTGCAGAAATCGCTCTGGACGGCTTCCGTTATCGTGTCGAGAAGCTCTCTGCCCGACGATACATCGTCCGATACATTTACGGCTATCTTGTGGCACAGTTCGAGCGTAAGGCGCAGGTTCTCTACCCTTCGCTCGTTCCTCTTCTTCCATTTCTCGTTGGCAACAAAGCATATCAGCACAATGACGACAACAAATACTATTGCCGAGATGAATATCATCGTAACCCTCTGGTTTGCCTCGTTAAGCTCGTCGTAGCGGCTCTCCCACTCCTTGTCCTGCCTTATCACGTCGAGTATGTCGAGATAGGCGTTGCGGTTGTAGTAGCTCTCCTTTGTCAGTCCCATGGCGGCATAGCTCATGCTTGCCTGCTCGCGAATCTGCGCCAGCACCTCGGGAACGGTATGCACGTCGGGGTTGTCGAGCCATATCTTCTCGGTCGAGACGGAGTCCTGCTCGCTATACAGATGCAGAAGATGCTGCGAGTCGGCAGGATAATACTTCAGATGATGGCGGTTTATTGCCTGAAGCGCGCTGTCGCAAAGGGCTATGGACCGCATGTAGTTTTCCTGCTCAAACTCTATGCGGGCGTTTATCAGTCTGTCGAGAATCTCGTGATAGTATATTGTATCGTGCGTAGCCACGTCGCCCAACTTGAAGTTAGGCGAAATAAGGCGCGCCTCCTTCTGCGACAGCGTGTCTTGATACTGGTTGTGGAAATAGTTGCTCGAAACGTAGTGGTAGATGTCTTTCGAAACGTAAAAACGGCGTTTCTCCTCGTCGGTAAGTCCGTCCATTTCCTCTTCAATTCGGCGTATGTGGCTTTCGGCCTTGTTACGGGCATCGAAGAACTCACGGTTCTGCGACGTGCGCTCATAAACGGCCATCAGTCCCACCTCGCACCCGAAGCGCAAAAGCTCGTTGTCGGTAATCCGCATAGCCTTCTCGTGCAAGGCGCTCGCGTTGTCAAAATCCATTCGTCTGAAACATTGCTGCGCCTTCATGTTAAGCGCAAGAGCCTCATCGTCCTTGCTCTGACGGCACGACGACAGCAAGCCGCTCATCACGACCACCAGCATAACGATATATGAATTTCTTTTCAACATTGCACAAAAATACAGCAAAATATCCTAAAAACAAAAAAAACGCCGTGGAAAGAGAACCACAGCGTTTCAATATTCTGATGCAAAATAAATTACTTGCTTGCACGAGCCTCCTCGCAGTAGCCGAGAGCCTCCTTGCACTTGTCGGTAATGTACTTCCAGTCGCCGGCAGCAACCTTGTCCTTAGGGAAGAGCTTAGAACCCATACCTACGCAGAATACGCCAGCCTTGAACCAGTTTGTAAGGTTCTCCTTCTCTGGAGCAACACCACCAGTAACCATAATCTTAGACCATGGCATTGGAGCCATAAGACCCTTAATCAAGTTAGGACCTACAACATCGCCAGGGAATACCTTAGTGAAGTCGCAGCCAACCTCCTGAGCCTTACCAATCTCTGATGGAGTAAGACAGCCTGGGCAGTAAGTTACGCAACGGCGGTTACATACAACTGCGATGTCTGGGTTGAACAACGGACCAACAACGAAGTTAGCACCCAACTGAAGGTAAAGGGCAGCTGTAGGAGCATCTACAACAGAACCGATACCAAGAGCCAACTCTGGGCACTCCTTTGCAGCCCACTTAGAAAGCTCGCCGAATACCTCGTGAGCAAAGTCGCCACGGTTTGTGAACTCGAATGCGCGAACACCACCCTCGTAGCAAGCCTTAATAACGTTCTTACAAACCTCAACGTCCTTGTTGTAGAATACAGGAACCATTGGAGCAGCGGCAATCTTTGCCATTACTGCAAACTTATCGAATTTTGCCATTTTTTATTCTTTCTTTATTTTGTTTATTCAATACAAAAGAATTAAGAACCGATGCTTTTTCAACCAGTTCTTAATTCCCCTATTTTATTCTGATATTATCTCTGGATACGGCCGTTAGCTGAACCGCCTGCAAGGTTCTCAACCTCCTCAGCTGAAACCATGTTGAAGTCGCCGTTGATAGTGTGCTTCAAAGCAGAAGCAGCAACTGCGAACTCAAGAGCGTCGCCCTGATTGTCCTTAGTAAGCAAGCCGTGGATAAGACCGCCTGAGAATGAGTCGCCACCACCAACACGGTCGATGATAGGCATGATGTCGTAACGCTTAGAAACGTAGAACTCCTTGCCGTTGTAGATCATAGCCTTCCAGCCGTTGTGTGTAGCAGAAAGAGACTCGCGGAGAGTAGAAACAACATACTTGAAGCCGAATGTCTCCATCATACCCTTGAAGATGCCCTCGTAACCCTTAGCGTCTGTGTTACCGCTCTCAACGTCAGCATCTGGCTTGAAGCCAAGGCAAAGCTCTGCATCCTCCTCGTTACCGATGCAAACGTCAACGTACTGCATCAAAGGCTTCATGATGCTCTGAGCCTTCTCTGAAGTCCAAAGCTTCTTACGGAAGTTAAGGTCTACAGAAACAGTTACGCCGTTGCGCTTTGCAGCCTCGCAAGCAAGCTTAGTAAGCTCTGCAGCCTTGTCTGAAATAGCAGGAGTGATACCTGACCAGTGGAACCAGTCTGCACCCTTCATGATAGCATCAAAATCGAAGTCTGATGGATCAGCCTCTGCAATTGAAGAACCAGCACGGTCGTAGATAACCTTTGAAGGACGCATAGAAGCACCAGTCTCGGCATAGTAGATACCAACACGGTTACCGCCACGAGCAATAAACTCTGTGTTTACGCCAAACTTACGCAATGCGTTTACAGCGCTCTGACCAATCTCGTGCTTTGGAAGTTTTGAAACGAAATAAGCGTCGTGGCCATAGTTTGCACATGATACTGCAACGTTAGCCTCGCCACCACCATAAATAACTTCGAACTTCTCTGCCTGAACAAAACGTCTGTTGGCCTCTGGTGACAATCTAAGCATGATCTCACCTAATGTAACTACTTTACCCATAAGTGTGTTAAAAAATATGTTTTAAAAATGTTAATTCAAAAATTCTATATTTAATAATGTAACGCCTTAGTGTGTACGAGCACAAATATACGGCTTTTTTCGGTAACGCAAAAGTTTTTCGAAAAAAAATTACAATTAGTCGCATTTTTTGCCTAAAAAATTGCATCAATTAAATTAATATATGTATATTCGTGGGCGATAACAAGAAACAATATTTTTTCACACCTTATTTATATATTTTTTAATACCAATTACCTATGGAGCAACAGATTCCTGATAGAATTAGAATCAAGGATATCGCGATCATGGCAGGCGTATCTGTCGGCACGGTCGACCGTGTCCTGCACAACCGTCCGGGCGTGTCTCTGGCGAGTGCAGAGAAAGTACGCAAAATTCTGAAAGAAATGAATTATCAGCCAAACATGTATGCAAGCGCGCTGGCAAGCAACAAGAAATACCACTTCGTTTGCCTGCTGCCAAAGCACAACGAAGGCGAATACTGGTCTGACGTGGAGGCTGGAGCGTTGCAATGCATGAACGAGATGCACGATTTTCACATAACACTTAGCATGGTTTATTACGACCAGTACGACATAGACTCTTTCGTAAATTCGATAAAACTCGTTATGGACAAAGAGCCCGACGGCGTAATACTATCGCCTGTCGAGGAGGACAACACAAAGAAACTCACCGACCTGCTTCAGGAAAAGGAGATTCCGTACGTGTTCATAGACTCTAACATCGACAACCTCGAACCTATCGCCTTCTTCGGACAGAACTCAAGCCGAAGCGGAGCACTTGCTGCCAAGATGCTGCTCATGATAGAGCCGGGCATCAAGGAGGTCGTGATATTCAGACAAATATACATCGGGCGCATCGGAACAAACCAGCAGAACAACAGAGAGCTGGGATTCGAGGAATACATGCGCAAGAACCATCCTGACTGTGAACTTTCAACTATAGACCTGGCCATGAATAACAAGGAGCACGACATGGAAGTGATGCGAAAGTACTTCGAGCGTCACGAAAGTGTCACTATTGGCCTTACTTTCAACTCTAAAGCATATCTTATCAGCGAATACCTGCAGGAACTGGACAAGAACGACTTCCGCCTTATCGGATACGACCTTCTGGAACAGAACGTCGAATTCCTGAAAAACGGAAACAACATCCAGTTCCTCATCGCGCAGCAGCCTCACCAGCAGGGCTACAGAGCCGTAACAAGCCTCTGCGACCATCTTATTTTCCATAAGGAGGTGGAGCAGATTAACTACATGCCGATTGACTTGCTGTGCGCCGAAAACATCGACTACTACACTTCTTTGAATAAATAAAATAAACATACAATTACACATCTTATGGAGAATAAGTTTTTAAAAATCAACCCTGCCGACAACGTGGTGGTTGCCATTCAGCCAATAAGCGCTGGCGAGACTATAGCTATTGATGGCAAAGAGATAAAGGTGAATCAGGATACACCTGCCGGTCATAAAATCCTTCTCGAGGATATCAACGAGGGCGTAGACGTTATAAAGTACGGCTACCCTATCGGTCATGCAAAACAGAACCTTAAGCAAGGCGACTGGGTAAACGAGAACAACCTGAAGACTAATCTTGCAGGATTGCTCGACTATACCTACAACCCTGTCAAGTGCGACCTCGATATTGCCAACCGCAACCTCACCTTCAAGGGCTATCGCAGAAAGAACGGCGACGTTGGTATCCGCAACGAGGTATGGATTATTCCAACCGTAGGATGTGTCAACGGTATAGTAGACAAACTTGCAAAGCAGTTGCAGGAAGAGACTAAGGGCGAGGGCGTAGATGCCATCGTTGCATTCCCTCACAACTACGGATGCTCTCAGCTTGGCGACGACCACGAGAACACAAAGAAGATTCTGCGCGACATGGTTAAGCACCCTAACGCAGGAGCGGTGTTCGTAGTGAGCCTTGGCTGCGAGAACAACCAGCCAGACGTATTCAAGGAGTTTATTGGCGAGTTCGATGAGGAGCGCGTTAAGTTTATGACAACACAGAAGGTCGAGGGCGACGAGGTTGAGGAAGGAATGAAGATTCTGAGAGCCCTCTACGAGAAGGCTAAGCAGGACAAGCGCGTCGACGTGCCTCTGCACGAATTACGCGTGGGCTTGAAGTGCGGCGGATCTGACGGTTTCTCGGGCATCACAGCCAACCCGCTTCTTGGCGTATTCTCCGACTTCCTTGTGGCTCAGGGCGGAACAACGGTTCTTACCGAAGTGCCTGAGATGTTCGGCGCAGAGACTATCTTGATGAACCGTTGCAAGACTCCAGAGTTGTTCGACCAGACTGTTAAGCTGATTAACGACTTCAAGAGCTACTTCCTTTCACACGGCGAGCCTGTTGGCGAGAACCCTTCTCCGGGCAACAAGGCGGGGGGTATCTCTACACTCGAGGACAAGGCTCTCGGCTGCACACAGAAGTGCGGTAAAGGTCCTGTCAGCGGCGTTATGGCCTACGGCGAGCGTCTTGAGGTTAAGGGCTTGAACCTTCTGTCTGCTCCGGGCAACGACCTTGTAGCGGCAACAGCCCTCGCATCATGCGGATGCCACATGGTTCTGTTTACAACTGGTCGCGGAACGCCATTCGGCACTTACGTTCCGACAATGAAGATTTCGACAAACTCTAACCTCTACAACAACAAGCCAAAGTGGATTGACTTCAACGCCGGCGTTCTTGTTCAGGGCGAGACAATGGAGAACCTGTCGGAGAAGTTCATAGACTATATCATAAAGGTTGCAAGCGGCGAGGAACTCGTAAACAACGAGAAGAACGGATACCGCGAGATTGCAATTTTCAAGAATGGTGTAACTCTATAAAACACACGCTATAAAATCCGTTTTCAGCAACGGTAAAAGAGGGCTATATTTAGTCCTCTTTTTTGTTTATAAGAAAAATCACCAAAAACAGCCTATATTCTTTGCCTATTATCAGCAAATTTGTACTTTTGTGCAATCGAATGTTAACAATAATGATTATGAAGAAATTATTACTTTTTATTTTTACATTACTGCTACCATTGGTAGCAAGTGCAGATGCTAGTAAAATCAATATTAACGGCATATATTACAATTCGTCTGATAAGGACAAAACAGCCGTAGTTACTTATTATCAGAATTTTAAATACGAGGGAGAAGTTACTATTCCAGCAGCTGTCACTTACAATAATTATCAATATAGCGTGACAAGCATCGGATACGGCGCTTTCTTGGGATGCTCAGGACTTACATCCATTACTATTCCAAACAGCATTACTAACATTGGTGAAAGCGCTTTCCAAGTATGTATTTAGAGCCTTCTAAACAATCATGAACAATGAAAAATACACAGATATAAGCTATTGTAACACAGATACTTTTAGATTTTAACACTTCGAAAGCTATTTTTGGTTGCTTCGGAAATTCCCATTAAATTTGCAACGTATTTCTACCGCAGGGAATTTACGAGGCTTTATTTTTGCCACATCGTGGACATAGTTGACAAGGGGCGACAATAGGTTACAAGAGTTGACAGGTTTCCAACTCGCTTTTGAGAAAAGCAATATCGTGGCGAAAGTTGACAAAGGGTGTCGATAGTTTACTTGTGATTACTTGCGGAGAGGTACAACAAAAGGAATGTTGAACCAACAAATATCGCAAGTATGCCAAAGACCAGAAAGTGCGCTTATTGTGGCAAGGTTTTCACCACAAACAGCGGAATGCAGAAGT
>R24__coassemble_1568_pt1 | contig 11683 bp, 10 predicted proteins | sample R24__metabat2_low_PE_011 | metagenome-assembled genome bin R24 | reverse complement strand
CCAGCAAGAGGGGCAGACCATTGCCGAGCAGCAGGAAAACTCATACATCGGCAAACTTGGAAAGAGCATCGAACCGATATTTGAGCCGATGGGCTCGAACTGGAAACTCGATGTCGGACTCATCTCAGGAATCGGAGCAAAAGAATTGGTTGTGAGCACCTTGGGCGTTCTCTACAACATCGATGAGGAAGAGGCTTCGGAAGCATCCGAGAGCATTTCGGCAAACACAAGCATGAGCCATCAGTTGGCAAAAGAGATAACTCCGCTGGCGGCATACGCCTACATGCTGTTCGTGCTCATCTACTTCCCTTGCATAGCCACAATTTCAGCAATCAAAGGCGAAAGCGGCAAGTGGAAATGGGCTATATTCACCGCCGTCTACACCACAGTTCTGGCATGGTGCGTGGCTACTGCATTCTATCAGATTGGCACCTTCATTCTGAAATAAAAAGGTAACAATAAAAGTTTTTTGCTATTTTTGCAGATTCTGAAGAAAACAATTTAAAAACAACAACAAAATACCAATGATTACATTTAGTATAGCAATCGTATTGCTAATTCTGGGTTACCTTGTCTACGGCGCGATAGTCGAGAAGATTTTCGGCACCGACAAGGACCGCAAGACACCATGCTACACCTGTACCGACGGTGTAGACTACATTCCGATGAAAACATGGAAAGTTTACCTTATCCAGTTTCTGAACATCGCAGGAACAGGACCAATCTTCGGAGCTATTCAAGGAATTCTTTTCGGCCCTGCGGCCTATCTGTGGATTGTTTTCGGCTGTATTTTCGGCGGAGCGGTTCACGACTTCCTTTCAGGAATGATTTCGATGCGCGAGAACGGAGCAAGCCTTCCCGAACTGGTTGGAAAGGAACTTGGCGACAGAGTGCGCTTCGTTATGCGTCTCTTCTCGCTTGGACTGATGATTATGGTGGGCGCGGTCTTCGTAACCACTCCGGCAGGACTTCTTTCGAGCATGACAGCCAACTGGGGCTTCTTCGGAACACCGCTTTTCTGGAGCATTCTGATTTTCAGTTACTACATACTCGCAACGCTTCTTCCAATCGATGCGCTTATCGGCCGCATCTACCCTATCTTCGGAATAGCATTGCTGATAATGGCAGCCGGCGTTTTCGGCGGAATCTTCATCAACAGCGGCAGTATGCCAGAGATTACCGAGGCTTTTGCCAACCATCATCCAAAAGATAATCTTCCGCTGTTCCCGATGCTGTTCATAACCATCGCCTGCGGAGCTGTGAGCGGATTCCACGCAACACAGAGTCCGATGATGGCAAGATGCCTGAAGAACGAGAAGCACGGTCGAAGAGTTTTCTACGGCGCAATGATTACCGAAGGAATCGTGGCACTTATCTGGGCTGCCGCAGCAATCAAGTTTGCCGACAGCCTCAATGTCGAGGGTGACACTCCTTACCAGAAACTGCTCGCCATCATGGCACCCGAGGGCAAGATGAATCCGGCTATTGTGGTAAATAGTATCTGCCAGACATGGCTCGGCCCTGTTGGAGCAGTCCTTGCTATCCTTGGCGTTGTGGCAGCGCCTGTAACATCGGGCGACACGGCGTTCCGTTCTGCCCGACTCATCACAGCCGATTTCTTGCACTTCGACCAGAGCACCATCGTTAAGCGTCTGATGCTGTGCGTGCCTATTTTCGTCATCTCTGGAATCCTGATGAGCATCAACTTCGACATTCTGTGGAGATACTTTGCATGGGCAAACCAGACTTTGAGCATCTTCACATTCTGGGCAATAACCGTATGGCTGGCTCGCCGAAAGAAGTGCTTCTACATCACGCTCATCCCTGCCTTGTTCATGACTATGGTCTGCACGGCCTACATCACCATCGACAACAATGGTCTCGGACTTCCGCAGAACGTTGGATACATCATCGCAACAGCCGTTACGGCATTGCTGCTCGGTCTGTTCATATATCATTACAAAAAGGGGCTTTCTGCTGAGGGCTTAAAATAAAAAACATTCATTAACCCAAACCAAAAACTATTTTATATGGCAAAGAAGATAGACAAACACATATGGCTGCCACTGGTACTCTTTGTGTATTTCACAGGCATGGCAGTATATTTCATTCCGCGCAACAACGAGATGACCGACACGATGAAGATTGTTACCATCGTAGTCGGCTATCTCATTGTGGCTGCTCTCTACTTCGCTCTGAAAAAGAAAAAGAAGTTGCAGAACGAACGCGAGGAAGACATGAAGAACTCCGATACTGAACAAACTAATATCAATAACAACTAAGTAAAGATGAAAGCAATTAAGTTAGCCATTCTTCTGGCGGTATCGCTCGTATGCAGCAACGCCAAGGCACAGTTCGACGAGAGCACTTACATCGTAAACGCCTCGGTTACAGGCTTGAACATCGCCTACAACGAGACAGAGAAACTGAATGCCGAAGTAGACATCTCGGCTGGTTCGTTCGTTATGGACAACTTCGCCATTTTGGGAAACATCGGCTCTAAGTTCAACAACAACGGAAACCAGAAGTTCTATATCGGAGCCGATGCACGTCTCTATACAAATTTCGGAATCTATCTCGGAGCAGGACTCGAATACAATTATCTGAGAGCCACCGACTGGAAGGGAATGATGTACGACCTTCACCTCGGATATGCATATTTTCTGAGCCGAACGGTAGCCATTGAGCCGGCATTCTACTACAAGCATGCCTTCAACGAGAAGGACAAATACGACTACGGATTCAAGATTGGATTCGGCTGTTACTTCTAAGCAAAAACAGAACAACAATTTAGGGTGATACGTTTTTACAAAATTCTGATGATAATACTATTGTGCGCTTGCGATAAGGTGAGCGCACAATTGTGCATAAATGCTGATAACTACAGTTACGCCCCCAAGCACGAAATCAGGGCGGTGTGGCTGACAACTCTGTGCGGACTTGACTGGCCTACAACGCGTGCAACCGATGCATACAGCGTTCAGGTTCAGCAGCAGGAACTGATAAACATTCTTGACGCCTACGCGGCTGCCAAGATAAACACCGTGTTCTTCCAGACACGCATCAGAGGAACAGTATCTTACCCTTCGCAATACGAGGCGTTCGACTTTGCCTTTACCGGAATTTATGCGCAGTCGCCGGGTTACGACCCGCTTGCCTTCGCCATCGAAGAGTGCCACAAGCGCGGTATGGAATGTCATGCGTGGGTTGTAACCGTACCGTCGGGCAACACCGACATCATCGGAAAACTCGGCAATCTGAGTACGAAGGCAAAATATCCGTATCTGTGCAAAATGTACGACGGCATCTGCTATCTCGACCCTGGACATCCAGAGACGAAATACTATCTTGCAAACATCTGCAAGGAGATTGTTGAGCGATATGACGTTGACGGAATCCACATGGATTACATAAGATATCCCGACAATCCGACACGCTTTCCTGACAACGACACATTCGCCCAATACGGCGCAGGACAGCACAAGAGCGACTGGCGCAGAAACAACATCACCGCCATCGTGCGCGAGATTTTCACCACGGTGAAACAGATAAAGCCTTATGTAAAAGTAAGTTGTTCGCCTCTCGGAAAATATTACGACACAACAGGCTACTCATCAAAAGGATGGAATGCTTGGGGCACTGTGTACCAAGATGTTAAGCGTTGGATGATTGAAGGCATCGTTGACATGATTTTCCCGATGATGTACTTCCGCAACAACGACTTCTTTCCTTTTGCCTACGACTGGCTCGAGGCAAGCAACGGCCGTCCCGTAGTACCAGGAATCGGACTCTACTTTATGGAAGAGGCTAACTGGCCGCTCGAGGACATAAAGCGCGAAATTAACGTGATGCGCACACAGGGAACGGGCGGTCAGGCATATTTCCGCTCGCAATTCTTTACGGGCAACACAAAGGGCATCTACTCATGGCTCGCAGGTTCGGTCTACAAATACAACGCAACAGTACCAGCCATGACATGGCAGGATGCCAATCCGCCTTCACCGCTGAGCGCAATACGCGGCACAAAGACCGTCGATGCCATCACCCTCGAATGGGACAATGGGTTCGACAAGGAAACGGGCTGGAACGTAACGTACAACATCTATGCCAATCCGTCGACATACCCTAACGTAGAGGATGCAAGGAACATTCTTGCCACTCGATTAAGATTTCCGAACTTCAGGTATCCGACGAATGCAGACAAAGGTGCATGCCCCTACTTTGCGGTTACGGTTGTTGACCGATTCGGCAACGAAAGTCAGCCGACATTCTTCAACCCAACAACAAAACAAGAGCGCAACACGCTCCACAACGACGGTAGCATTCTGCAAGTGCCTGTAACAACAAAATTCGTTGGGCTGTACATCTCTAACCTCGCCGGAAGGCACATCAGAAAATCGCCATACGGCAGTCAGGTAGATATAAAAGACCTTCCGAAAGGCGCGTATCTGCTTTGGGGCGTTAAGCGCACTGACCTTCATCTCGAAAAAATAGGAATATTCATAAAAATGTGATAAAATATTATGGAAAAGTTCGAAATAAACATACTGGGATGCGGCTCGGCACTTCCCACCACTCGACATTATTCAAGTTCGCAAGTGCTGAATATCCGCGAGAAACTTTATATGATTGACTGCGGAGAAGCCACACAGATGCAACTTCGCAGAAGCAAACTGAAATTCAGCCGTCTGAACCACATCTTCATCAGCCACCTGCACGGCGACCATTGCTTCGGCCTGATAGGACTGATTTCGACATTCGGACTGCTTGGCAGAACGGCAAGTCTGCACATCTACGCACAGAAGGATCTGGAAACAATCCTGAAGCCACAAATTGAGTATTTTTGCAAGGGAATAACATACGAGGTTGTTTTCCACACCATAGACCCTACGAAGCACGAGATGATTCACGAGGACCGCTCGGTAGAGGTTTACAGCCTTCCGCTAAGGCATCGCGTGCCATGCTGCGGTTTTCTTTTTAAAGAAAAACCTACCCTGCCAAACATAAAAAGGGATATGATCGATGCATACAACATCCCAACGTTCATGATTCCGAGGATAAAGGCTGGCGAAAACTACATCACAAACGATGGCGACGTAGTTCCGAATGCACGTCTTGTAATTCCTGCTCCACAGCCAAGGAAATATGCCTATTGCAGCGACACAATGTACATTCCCGACACGCTTGTGCCGCAGATTATGGATTGCGACCTTCTGTTTCACGAAGCAACATTTGCCAACGACAATTTGCCACGCGCCAAAGAAACGTGCCACAGCACCGCAGAACAGGCCGCAGACATCGCAAAACAGAGTCGAGCAAGGAAATTGCTCATAGGACATTTTTCGGCGCGCTACGAAGACGAAAGCGTTCTTCTGAAAGAAGCACAGAAAATATTCATGAATACAGAACTGAGCAGAGAAAATATGGTTGTAAAACTATAAAAAAGAGCGAGACAAAAATCGTTTTGATTATTGCCTCGCTCTTTTTTATCTCAGTTCCTTCAGAATCTGCTTTAAATTACTAAGGTTCAACAGCGTTGTCGATGTTACTACACCGTCGCCATTTATCGGATATTTCGTTACCGTGAAATGAAGCAGTCTGTCAAATTGGTCAACCTTGATTCTTGTCGACTTCCATTCGTCGTCCTTCTCTTTTATCGAATAAACCAACGGAGAAAGTTCTTTCTTCTTAGCCTTTCCGTATTCAAGAAGTTTCTCCACGAAGAAGGTCAAATCGGCCTTGCCTGCAAACTTAATAACAACTCCAGCCTTCTGCCTGTACTCAATGTCTCTGAAATCGTTGTCGTCAAAGACCTCGAAAGTCCAGCAGTCCGCCATCGTCGTTTCCAACTTCTCGTTCTGGTCGGTATCAATCGAAATCTTAAACTTTCCGCAAAACTCCATCTGAGCAGAAACATTCTGCACTGCAAAAGTGAGAAATACGGCAACAACAAGATATTTCAACTTATTTTTCATCCTTGTACTTGTTTCGTTCGCCATACAAACAGCCGAATCCATTCCCCATTTACAACCACTGCAAACGGCAGAGCCGCACTCATATATTTCATCGGCAATTGTATAAATATAATTACGGCGTGCAAATATAGTGTTTATTTCTGATATTTTCATATCTTTGCCATCAAAAATAGCAATATGATAAACGAAATTCTGAAAAATATACAGATTGAGAATCTGAACGAGATGCAAAACGCGGCCTTGAAAGCCACGTCGAAACAAGTTATGATTTTCAGTCCTACAGGAAGCGGAAAGACCGTTGCATTCCTGCTTCCGCTTATTCAACGACTGCGCAAGGACATCAACGGAGTGCAGGCTGTAATCATTGCACCGAGTCGCGAACTGGCCTTGCAGATTGACAGCGTAATAAAGAGTATGCGCACACCTTTCACATCTGTTGCAGTCTACGGCGGAAGGGCAGCAATGGACGAGCACAGAACAATAAAGAGCCTGAATCCGACAATCATCATCGGAACTCCGGGACGACTGAACGACCATCTGAAAAAAGGAAACTTCAGCACAGTTGTGGCAAGCAATCTGATTATCGACGAGTTCGACAAATGTCTTGAACTCGGTTTCATAAAGGAGATGACCGAGGTTTTGCAGCAACTCGACAAGGTCGAATACAGAATGCTGACATCTGCCACACAACTAAACAGCGAGGAGCAGGAACGCGAAGCCAAAAAGGATTTCGCACGACTTAACGCGCTGCTTGGCGGAATGCATTCATACAAAGTGCTCAACTTTCTTGAGGACAACAAAGAACGCGATGCCCGAATAAACGTCTACAAGGTAGATTCGCCAGAGAAGGACAAACTGAACACTCTTTTCAATCTTCTTTGTCAGTTGGGCGAACAGCAGAGCATCGTCTTCGTAAACTACCGCGAGAGCGTTGAACGCACGGCAAAATTCTTGAAGCAGCAAGGCATCTTCTGCGAATATTTTCACGGCGGAATGGACCAAGACCTTCGCGAGCGCGCCCTCTACCGATTCAGAAACGGAAGTTGCAACGTATTCGTAAGCACCGATTTGGCGGCACGCGGACTCGACATCGAGGCGGTAGACAACGTGATACACTATCACCTGCCGCTGAATGCCGAAGCATTTGTGCATCGCAACGGACGTACGGCAAGATGGGACAAGACCGGCAACGCATACATCATCGTAGGTCCTGAAGAAACGGCTCTCGACGAATGGCAGGCAAGCGATTTCGAACTGAAGGTGGGCGAATTCACAGTCTCAACCCCGAAATGGATTACCATATATATAGGTAGAGGCAAGAAAGACAAACTGAACAAGGTAGACATCGTAGGATTTCTGTGCAAACAGGGTGGCTTGCAGAAAGACGAAATCGGTCAGATTGACGTGATGGCGCACCACAGCTACGTTGCCGTTGCAAGAAAAAAGGCGAAACAGATGCTTTCTAACACATCGGGATTAAAGATTAAAAATCAAAAGACAATTATCGAGATTAGTAAATAATTATAATCAATTTATTCAAAAGTTGCACTATTTTTAACATTTTTGTAAAATTAGTTTTGTTATGCAACTTTTTTTGAGTAAATTCGCCGCGATTTTTTTAATGTAGGAATAACTAATAATCAATTTATAAAACAAACATCAAATGAAAAAGCATAATTTCAATGCCGGACCATCTATCCTCCCACGCGAGGTTATCGAGGCTACAGCAAGCGCTTGCCTTGATTTTAACGGATCAGGTCTTTCACTTATGGAAATCAGCCACCGTGCAAAAGATTTCCAGCCAGTTGTTGACGAAGCAGTTGCTTTGTTCAAGGAACTTCTCGACATTCCTGAGGGTTACTCGGTTCTGTTCCTTGGTGGTGGTGCGAGCTTGGAATTCTGTATGGTTCCTTACAACTTCCTTGAGAAGAAGGCTGCATACCTTAACACAGGTGTTTGGGCAAAGAAGGCAATGAAGGAAGCTAAGGCTTTCGGTGAGGTTGTTGAGGTTGCATCTTCTGCAGATACAACTTACAACTATATTCCAAAGAAGTTTGAGATTCCAGCCGATGCCGACTATTTCCACTTCACATCTAACAACACAATCTACGGTACTGAGATTCGCAAGGACTTGGATTCTCCAGTTCCATTGATCAGCGATATGTCATCAGATATCTTCTCACGTCCTATCGACGTTGCAAAGTACAACTGTATCTACGGTGGTGCCCAGAAGAATCTTGCAATGGCAGGTCTTACTTTCGTTATCGTAAAGAACGATGCTCTTGGCAAGGTTACTCGCCACATCCCAACAATGCTCGACTATCGCACTCATGTTGATGGCGGCTCAATGTTCAACACTCCTCCTGTAGTTCCTATCTACTGCGCACTTCAGAACCTTAAGTGGATTAAGAAGATGGGTGGTGTAGAGGCTATGGACAAGCGTGCCAAGGAGCGTGCCGAGATTCTGTACAACGCTATCGATTCTTCTAAGATATTCCGTCCAACAATCCTTGATCCAGAGGATCGTTCTATCATGAACATCTGCTGGGTAATGAAGGACGAGTACAAGGAACTTGAGGCTGACGCAATGAAGCACTTCACAGAGGCTGGCATGGTTGGCGTTAAGGGCCACCGTTCAGTAGGCGGTTTCCGTGCATCTTGCTACAACGCCATGACTGTAGAGAGCGTTCAGGCTCTTGTTGACAGCATGAAGGCTTTCGAGGCTAAGCACTAATAAAATACACCCAACAGAAAGGCTCATGCAAATGGGCCTTTTTTGCTTTTATGGCAAGATTCAACTAAAAGAAAAACAAACAATTAACAAACAAAATAATGACTAAGGTATTAGTAGCAACAGAAAAGCCTTTTGCAGCAGTTGCAGTTGAAGGCATTAAAAAAGAGATTGAAGCAGCTGGTTTCGAACTTGCACTTCTTGAAAAGTACACAGAGAAGGCTCAGCTTCTCGATGCAGTTAAGGATGTTGACGCACTTATCATACGTTCAGACAAAGTTACAGCCGAGGTTCTCGACGCTGCAAAGAATCTGAAGATTGTTGTCCGCGCAGGCGCAGGCTACGACAATGTAGACCTTGAGGCTGCTACAGCCCACAACGTGGTTGTAATGAACACTCCGGGCCAGAACTCAAACGCAGTTGCCGAACTTGTTTTCGGTATGCTCGTATATGCTGTCCGCAACTTCTACAACGGCAAGGCTGGTACTGAGTTGAAGGGCAAGAAGCTTGGTATCCTCGCATTCGGTCAGGTTGGCCGTAACGTGGCTCGCATCGCTGCCGGATTCGGCATGGACATCTATGCTTACGATGCTTTCTGCCCTGCTGACGCTATCGAGGCTGCCGGCGTTCACGCTGTTGCTTCACAGGCTGAACTGTTCAAGACTTGCGACATCGTTTCTCTTCACATCCCTGCAACAGCAGAGACTAAGCAGAGCATCAACTACGACCTCTGCTCAACTCTGAAGAAGGGCGCAATCATCATCAATACTGCCCGCAAGGAGGTTATCGACGAGGCTGGCCTCATCAAACTGATGGAAGAGCGCGAGGACTTGAAGTATATCACCGACATCATGCCTGATGCTAACGACGAGTTCGCTTCTAAGTTCGAGGGTCGCTACTTCTCAACTCCTAAGAAGATGGGTGCTCAGACTGCCGAGGCTAACATCAACGCTGGTATCGCAGCAGCAAAGCAGATTGTAGGCTTCATCAAGGAAGGTATTACTAAGTTCCAAGTTAACAAGTAATTATCAGAATACAGTACTATGCACATTGCAAGGCTCTGTGCATAGTACTTTTTCCTTTTCTCAGAAGATATATAACCTTGACAAATAGCATAACCCTATGCTAATGCTACAAGACTGAATAATACACACAAAACTTTTTCAGAAAATATAAAAAGACTAAAATATGGCAATTATAAAACCATTCAAAGGCATCCGCCCACCAAAAGACTTGGTTGAGAAGGTAGAAAGCCGTCCTTACGACGTTCTCGACTCTGAAGAGGCTCGCGCCGAGGCTGGCGACAACGAGATGTCACTCTATCACATCATCAAGCCCGAGATAGACTTTCCAGTAGGAACATCGGAATACGATCCGCGCGTGTACGAGAAGGCTGCCGAGAACTTCAAGAAATTCCAGGACAACGGATGGCTTGTTCAGGACGAGAAGGAGCAATACTACATCTATGCACAGACCATGAACGGAAAGACACAGTACGGTCTGGTTATTGGCGCATACGTTAACGACTACATGACAAACGTGATAAAGAAGCACGAACTTACACGCCGCGACAAGGAGGAAGACAGAATGAAGCATGTTCGCGTGAACAACGCAAACATCGAACCTGTGTTCTTTGCATATCCCGACAACAAGGTTCTTGACGAACTTGTAAAGAAATACACTAAGACAACTCCAGAGTACGATTTCATCGCCCCTGTAGACGGTTTCGGACACAAGTTCTGGATTATCAGCGACGATGCCGACATCAAGACTGTAACGAAGGAGTTTGCCGACATGCCGTCGCTCTACATTGCCGACGGACATCACCGCTCGGCTGCCGCCGCTCTTGTAGGCGCAGAGAAGGCAAAGCAGAACCCAAATCACAAGGGCGACGAGGAATACAACTACTTTATGGCCGTGGCATTTCCTGCAAACCAGCTGACAATCCTCGACTACAACAGAGTTGTGAAAGACCTTAACGGACTCTCTTCCGAGCAGTTCCTTGAGGCTCTGAAGAAGAACTTCGATGTAGAGAAGAAGGGCGAGGCAGAATACAAGCCTCAGCAGTTGCACGAATTCTCGCTCTACCTCGACAACAACTGGTACTCGCTCAAGGCTAAGGAAGGAACATACGACAACAACGACCCTATCGGCGTTCTCGACGTAGATATTTCGAGCCGTCTTATCCTTGACGAGATTCTTGGCATAAAAGATTTGCGCAGTGACAAGCGAATTGACTTTGTTGGCGGTCTGCGCGGTCTGAAAGAACTGAAGCGCCGCGTTGACAACGGCGAAATGCGAACCGCACTTGCACTCTACCCTGTCTCAATGCAGCAGATTATGGACATAGCCGACAGTGGCAAGATTATGCCTCCAAAGGCTACATGGTTCGAGCCAAAACTCCGTTCTGGACTAATTATTCACAAGTTGAGCTAAATAAACATTCGATAAAAAGTTCCGCAACCGTCATGGATTTGCGGAATTTTTTTGGGGACATTACAAATTACTTTGGGTAAGGTGCTCGTCTCGAACGAATCCCGAAGGCATCCCTAACTTTCCGGCTTGCTTGACCGTATCTTCCACGTACCTTCCAACTTACCTGAACGTTCCTTGACGCTATTTTGTGTTTACCAAAAGGTAAAAAAGTCTACTTTTTCTATAATTTTGAATTCTCAATTATAAATTGATAATTTCAACTTTTTACAAAAGAAATTGTCAACTGTCAATTGTGAATTGTCAATTGCAAACTGCATCAATATACGCTTTGTCGAACCTTCCCCCTTGCTATCCCCTTACTACCCTCTTGCTATCCTCTTGCTACCCCCTACCTAAAAAGGACTTTTTTTGCCACTTTTTTGCATAATAACACCATTTTTAGTATATCTATACCGATTAAATATGCAATATACTGGCACACATTTATAAACCCAAATCGGTCATTAGAATGGCTATTTTTCGTAGTTGCTTTCGTAACAGC
>R24__coassemble_1540_pt1 | contig 11889 bp, 7 predicted proteins | sample R24__metabat2_low_PE_011 | metagenome-assembled genome bin R24 | reverse complement strand
TTCTAAGTCATACGCTTACATCGGTAGCCTCGACTTGGATTACAAGGTTCACGGCTTCGAAGATTTGAGACTGCATGCCGGTGCATCTGGCAACCGCTCAAACGGTAAGGAGACAACAAGTATTCCTATCAGCAGTTATTCAAACACATACTACGGCTGGGACGGATACGAGAAGGAAAACAAGTACAGCTACACATTTACTGGGTGGATGCAGTACTACAAGGACTTTAACGATGCTAATCACTTGGATGTGATGGCTGGTTACGAGTACTCAAGAACAAAATACTGGGGCGACAAGTACGGCTGCGGATATTATCAGAAGACAAACAACGACGAGAGTCTCCGCGGAAAGGCAACAAATATCAACGCTAAGCCTTGGGCAAGCGAGAACCGCCTCCAGAGTTTCTACGGTCGTCTGAACTACTCATTGCTCGACAGATATTTGCTTACTGCAACAGTTCGTCGCGATGGTTCATCACGATTCAAGCAGCACTACGCAACATTCCCTGCATTCGCCTTTGCTTGGAAGATTAACGAGGAAGGATTCCTAAAGGATGTTGAAGATGTTTCTGAAATCAAGCTCCGCCTCGGTTGGGGTAAAACTGGTCAGCAGGAAGGCATCGGCGATTACAACTACTTTACATCTTACAATGTAAACACAATCGCAAGCGCATACTATCCTGTTTATGGCAACGGAACATTGTATCGTCCTAACGCATACAACTCTGATTTGAAGTGGGAGACAACTGCTACTTACAATGCCGGTCTCGACTTCGGATTCTTCTACAACCGCTTGAACTTCAGCGTTGATTACTACTTCCGCAAGACGACAGACCTTATCAATACCGCTCCTGTATCAGCCGGTTCTAACTTCCGTAATCAGGTTACAAAGAACATCGGTTCGATGGAGAACAAGGGTATCGAAATCTCTGCAACTGTCAAGCCAATCGTCAAGAACGACATGTACTGGGAAATCAGTGCTAACATGACATACAACGACAACAAGATTACCGAGCTCACAGGCGATGCAAGTATCGTTCAGGCTAAGGACGGTGGCATCAGCGCTGGTACAGGTAACGTGGCTCAGTATCACACCGTTGGAAAGCCAGCACGTTCATACTGGGTTTATCAGCAGGTTTATGACGAGAACCGTATGCCTATCGAGGGCTTGTATGTTGACCGCAACGGCGACGGACAGATTACAACCGAAGACCGCTACTTCTACAAGAGTGCATCTGCTCCGTTCACATTCGGCTTTGCTACTCGCTTCCAGTACAAAAACTGGGATTTGGGCTGCTCATTCCGCGGTAGCATCGGCAACTACGTGTTTAACGACCGCGAGGCTGGCTTCGTAAACGTTGCAAAGACTTACGACAGCTCATTCAACTACACACACAATATCTTGAAGAAGTCTGCCGAGACAAACTGGTGTACTTACGACAATGTATTGTCTGACTACTTCGTGCAGAACGCATCGTTCCTGAAGTGCGACAACATCACACTCGGTTACAGCTTCAACAACCTGTTCAAGGCTGCCAAGTACAAGGGCGTGAGCGGACGCATCTACGTTGCTGCATCAAACGTATTTACAATTACCAAGTATGATGGCTTGGACCCAGAGGTTGAGGGCGGTATCGACAACAACATCTACCCACGTCCATTCAACACAATGCTTGGCTTGTCACTTAATTTCTAATCCAAAAGATATAAAGCTATGACTATTAGATTCAAACATATAGTTCCGGGAGCCGTAATGGCTTTGTCACTCGGAATGGCATCATGCGATGTATTGGACGTAACACCTATCGATCCGGGCACGGTGATGAAGGTTGATGCCAACGGACTTATGAACAAGTGCTACGCAAATATGGCTATCGCCGGTCAGCAAGGTCCAGATGATGGCGACTGCGATGTTGACGGACTCGACGGCGGTACTACAGGTTTCGTACGCCAGTTGTGGAATGCAAACGAGCTTCCAACCGATGAGGCTATGTGCTGCTGGGGTGACGACGGTATCAGCTCGTTCAACTTCAACCAGTACACAAGTTCGCACCCAATGTTGCAGGGCTTCTACTATCGTCTTTATACCGGCATTGACTATTGCAACCACTATCTTGAGAAATGTGCCGACTACGATGCCACAATGACAGCCGAGGCTCGTTTCCTCCGTGCCATGTATTACTATCATCTTATGGACTGCTTCGGAAACGTTCCTTTCACCGAGGTCATTTCTTCCGAGTGTCCTAAGCAGATAAAGAGAGCCGACTTGTTCAAGTATATCGAGAAGGAACTTCTTGAGATTGAGCCGAACCTTCTCGACGCCGAGGCAAGAACAAGTGCCGACAAGAACTACGGTCGTGCCGACAAGAGTGCCGCTTGGCTTCTTCTTGCCCGCCTGTACCTCAATGCCGAGGTCTACACCGGAACGGCTCAGTGGGCAAAGGCTAAGGAATATGCCGAGAAGGTTATCAACTCAAAGCATGTTCTTTGGACAAACGGTGCAAACGGATTTTCGGCATATCAGATGTTGTTCATGGGCGATAACGGCGAGAGCGGTGCTTCTTGCGAGGCAATCCTGCCAGTGCTTCAGGACGGTATTACAACAACTTCGTACGGTACAACAATGTTCCTTATGGCTTCATGCTGGAAGGCTGATATGAACACATACGGAAACTACAACACAACAGAGTTCTGGTCAGGTAACCGTGCCCGCAAGAATCTGGTAGACAAGTTCTTCCCAACATCAGACGCTCCAAACGTCGAGACCGAGATTATGACTACCGAGGCAGGCGACGACCGCGCCCTCTTCTACGGAAAGGACCGTACCCTTAGCATCACCGACCCAGCTGAGTTTACATCGGGCTTCTCTGTAGCCAAGTATCGCAACACATACAGCACAGGCGGTTCGGCTCATGCAACAAAGTTTGTCGATACCGATTACTTCCTGATGCGTTCTGCCGAGGCTTATCTTATTGCTGCCGAGGCTGATGCACGCACCAACGGAGGCACGACAAGCGAGACTGGCGCAAAGTACATCAACGCACTCCGCACTCGCGCACATGCCTCAACAAAGGCTTCGTACTCATTGCAGGATATTCTTGACGAGCGTTCTCGCGAGCTTTACTTCGAGGGCTTCCGCCGTACCGACCTTGTCCGCTACGGTCAGTTTGCAGGAATGAGCGACTACAAGTGGGAGTGGAAAGGCGGCGTTCAGGGTGGTGTAAACATCGACTCACACCTGAATATCTTCGCTATTCCTTATGCCGATATGAACGCAAATCCTAATTTGGTTCAGAATCCGGGTTACTAACAACATCTAATTAAAGATACAGATATGAATAATATATTAAAATCATCAATAATGCTTGGCTGTCTGGCTGTTTTCGCAGCATGTAACACAGATGTAGACAGCAATCCTGTTGTTGGAAGCGAGTGTTATCCTGTTCCGCAGACATTCGTGCTTAACACTCCGGCTTATTCTACACAGGATATCGATTTGCAGAAGTCAAAGACCCTGAACCTCACTTGGTCTCAGCCAAACTACGGATTCCCTACAACTCCGGTGTATTCGGTCGTGATGTCTGGAAATTGGAACTTCACCTCGCTCTACACAGAGGACGAGGACGGAAATGTTATAGGCAAGCCTGACTACGTTTTGCTCGACGAGACAGTGAAGGGTAAGGTAACGGGCGAGTTCACTTCTTCTGAAATAGACAAGACACTCGAAAAGCTCATGGGATGGAAGGAGTCTACCGATATTCCTGAGAAACAGAAACTGTTCTTCCGCATCAAGTCGGCTCTTGTTGGAGCTGACGGCAAAGAGTACGGCGTTGTTCGTTCGAACATCGTTGAACTGAAGGTCCTTCCATACTACGAGGCTCTGAAGGCTGCCGACCCAGACTTCTGGTACATGGTTGGCGGATGTATCGGCGATGGCTCATGGAGCAACAATGCCGATGGCAAGGGCGTGAGCATCATGCCGCTGTTCGCAATCGACGGCGAGAAGTACGATGCTAAGAGCGGCGACGGCTTGTTTGAGTATGTAAGCTGGTTCCCAGCCGGAGGCTCGTTCAAGATTCTTGAGTTTGTTGGTAACTGGGATTACGGAATCTGTGCCGACGGTGCTTATCGTAACGGCGGCGACGATCCGGGCGACATTAAGGTTGCTGATGCTGGCTACTACACAATCACTCTTAACACAGCATCTCACGAGTTCAGCATGAAGGCATACGAGGGCACTCCAAAGGTTTACGAGAGCATCTGCCTTGCAGGTACATTCAACGACTGGGGCGACCAGCCAATGTCAGCCTTCAACACATACGATGGCGCAGAAAACCACATTTGGACTGCTAACTTCACAGCCGGCGACGGTTGCAAGCTGAAGTTCAAGATGGCAGGTTCTTGGGACGACAACTGGGGAAGCACATCATTCCCTTACGGTACGGGCAAGAACGGCGGTGCCGACATCGAGGTTGAACCGGGCGACTACATCATTTACTTCAATGATATTACCGGTCAGTATAATTTCATTAAAAAGTAATTCTTAACAAGTATTCAATATGAAAAAGCATATATTGTTCTCAATGGTACTTGCAGCCTCTATGGCTGCTTGTACCTCCGACTATACCGACTGGGCGAAGCCGCTTCAGAGCGCAGTCGAAGAGGCAAAATCGGGCACTTATGTAACCACATCGGTCGATGCCATTAAGATTGCCGATGTTACGGGCGACAGCGTTAATATCTTCAACAGCCGCCTTAACATTCCTGCTGGAACAGATATCACAGAGAGCACCGTTACTTTCGACGAGACTCAGACTATTAACATCAGCACAAGCGGAAAGGTTTCCGTTGCCGACCTTGTTTCGGCAGTCGAGGCTCTGTACGGAAAGGCTCCAAACGAGCGTACTCTGTCGGGCGTGGCAACAGTCTACTATTCAGACAACGGTCAGGCAATGCGTGCCATGGCTGACAAGACAGAGGTTAAGGTATCGCTCTCTGCTCCGTTCATATCTTCAAGCTACTATCTCATTGGCGATATGGTTTATACGATGAACGGCGGAAGCAAGTCAAATTGGAATGCCCAGAATCTTCTCAAGTTCAACCACAGCGACAAGAATGTGTACGACGACCCTGAGTTCACCGTTGTATTCACAACCGATGCTGCAAACCAGTGCTGGAAGATTATGCCGTACGAGAATATCAATCTTGAAAATATTTGGGACCCCGGCGTTGTAGGAATTGCTGTTAACGGTGATACAAGTCTCTCTGGAAAACTCACAACCGATAATCCACAGGCTGGTAAGATTGAAGAGCCGGGCATCTATCGCATGACTCTTAACATGATGGAGTACACTTACAAGATTGAGAAACTTAACTTCAAGGAGTTCTTCTACGAGATTGGCGGTGAGAGTACCTGGGGTGTAACTCACGCTCTGTACGGCAAGAATTTCGACGGAAAGTATCAGGGATATTACTATCTCGACAGCGAGTTCAAGTTCAGACCTAATGCAGATAACTGGGAAGGCGACTACGAATTCAACGGCGAGGGTAAGATTTCTGACAACGGCGGTTCTAACTGTCCTGCTCCAGAGGCTGCCTTCTATCAGATTGATGTAGACCTTGCTGCTGGAACTTATGCCCTCACAGCAGTCAAGAGCATTACGATGGTTGGTACACACAATAGTTGGAATGTTGCTGATGCCGCAACTCACATGACATACAACAAGGAGGAGAACTGCTGGCAGATTGAATACACATTTGCCGAGCAGACAAGCCTTAAGTTTGCCATGAACGACGACTGGACAGTGAGCTGGGGTGGTGCCAACGGAGATGCTTCGAACTATGGCAACCTTACTCAGAACAACGGAAAGGATCTTTCGGTTGCTGCCGGCAAGTATCTCATCAAACTGTTCTTGAGTTATGAGGGTGCAAACAAGGTTACGTTTACTCCGAAAAACTAATAAAGGTTAATTCTTGGTTATTATTAAGTAAATCCTGCTTGGTCATGGTGATCGGGCAGGATTTTTTTGGGGTATATAATCAGTAACTTACGCGAATTCGGGGTAACGAAACACGTTTTCGCGTTTTGTTATTCGAACAAATTACATTATGCAAAATAATACAGATTAAAATGAATCATCATACAAAAAGATAACAAAAAGCCCCTTTCTTGGTAAGGGGATAGTAAGGGGATAGTAAGGGGGTAGCAAGAGGGTAGCAAGGGGGGAGCCTCGTCCTAGGTTGATGAAACGTATATTAATGCATCGAATCGGTATAAGAAAATTCATTTTTCTATATCGTGAGATGATTATTTGGAATGACGCTGGAAGCGTCACCTCTCAGTAACCGCAGCATCCGTAGGATCTGCGGACAGTAATGATACGGTTCGAATAATTTCGACCCTGAAAGCGGTCGCCCATTGCGATAGATGGGGCACTCCTTCAGAGTGCTTTTTGGGGTTGTGCACTATTTCCGCAGGTCGCTCCGACCTACGGTTACTAAGCGGAGACGCCTTCAGCGTCTGTAATGTACAGATAGTCAATATTGTTTTTTGTATAATCAAGAACTATACGTTGAGATGTATTGAATTTGATTTATTTTTGAACTTGCGTATTCTATAAACAAAAGGCTCAAAAAAATAAAGGGATTCTAATAATTAGAAATCCCTTTGTATGGAACGGTGGAAACATGCCTATCGTCTTGGGAACCTCACGCCCCCAAAGCTGCTCCAATAAGTCATGCAGTTTCTCTGGTGTGTGATACTTGCCGTTAATCTCAGCAGTAATCTTCAGTGCCTCCTGCGACAACAGATGAAACATTTGATGGACTTCTCCACCGCCAATGACGGGTTTGCCCGATGCCATATAATCACGTAATTCTTGTATTGTCATATCGTTGCATTCTTTTTACCGGTCATGTAGTTATCCTGTCGTTAATCTGTCACCACTTCATTGAAATGCTCCTTGCCCCAGGCTATCAGTGCCGTAAGTGCAGGCATCAGCGTTTTGCCTGTCTCTGTCAGGGAGTATTCTACTCGAGGAGGAACCTCAGGATAGACCTTACGGTGAACGAGATGGCTCTGTTCCAGATTCTTCAGCGTCTGCGAGAGCATCTTCTGGGAACAGTCCGCCCTCAACCTTCAGCCCTCATCCCTCAAACATCAAACATCAGCCCTCTTACATCAGCCATCTTCAGCGGATCAAAGAACCGTCCCGTGATTCTTCCAGCCACCACGATAATCAGCAATGGGCGCTATCTGCAGTGGATGACGGTCAGTAATCTCGTAAGTCAGCCCCTGCTGATGCAGCTCGTCAAGGAATGTATCAAGATAGACATCGGTCGTAAACCGCTGCATGAAACTGATGCAGAAAATGCCAGCGGCAGCACTGACTTCCACCACAATCATATAGGCAGAGTCGGTCTCTGTGCGCATCTCCCTTACGTACTGTTCGGCTGCACCCAGACGGGCCTTTCCTACATAGCTGAACATGCACGAACCATACTGCTGGCTCAATTGGTTTGTCGGAGCAAAGGCCTGATAGCGGGCTTCAAGCGTGGGCAGCGCCTCCACTCTGTCCATTCTGCTCTGTGTCTGCCAGAAGTAGTCCAGCAGATTGTCTGGATATGTCTGCTCCTTCACCATCTTACGGAATGCGGCTACCTGCGCTTCGAAATTTTCACCCTGTATGTCTTGCCCAAACGAAAGGAACAGTCCACCGACTTGCGAATGATGTGTCGCATCGGTTCCAAGGGTGTGCCTCAGATCTACCGCTACGGTAACGGTTGGTGCCAGAGGCGCACTCTCTGGATGCAGACGGGCGATGGCTCTTGCAAGGAGCAGAGACAGGAAAGAGGTTGGCGTGGCACCGCAGGCGCGTACACGCTTCATCATCTGTTCCTCAGAGATACGTATCTGCACCACTTCCTTCTTATCAGCAAGGGGTACGATGGCATCGGTGGCCAGATTGATAACCTTGGGACGCTCGGGCAGTTGCTGCGGATGAATGCTCGTTGGTCTTGGTCCTGTGGCAGGATCTGTCCATTCTGCCTCGTCGATGATCTCACCTGCCACCCAGACTCCTGCAGAGTCTAATCCACAATCGTAGCGTCTGCGGCAGTATTCATAAAGCAGTGTCCTAAGGATGCGATAGGCGGCAGTCCCGTCGATGAGCGCATGAAAAAAATCCAATGCCATGCAATCGTCCCACCACGCGAATGCCATCAGATGCTCATTGGCTTCTTCACTGCACAAGCATACCGGCTGACGACTGTCCGTGACTTTCCAAGGCCGTGGATTGTCGTGATAGACATAGTGCTCGCTGCCATCAGCATCGCGTACTACACCGAGTTTGACGCACAGGTAGGGGTATCTCGTCCGTGTTGCTGCAACTGCTTCTTCGAGCAGATGCCCATCCACACCATCCTTCATCTGCAGAATGATGCGCACAGTCATAGGGTACTCGTCATCGGCCCTATTCAAGTAAAAACGCTCAATATATAATCTTTTCATCTGTCGGTTTGGATTTGTCAAAGTCTATTTACTCTGTTTGAACAGCCAGTCGCGAACTGCGGCAATCTTATATCCATAGTCGAAGGATGCCATGTGCTCCATGCCCTTGCCCGATTCGGGAAGTACACTGCCCGCCTCCCACTTGATGAAGTTGACGTTGCCGCCACGGGCTATCAACTTTTCTGCCAGTCGTTCCTGTTCTTGAGCAGGCAGTTTGGCACTCCAAGATGCAGAGTCAACACGGGCATTGGTCTCCTTCAATACTTTAGCTAAATCTTGCATTCCACCTGATGCTTTCTGGTCGCCACCTGCCACGATGTAGAAAAACTTCTTCTTGCCGAAGTCCTGCATCTTCGAGGTGTCCCACTGGCTGCTGACGAAGAGAGAGGCGGCAAAGAGGTCGGGATGGGTGATGTTGAAGTAGAACGACATCATGCCGCCCATCGACTGACCGGTGGTATAAAGTCGGTTAGTATCGACGTTGTATTCCTTGCAGACCTTTTCAAGCAGACGGATTGTCATTTCCACTTCGTCGGTGGTGCTCCAGTCGTCTTGCACAGCCCAGTCGGTATATTGCGGAACCAATACGAATGAAGGATGCTTTTGCTGGTCTCTGTCGGATGCAAACTCCAAGGCACCGTAGCCCTGCGTGAGCGGAGCCGTCACGTCTTTTCCTGCAGTACTGGCATCGGCCATGAAGAGTAGCAAAGGGAGTTTCTGACCTGCCTCTGCACCTTCGGGAATCATCAGATTATACTCCATCGTCTTGCCTGTCAGTTCATCGTTGAACGTCAGTTGCTTGAACTTGCCCAGTGCTTCCTGCTTCAATGCCACGAAAACGCTGTCAGAATCTTTGTTAATCACCATGTGGCCACCTTGGCGAGTACCACGTTCGCCACCCTTTTTCTGGGCGCAGACAGTCAGACACAATATTCCTACTGCCAGCAAAAAAATTACTTTTTTCATACTTCCTTGGAGTGTTTCGAGTCGTGGCTCTGGTCTCTGCCAAGACCTTTTAAAATTAACTGTTATTCAGTTCCAACAGATAAATTGGAATTTACATTCTATTCCATTCCTCTGATCGTAATCCCTTGCATCGGATTCCACAACTCCTGGTGTCCGTCGGGGAAGGTGACCTCAAACAGAGAATCATCAGTAAAGCGGATGAAGGTACCATCGGATAAGATGCGACGGTCGTTAGCACCATCCAACGGCTTGCCTAACTGCAGCATGAAGTTGCAACGGCGAAGATAGGTAACAAGTGGCTTCAGATCGGATGCATGTTGGCTGCGACGGTCGAAGTATGTGCCGAACCAAGGGCGGACAGCGGGTTTGCGGTCGTTGCCTGGCTGCGAAATCATGACATGAAGGATGCTTGCATTGATGCCTGCATGGAAGTAGCGGTCGGCTATGGGCTTTAGCTTCTCAAAGCTCCAGTCATCCTTTGCCAGTTCAGGCCAGCCATCGGTGAAACTCTCAGCCCATACTCTGTTCTTGCCACTTCGACGTGCGGAACCGAGAGCTGCATCTACCTCTTTCTGGCGGAATTTGCGATCGTCCACCCAAAATTCCGCAGCAACCTCGTCGGCTGCACTGCCGTAGGTGATGCTGTTGGCAGGGAAGGGGCTGTGAGCGTAGGGCTCACACCAAGTGCGCAGACCATATTCATGGGCTTTCTCAGTCAGTCCGCCCATATACTCTGAAGCTACCAGGTCGGCAATGAGCCGATCGAGATCCTTCAGACAAGCGGGGGTGGTGTAGTCAAGCTCATAGCCGAATCGATGACGGAACTTTGAAAAGATAGAATCGGTGTAGTTTTGCTTCCCACGTTCCCAACTGTCCACAACAACGGTGGTCAGCGTGGGGCGGTCCTTCTGAGGGATACGGCGCAGAATCTCACCAATGAATGCCTCGAAGTGTTTCTTCACGTGCACCTTCGAGAGCTTGTCTACCTCCAGCCCCTGCGCATCGGGCGAACAGGGTGAGCACATTACGTCGGTGCCCTCTTTGGTCTTACAGACTTCTATGCCATGGGGCGTCCAGTTGCGCATAGCTTCCTCGGGCTTCACCCATGGGCCACCCGACTGACTCCATCCAGGACAGTTGAACAAGCCCATCTCGATGCCCAGCCGACCAGCTGTTTTCAGTGCCGTACGCAGGTTCTTCCACCACAGGCGGCTCTGAAATTTGTTTTTGCCGAAAGCCTGCCCCTCCCATGGATTATCCCATGTCGTTCGGTTGCGAATGTCGGTGGCCAGGAATGCCAAGGTAATGCCGTTCTCCTTCATCCACTCCAAGTCGGCCACAACACCTTTAGGATCCACCTGCTCGTTCACCCAATAATAGTAGCATCCTACGCGGATGCTGTCGGGCGGTGTGAGAAACGCTTGCCATAGACGTTCGCGATGGTTATCATTTGCTGTCTGTGCATGGACTATCAGAGTGAAAGCGAGCATAGCCATAAACAGCAGGTAGTTTTTCTTCAAAAATTGTATTTTGCTATTTTCCATAAATTCTGATTTATCGCACGATTAAGGGCAATTTTAGAATCAATATCTGATAAGATACGACCTATTTTCTCTTGTATAGGCAAGTCAGAAATCCATACGGTGCAATCCTTGATTTTGTCGGGAGAAGTATGTCGTACCTTTGTTTGTTGTGCAGCGGCACCAAGTTGCTTCTCCAAATCGATATAATAGTCTTCCTTCTCTGTGTGAATGTGTTTCTGGCGATCGACAAATGCAAAGCCCTTGCCCAACTCCATCAAGAAGAAAATAAGGTGGTCGATAATGCTCTGTTCTAAATCGCTTTCAGAATAGTTGGTATTGTTTTTGAAGCCTAAGAATTCAGCTACAACAGGGTTCTTCAGATACTCCAGTTTATCTTGCAAAGGTTTCGTTAACTGCACCATCTCGTCATGTACGATGGATTTGTCTTGTGACTGTAGCAAGCGATGGTAGTACTGCGAAGACACATTGCGTTGTAGGGTGCGAGTACTCCACATTTCTTTTGCAGCCTCATTCTCATACCATGCACGACCTTTTTCCGTAGGCTCTTGAAGGATAATGCGATAGTGAGTCCACGAAAGGCGGATTGGAGATTTTGAACGCACAGTGTTCATTATTTCCGAAGGAGCGACATATTGTGGCGTAGTGTCAGATTTTCTACTCACTGCGTAGAAAATGTTGTCAAACTCATCCTTCTCTGATTCTCTATTCACTGCGTAGAAAATGTTTCTGAAACTGCTATAGAAGGAGACAAAGTGGTACAAGTTGGCAGGTTTGAAACCTTCTCCATATCGTTGTGTCAATGACTTGGAGAGTTCCTTTATCCCAAATCGGTCATTAGGATTTCTCGGTGCTGTATGGCAGAGAGAAATC
>R24__coassemble_1344_pt1 | contig 13269 bp, 13 predicted proteins | sample R24__metabat2_low_PE_011 | metagenome-assembled genome bin R24 | reverse complement strand
TTTAACATCGGACATTTAGAACATTATCTATAATCCGATGCAAAGGTAAGAGCGACTACTGGTCGAGTGCGGAAATTCGGCAGAACTGGAGCTACTTGTTACCTTTATCCATCATCTCCCACAAATTGTACTTAATGATATGTTCGCGAAGTTTCTTAACCAGTAGGCTATCGTGCCCATTTAAAACTAATTTGTCCATGTCTAACATAACAAACAATTCATAAACAGAGTCTGTTTCTGCATCATACATAGAAGACCTCAATAATGTGCTAATGTCTTCACATTTGTGAAAGCAACTTTCTTTGTATTCTTTGATGTCTATTAACGAGTCACAATCATATTCTCTTTTAGAGGTTATCTTTATCCGACGACCACGACGGGCAATATGCTCTATATGTATTTTATTTTTATCATAATACCATACATCAGACGACCACCCTTCCGGATTTATCATGGAAGCATTTCCATATTTCTTTAACCGTTTCACATAGACTCTTTCTGAATATTTTGCAACTTTATTTTCAATTTTTATGAAATCGTGCGACTTGCAGCTTTGCAAAAACGAAAAAAACAAAAAGCATAGGCAAACTAAGCCTATAAACCTGCTAATTTTTTCCATTCTCTCTATGACATACCCACGTTTTGCCGAATTTGCAATTCGGCAACATATAAGTTGGGAATTTGTAATTCCATTTGTCGCCTTGCGGCAAAATTTTATAACTTTTGTTTTCATACCCATAAAAAATTAGCGGTGGGAGTTGCAAACTCCCGATTTTTCTTTCTCAGCCGAATTTGGAAATTCGGCAGAACTGTGGGACTGTTTTTTTTCTCTGCCGAATTCTTGCTTTCCTTCGGTTGCAAGCGACTACTGGTCGAGTGCGGAAATTCGGCTGATTTGGACATGCTATTTCTTCTTTTTATAGATTTCGTTTCTCCAATGCAATTCATCGCCTTTCACATATACGTATTCGTGATAGAGAAAATATCTTACAAAGAAGTAGTCGTCTAACGTTGGAATTTTGACGTCTATTCGGTTTTTACCTTGTTCTATTGCAAAATCTTCAGAAGACAATTCTGACGAACTTAATATGATTCTTCCGTATGTAACGACAAATCCGTGTGCTATCAAATTTCTTGTTGGCATTATATCAAAGGCAAAGTTATCGCATTTGGGAATAGTAACTGATTTCTCGTAATTATTGTTTTTGAATTCTTTAAAATACGGACCAGTATATACGCTTATTTCCAAATCCCCCAAATTGTACGGAATGACAAAATTTATCTTTATTGAGTCATCGCTTCTGTCTTCATGGCTTTGTTCTATAGACCATGTGTCATACAAGTCGTCAGTAACTGAGTTTATTTCCAGCAGATACTTGTTTATTTTTGTTACAGAACACTTTGCAATAGTGTCCAATTCCCACCAAAGGTGGTGATGGCTCGTTTTATGGCTCTTGAACAGAAGCGTATCATCAGAAATGATTATTTCTCCGTAGTCTCCGCTGTATCTTCCATCAAGTTTCTGCGCAAACAAAAAGTTGCATGCGCTACACAAAATGACAAGAACTATGCATTCTCTTATTAGTAGACGTTTATGATGTTTTTTCATAATTTAAAAATCAGTTTTTGTTTGATGATATTCAAATGCTATTGGAATGATGCAACAAAGACAACAACCAACATTCATTTTGTTGCAAATGTAGTTATTTTTATCCCAGAAAACAAAATAAATTGCAACTTTTCTTGTGGATTGCATGGATTGGAATGTGGGGGATTTTCGTCAACTGTACGATGTCTGGATTCTAAACTTTCAGACTACTCATGACCTACTCTGGCTATACCTTGCGTATATCTTCCCTATATCTTCCCTATATCTTCAATATACCTTCCATATACCTTGAATGTTCCTTCCTTCTTCCTACCTTCTTCCTACCTTCTTCCTACCCACTATTTTGTATTTACCAAAGGGATATTTAGCGTTGTAATTGTTCGTTATGAATCATCAATGAGCCAAGAACTTTCAATTTTCAATTTTCAACTCTCAATTTTCAATTGTGAATTCAATAGTGTCTTACGACCTATATTCTGTTTATTGGTAAATTAGCCGCCTGCTGTAAAAATGTCATCACATATATTCTCGTGTCTTACCCAAAGTTTTCTGCCCTTATATTCAATCTGCAACCAGTCTTTTTGGCAGTCGGACACAAAATAATTGTCCGACCAGTATTCGTTAGCAATACTGTCTGCAATTTTTGCTGTGTTGGATGGCTTGTCATACAAAAATACCACATTGTCAGCATATCCAACCAGTTGTATATATAAATTTCCTTTTTTCTCAATCCATCCAAGATGTGATTTTGCTTTCTGCTTTCTCTTGCTGGGCTCATCTTGCGCGTATGTGGCATCTATCAAATCTTGTGTGTACACGGCATCAACATAAAAATATTCTTTTTCTGTTTTCAGAATATACAATATAACGTAATTGTCTTTAATGGAGTCATTTGCAATGGAGTCAATTACGTTACCCTTAGGGTTGCTGTACAATTTTACATATTTGTTTGTTGGGTATAACCAGCAAGAACCTATGCTGTTTTTTGCGCGGTTATCAACTTTTGCCTCATTTATCGAGCTGATAAGCCTTAAAGAATCTTGTGTGTTGAAATCGTCTTTTATTTCATTTTTTATCGAATCGGTTTGAGTCGATAAATTTTGTTTCTTATTGTGGCTTGTACAACCAGACAATAAGAGGCATATTGCTGAAAACAATACGATTTTTAAAGTATCAGACATAATTTAATTGTGAATTTTGAATTTTCAATTGTGAATTGTCTTTTGAATTCTCCCCAAAATCTTAACTCTCTTGTGGCTTGACAGTGCTGCCGGATTGCTGCCGTCCTTTCCCTCGGGCACTTCCAAGCCCCTTTTGGCATAATATTCTGTCCAGTAGGGCAGGATTGTGCCGTTGGCATCGTGGAACGACATAGGGATTGGCTCGAAGATGAGTCCTCCCTTGCCATCGACAAACGATTTCTGAACCAGTTCGGAGCAGTAGAACTCATCGTCGGTATTGCTGAACAAACGGTCGTATTTCAGTCCGATGCGGCTCTTGGCGTTGGCTATCGATGTGCTGATGTCAACGTTGCCCTTTATCCTGCCGTGCAGCAGTAGAGGCGTGCCGTCGTCAGCCTTTGGAGCGCGAGAAATGAACGTGTCTATCGGACACATCCACACCCCCTTGTCGCCCGTAGCCTCGATGATGAATGTTGCGCCGCGCTCAATGCACACAATGGCAACATGGTTTATGTCGTTAGAGCCGCGTCCTTTGGTCGATGCCACAATGGAGCGCGAGAAACTGCTTGCCGTCTTCATGTTGGCGCAGCAGAACAGAAGGTCGCCGTTGCGCAGTTTTGCCGTATTCTGTGCCATAGCCGCAGCAATAGAGCCAAGCAGACCGAGCATCAGTCCGCATCGTTTTATGTTAAATGCCAATTTCACGGTTGTAGTAGTTATAGTCTCTTATAATCGTTTTCAGAAAAGCGTTAGGCCACAATGTGGTGTTTTCAACGTTGTATTTCTTCTTTATTGTATGTGCCAGAATGTTGATGTTGCTGATGTAGTTTGAGTCGAACTTGTGCAGCGTGTTGTTGATGAACGAAATCTGTCCCCAAGTCATATCCTTTGCAAACTCGAACGTAGGCGTATAGTCGCCCTCGGTAAAGCTCATCTCCTTTACTACCATATTGTACTTGGCAAAATCCTCTTCGGAAATAACTATGCAGCCGCCTGCCATGTCGCCTATTCGCTGGTGGCTCTTGTTGGTAAACATGAAGATGAGTCCGATAAGGAAGAAATACGCATCGACAAAGAAGAGCAGAAAGCGCACTATCGCCGCGCTTGTTGTAAGGGCGTTGCCGTCAGCCATTATAACGCGAATCTTCATGAAACTCTTGCCCAAGGTCTGTCCGTTCCAGAAAACCTCGGCAATGAGCGGGTAGAGGAACGGCAGCAGGTTGAGGAATATGACGCTATACGTTACATAGTCGTTGGTTATGCTTGACAAGATTGCTGTTACGCCCATCAGTGTGGAAGATGCGAATGATACTATGATGCAGTCGATGATGCGTGCGAAAATTCTCTGTGCAACGCTTGCCGGGACAAGTCTCAGGCGTATGAACTGACTGTTTGTTATTACGTTTTTACTATACATCTGATAGCCTTTTTAGATAAATTGTTGCAAAAATAGTTAAAAATATCAATCTTTTTAATTTAATCTGTTGTTTTTTGCTAACTTTGCATTAACAAATCGTAAATGAAAGAAGTTCAATTTATTCGGAAAAACAAGGAGAAGTGGCTTATTGCCGAAAAAATCTTAAAGAAAGAGATTAAGTCTCCTGATACTATTGTCGAGGCATACGAAGGACTCTCGGCCGATTTGGCATTCGTTCTTACGCACTATCCCAATTCGGACCTTGCCGACTATCTTAATTGCCTTACGCTGCGGCTTCACAACCGTATTTACGGCAAGCGCAAGCACAAACTCTCGTCGCTTGTCAGATTCTTCAGCCACGACGTGCCGCTTGAGGTGTACCGCAACCGCAAGTTCATGCTCATATCCATAGTAATCTTTGCCATATCCACAGCCGTGGGTGTGCTATCGCAGTATAACCTTGCCGACGAGACTACGATTTTGGGTAAGGATTATGTTGAGATGTCGCTCAAAAATATAGAGAAGGGCGCGCCTATGGCAGTCTACGGTTCAGGCAGAGCATACGAGAGCTTCTGGTTCATTGCGCTAAACAACATCTGGGTTGCAGTCCTTTCGTTTATCAGCGGCGTGCTTACTTGTTTCTACACCGGATTCATAATGGTAAAGAACGGCGTTATGCTCGGGGCGTTCATCACGCTCTTTTCGCAGCACGGCGAACTGGTTAACTGCCTGAAGGCGGTATGGCTTCACGGAGTGGTTGAGATTTCGAGCATCATAATATCGGGTGGAGCAGGACTGGCTCTTGGTTCTGGCTGGCTCTTTCCGGGCTCTTATCCGCGCATCACATCGTTCGTTATGGGCGCGCGCAGCAGCGTTAAGATTGTGGTCGCGCTCGTTCCGTTCTTCTTCTTCGCATCGTTTATCGAGAGTTACATAACACGGTTGTCCGACAAGGATATGGCTCTGCCCGTAAACCTTGCCATTATCTTCGGAACTATGGCTCTCATCTTACTATATTTTGTATATCTACCTGTAAAAGTACATAATGCAGAAATTCATACTGATAACTGAACGCGACTTTACCGACAAGTTCAACGAGTTTAACAACGTGCTCCGCCTTAACTTCAGAAACATAGTGAAGGTGGGCAAGTGGCTTTTGTGGATGCCGGTATTGCTGGGCATCTATCTCTATTATGTTGTAGACAGGGAGCAGGAAGCCAACATTTTCGACAGTTTCTATTTAATCGATGCCGATGATGGCGCAATTGTCTTTGTCTTTGCCATTCTGCTGTGCTTCTGCTCGTGCGTGGCGTCGTCGGTAATGTTGGTTGTGCTGAAGCCTTTCTTCGATGGCGAGAAGAGTGCCGACGAGATTGACATACGCAATGCCGACTGGCGCTTGTTGGCTCGTGTTCTGCCACAAACGCTCGTACCCATTGTGTTTTGGTGTGCGTTTGCTGCCATCTTGCTGAATATCAGGGAAGTTTGGGTTGGAGTTTTGCTGATGTTCTTGAGCCTTACTCCGCAGTCTACGGTACTGTTGTTCTATAACATTTCGGTATGCGTGGCTTTGTTCGAGGGTGATAAGAAGTATGTTTCGACAGGCCGTGTGTTCAAGCTCATTGTCGAAGAACTTACAGGCTCTGTAGGATTTGTTTTGGCGATATCTATTCTGGGGCTTATGCTGCCGTTCGTGTTCACCATTCCGCTGTATGTTCTGGGCGACCTGAAGATGGTTATGCTGCGCGACATGGGCACAGACTTTATGTTCGAACTAATGTGCTGCCTGACAACCATTCTAAGCGTAATGGCGTTTATGGTCTACTGCCTATTTATTGCCATTGCCGGAGTAATTCAGTATGGCTCGGCGGTAGAGAGGGTAGACAACGTTTCGTTTAACCGAACCCTGAAGAATTTTGATAATCTCTGATTGGTATGAATGAAGGAAAGACTCTCGTTTTTAACGAAAAGATTATAGATGGCTGGACCGAGGAGTACGACTACAACCGCGAACTCGGAAAGACAAAACTGAAGCCGGAGATTAAGAAAAATGAAAAGAATGACAATCTGACCGAAAAAAGAATAGGAGACTTCTTTACCATTGTGTTATGGATTATCGGCATCTTCCTTCTGGTTGGAATTACCACCTTCTTGGTCTACCACCTGAAGCTGGGCAGCCTGAAGAAGAAACCCGTAGACATCCCGGAGGAAGACACAATCTACGGCATAGACTTCGAAGCCCTTATTTTGCAGATGGAAAAGGAAGGCAACTATATGCAATGCATACGCCTTAAATACCTGTCGGTGCTCAGAACGCTGCACGACTCGCACCGCATTGCGTGGGAGCCTTACAAAACGCCTACGCAATATGTGTATGAAATGAAGAATGTTGATTTCAAAACGCTTACAAACTTGTTTATGAAAGTAAGGTATGGCGGATATGCCGCAACCATACAGATGTACGACGAGGCTAAACGTTTGTCGGACTTGGTGCTGAAAGGAGGTAGAGGATGAACAAAAACACGTTGCAGACCATTGCAAAAGCCCTTCTGCTTGCCTTGGTGCTTGCCTTGATATTTTGGCTTGGCAAGCGTATTCAGAGATTCGACTGGGATGAAAATCAGTCGTCGCCAAAGTGTACCGAGCCATTTGGAGTGGCTCTGTACGACAGCATCGTAGGCGAGGCTTTGGGACAGAAAGTCGTTCAGTCATACGGCTTGCCAAAGAAGGTAAAGCATAGCGAAAGTGCTTTTCTGATTGGTAGTACAGCCTATGGATATTGGCTCGAAGATGAGGAGTGGGGCACATATAAAAATCTGGCAAAGAAAGGCGCGGTGGTCGTTATTATTGATGGAGGCGATGATGTTGTTCCTGTAGGAGCCAAGATGCCTCCCAAAGCCGATCCTCCTGGAGTTGATATCAGGAGTGTAGACTACCATTCGGTTACAGATTACAAGGATGCAACTGCTGCCGAGGTTCAGACTTACGACCGAACCGTAACGTTCGGCAACGGACAGAAGACGAAGCTTCGCAGTTTTTTGTGTCAGAGCAGTATCAAATATTACGACAATAGTTATAAGCCGATATGCGTTGCCAGCGACACTCTTACGACGGCATGCCTCAGAGAGTATCCTAACGGCGGAAAGCTTATTGTGACTACGATGCCGCTCGTCTTTACAAACTACGGCGTTATGGACTCCGACGCGCGCAAGCTGTCGGAATACATGTCGTCGTTCTTCAAGGGCAGAAAACTGTATCGCCTGCACGAGGAAAAGAACAAAAAAGATGTGATGAAAGAAGAAGAGGACGGCGACTTTAAGTACATCATGTCGCAGCCGCCGCTCAAATGGGCATTCTACATCATTCTGGGGCTGCTGGTTGTTTACATGGTATTCAACTCGCGCCGCCGCATGAAGGCTATCCCTGTGCATAAGATTGACGAGGACACAACGCTTCAGTTTGCCAAGGTTCTCGGCACGTTCTACTATCATCAGGAATATCATGTTCCGTTCCTGATGAAGAAGTACGACAAACTGAAGTCAACCCTTCAGAGCCGCTACGGCTGGGATGTTGACAAGATGGAGGCCTCTGATTTGATAAACCGACTCTACGTCATTACCGGAATAAGGAAAGACCGCATTGCCAAACTGTTTATTCTCATTCGCGAGTACAGTCAGGATGCGCGGACAATCTCGGCAAAAAAAGACATAATTGAATACATCGAAATAATTAAAGAAATAGAAAAGAATTTAGACTGATAACAATATGGAAGAAATATTTGAAAGCAGAGTGAACCTTGAGGAGTTTGCTCAGAGATTCGAACATTTGAAGGAAAATATCGGCAACATCATCGTCGGTCAGGAAGAGACGGTAGACATCATGCTCACCGCCATTCTTGCCAACGGACATGTGCTGCTCGAGGGCGTTCCGGGCGTTGCCAAGACGCTGCTTGCGCGCCTCGTTGCGCGTTTGGTAGATGCGCAGTTCAAGCGCGTGCAGTTTACGCCCGACCTCATGCCGAGCGATATTCTCGGAACAACGGTGTTTAACATGCAGAAGAGCGAGTTCAGTTTTCATCGCGGCCCCGTTTTCAGCGACATTCTGCTTGTCGACGAGATAAACCGCGCGCCTGCCAAGACTCAGGCTGCCCTCTTCGAGGTTATGGAAGAGCGTCAGGTTACAATCGACGGCAACAGTTACGAGATGGGCGATTTCTACACCGTCATCGCAACACAAAACCCTGTTGAGCAGGAAGGAACGTACAAACTGCCCGAGGCTCAGCTTGACCGCTTCTTGATGAAGATTACCGTTGGATATCCGTCGGTAGACGACGAGGTGCAGATAATGGAACGCCATCAGGCAGGCAATATCTCCGTAAAACTCGAAAACGTTCAGCCTATACTTACCAAAGACGAACTTCTGAAGTTCCGCAAGCTGGTTGATGAAATCTACCTCGACAAATCGCTTCTGCGCTATATTGCCGAGATTATTCAGCAGACACGAGTAAGCAAGTCGGTATTCCTCGGAGCATCGCCTCGTGCATCGATAGCAATAATGCAGAGCTCAAAGGCATACGCCATGCTTCAGGGACGCGATTTCGTTACGCCTGAGGATATTAAGTTCGTTGCTCCGTACGTTCTTCAGCACCGCATACAGCTCGATGCCGAGGCCGAGATGGAAGGCTTGGGAGTGGTTACGGTTATCAAACGACTTATCGACAAAGTTGAAGTTCCAAAATAGTTTTTGATGTCGCTGTTTTTTACAAAACGATTCTATATTGCGGCGTGGCTGATAGTGCTTCTGTTCGTTGCCGCCTACATATACAGTCCGCTGTTTGTGCTTGCCAAGATTGTTTTCGGGCTGGCATGGATTGTTGTGGGCTACGACATCTGGCAGATGTACAGGCGCAATGGCGAGATGAGCGGACGGCGCGAGTGTACCGAACGCTTCAGCAACGGCGACGAGAACCAAGTGTTGATATCGTTCTGCAACCCTTATCCGTTCAGGGTGGGTGTTGAGGTTATCGATGAGGCTCCCGTGCAGTTTCAGTTGCGCAACCTGATGCTAACCTGCCGCCTTGCCGCCGCCGAGGAAAAGACGCTCGGTTACACCGTTGTTCCGAAGAGGCGCGGCGAGTATAAGTTCGACCGCATACGCATCTTCTTCACCTCGCCGCTGGGGCTGGTTATGCGCCGCTTCACCGTGGGCGAGAGTCAGACGGTAAAGGTATATCCGTCGTACACGCGCCTTTCGAACTACGCCTTTCTTGCCATCCGCCGTAATCTTCGCGAATACGGAATAAAGAAAGTAAGGCGCGTGGGCGTTGATACCGAGTTTGAGCAGATTAAGGACTACGTCATCGGCGATGAATACCGAAACATAAACTGGAAGGCGAGTGCCCGAACTGCCCAACTGAAAGTGAACGTATATCAGCAGGAACGCTCGCAAGACATCTACTGCATCATCGACAAAGGCAGAATGATGCAGCAGAGTTTCGACAAGATGTCGCTTCTCGAATATTCCATAAATTCGGCTCTGGCACTCTCTTACGTTGCCGTGAAGAAGGAGGACAAGGCTGGACTCGTAACCTTCTCAGACCAGTTCGACACCTTTCTGCCGCCGGCAAGGGGAATGGTTCAGATGCACCGCATGATGGACAGCCTCTACCGCCAGCAGACAATCTTCTCGGAGAGCGACTATTCGGCTCTTGCCGTGCATTTCCTCTCTAAGGTAACAAAGCGCAGTCTGATAATTCTTTACGCCAACTTCGCCACCGCCCACACCATGAAGCGCGAGTTGCCGTATCTGCGACAGATTGCCGAACGCCACAGGCTTGTTGTCGTGATATTTGCCGACAGCAGTCTGCGCACTTTTGCCGACGGCAAGGCGGAAAGCGAAGAGGAATATTTCCAGCGACTGCTTGCCGAACGCTTTATCGACGAGAAGAAGAACCTCATTGCCAAGATGCACCAGATGGGCATCGACACCGTTTACACAACGCCCGACAATCTGTCGGTCGATATGATAAACAAGTACTTGCAGATTAGACATTTCTGATGTCTTTCCCGTCAAGCAACGAAAAAGTGAACATTTGCATTTAAGTAAATAATGGAGAGATTGATTATGGTTTTAACGCCCTCGGCTCCGTGGATTGAATGGACAATTCAGCCACAGATGGCGGTGGCAGATGAGATAAGTTATAAGATAAAAGGCAGTCCGAAGGAGAACGATGAGGCTCTTACCGAAGACGAACTGCAACTTGTGCAGATGTGCAACTCAATAAATCCAGCGGCACTCTACAACAGTTTCGCCGACAAGAAGAAGTTTCGCCGTCAGACTGATTTTGAGGAGAAGGCAGACGATGCCGCCCGAAAATTCGTACACAACTATGCCGATGCCAAACTGGGCAAGTGCATTGAGACGGCTTTCGCCATTGGCGTGCCTATGTTCGTAAGACGAAAGCACATCGATGGCATTTATATAGATAAACAACTAACTCTTAACGACGAACTGAATCCGCTCATCGGCTTTCACAAAGGCGAGGAGACAACGAAGTATGTCCTTCAGTTTGAGTATCCCGACGACGAGCACACCGTATGCACGCCAAGCCAATGCAAGTGGGTGGTGCTAAACGAAGAGCCGGGACTGGTTCTCGAGGACGACACACGCGTATTTACGCTTCCCGAAGGTTTCTCGGGCAAGAGAGTGAAGCCTTTTCTTGCAAAGGAAGCCATCATGGTGCCGTCGCGCACCGAGAGGGAATATTTCCGTAAGTTCATCTGGAAAAACGTATCGGATGCCGACCTCGACGTGTCGGGATTCGAACTCGACAACGTGGAGGTTGAGCCAAAATCGTTAATCATACTAAACCGCAGCAAGAAGGGCGACCCGACGCTGAAACTCTGCTTTCAGTACAACAACCACATTGTTTACACGGGCAATGTGCAGAAGCGTTTCGTGTCGTTCAAGGAGCAGGACGAGAGTTTCAGATTCCTTTGCATAGACCGCCAGTTCGACAAGGAGCAGGCGGCTACCGATGCCGTTGTGGCACTTGGCTGCACGCCGGCCGAAGGCACATTCTTTCAGCTCGACTACACGCCGCAGCGCAACAAGTGGTGTCAGCTCATGGAGTGGTACAGAAACAATCGCGAGGCACTTGCGGCAGCCGGCGTGGCTCTTATTCAGAAGAGAATGTCGCCGCAGGTCTTTCTGGGCGATTTCAAGATTGAGCAGGGGTTCAGCAAACTTAACGACTGGTTCGAACTGCATCTCACCATCAGGCTTGATGACAAGCGCACGATAACCATCGGCGACATACGCGAGCATATCCTCGACGACAATCCCGAATATCTGATGCCCGAGGGCGACATCTTCATCATTCCCGACGAACTGATGGCGCAGTATGCCAAGGCGATGCTCGTGGCGCGCCGTGGAAAGCGCGGCGGACTGCTTGTGCATCGCAGCGCGTGGGGGCAGACCGACCTTCAGACCGATGACACCGTCGACGAGATTGCCGATGCGCCCGTTCCGTCTGCCCTGAAAGCCGAACTGCGCTCGTATCAGACCGAGGGCTACCGATGGATGTACCGCCTTCAGCAATACAACTGCGGCGCGTGTCTTGCCGACGATATGGGCTTGGGAAAGACGCTCCAGACAATAACCCTTCTGCTTAACTATATGGAAGAAAAAACGCTCTATTCGGTGGCTTTCGATGGCATGAACGACCTTTTCAGCGCGTCTGCGCCCGACCAACTTTACAAAACGTCGCTCATCGTTGCTCCGGCATCGCTCGTTTACAACTGGAAGGCTGAGATAAGCCGATTTGCACCGAGCATCAACGTGCTCGACTATACAGGCCCCGAATACAAGCGAAAGGCAAAGCAACAGACCATGCAGCGTTGGGACGTTGTTATCACAACTTATCACACGCTGCGCAACGATGTCGATTTTCTCGAAACCGTGCCGTTTGGATACGTCGTTTTCGATGAGTCGCAGAACTTCAAGAACCGCACGTCGCAACTCTACCACTCCGTAACGCAGTTGCAGAGCGAGCATCGCCTTGCGCTTTCAGGCACTCCGATAGAGAATTCGCTGGGCGATTTGTGGTCGCTCATGGAAGTGCTCAATCCCGGACTCCTTGGCGGATTTACCGACTTCTCGCGCCTCTATATGCAGCCGATAAACGAGCAGATAGAGGAGAAACGCACCGCCGCGCTGAGGCAGATTGTTGCGCCATACATCTTGCGCCGAACAAAGGAACAGGTGCTTACCGACCTTCCCGAACGCACCGACGAACTTATGGTTTGTCTGATGGATTCGGAGCAGAAAAAGGTTTACGACGAGCAGGTCTCTTCTGTCCGGAATCTCATAATAACCACGGGCGAGAGCGCGACGCACAGCACCGCTATCCTTGCCGGACTGATGCGCATACGCCAGATTGCCAACCATCCGCGCTTGCCCGAACTTACCAAGGAAGGCTCAACGCTCAAGCCATCAGACCTCTCGATAAATGAGTCGGGCAAGTTGAAGGCTGTCTTCTGTCATCTCGAAAATATCGTCAGCTCTGGACACAAGGCTCTTATCTTCAGTGATTTCGTTAATCTTCTCGAAATCGTCTCTGCCGAGTTCGACCGCCGCGGCTGGAAGTTCGTGCAGCTGACAGGCTCTACGCAGAACCGCGAGGATGTTGTGAACCGTTTTCAGAACGATGCCGACTGTCCGTTCTTCCTCATCAGTCTAAAGGCTGGCGGAGTGGGACTGAACCTTACCGCCGCCGACTATGTCCTTCTGCTCGACCCGTGGTGGAACACCGCTGCCGAGGAGCAGGCTATCTGCCGCGCCTACCGCATGGGACAGCAGAATCCTGTTTTCGTGTACCGATATGTTTCCGAGTCAACTCTCGAGGAGCGAATCCTGCATCTTCAGCGTAACAAACAAACACTTGCTGAGGCTGTTCTTAACAGTCATCTGCTCGATGCCGAATTCACAGACAATTGACAATTGGAACTTGAAAATTGCTTTCTATGTTAAAATCCAAATATTTCGACCATTTTTTTTGTTTA
>R24__coassemble_1290_pt1 | contig 13855 bp, 15 predicted proteins | sample R24__metabat2_low_PE_011 | metagenome-assembled genome bin R24 | reverse complement strand
GAGGAACTAACAAAGACGCTTGATGTATAGGGGCTAAAATACGAGATTCTTTAATCATAGCGTTTCAGAAGAATGAAGACGGCGTTGTGGCTGGCTACATTTATTATCCGCGTGCCAAGAATCCTGCACCTATCATGATAAAAGGGATTTTCGATGGCATCTACGACCTTAGGGAACGGCTGCCGGACGGCACTACTACAGGCTATCTAAGCCTTAAATGCGACAAAGACCAGAACTGGAGTGGAGCATGGGCTAATCCCGTTACTCACAAATCGCTGGAGATAACTGATATTATCTTCAGTCACGAAGTTCCAAAGTGGTTCACGAAGTCGCTTTTTTTAGAGTAAAGAAATTGTAAATAGTAAGTTATATTATGGAATTACCAAAAGATTTAGGCACAAAAATCTTCAAGGGCTGCGGGTGCGTTTCTATTGGCATCGTGGTGCTGCTGATAGCCCTTGTAGCATGGGCTATCAGTCTGCCCGACGAGGAGGATTCTGATGAGAAAAAAGAGGTTCAGAAAACCGAGCAGGCCGAAAAGAAGGACAGCATTGTTGTTAATGCTCCGTTGGAGGGCGACCCTTACAAGGAACTCGACGAACTTATTGGTTTGGATCAGGTTAAGGACGAAGTGCGTTCGCTTGCAAACTTCGTTAAGTTGCAGAAGCAACGCGAGAAGAAGGGACTGAAAGTGCCGAAGATGTCGCTACACCTTGTCTTTACCGGAAATCCCGGAACGGGTAAAACTACCGTTGCGCGCATCGTTGCCCGAATATATAAGGACTTGGGCGTGCTGAAGAAAGGTCACACCGTAGAGACCGACCGCTCCGGACTGGTTGCCAACTACGTTGGGCAGACTGCAACAAAGACAAATGCCGTGGTCGACTCGGCCCTTAACGGAGTTCTGTTCATCGACGAGGCTTACGCGCTTGTTCCCGACGAGGGCATAAAGCAAGACTACGGCCAGGAAGCCATCTCTACATTGCTTAAGCGCATGGAAGACGACCGCGACAAACTTGTGGTAATAATAGCCGGATATACCAACGAGATGAAGCGTTTTATCGACTCCAACCCCGGACTTCAGTCGCGCTTTAACAGGTATATCAGTTTTCCCGACTATACCTCGGGCGAACTTAGCGATATCTTTAAGATGTATGTCAAAAAAAATCAGTACACGCTTGCGCCCGATGCCGAACGTTATCTAAAACACAGGCTCGACAGCGTGGTGCGCCATAAGGACCGCAACTTCGGAAATGCCCGATATGTGCGCAACGTGTTCGAAAAAAGCATACAGCGGCAGGCAAACCGATTGTCTAACCAGAAAGACCTCACCACAAGGCAACTTACCGAACTTACAAAGAGCGATTTGAGCAAGGCGTTCAACAGTTGCAAATAACCTTATTTCGTCTCTGCCTCTCTCTCGGCAAAAAGAGTGGGGCAGAGATTTTTTTTGCCAAACTTTTTGATGCTGCCGAATTCTTGCGTCCATTCGGTAGCAAATAAACAGAATTCGAGCGGCAAATTCGGCATAACTGAGAAATTCCTGAAAAACACCTGAAAACTAATATCCCTTATCCAAAAACATACATATTCATCAAAGACTTTCCGACTGCTGAAACCGCACAAAATGTTATATATAGTGGCTGAAATGTTAAGTCTTGTGTTGCGGTTGTGTGGTGCGTAATTATTCATTAGAATTAACATTCTAACACCTAATCATGTAGAAAAACTTATACTTTTTGTTAAATAAGTATTATGGATTTAAAAATTATCAAAAAAACTTATGAGTTTTATCAAAAAACTAATACTTTTTATTTACCTTTGTAATGAAAATATGCTTAATGTAAAAGTAGAAAAAGAAGTCTGAGTTTATCTTATGGATAAGGACGCCTTTTATAAAGGATTTTTGAAAGAGAACAGACGATTGAAAAAGAAGGTTTTTGAATTGTCTTCTACCGACTCGCTAACAGGATTGTATAACCGTTCCTATGGTGAGAAAGCGGTTTGTCGTCTGTTGGAATCCGGTATGCGAGGTTATTTCTGTCTTTTCGATTGCGATGATTTCAGACTGATTAATTATAAGTTCGGTCATGAGGTTGGCGACATCGTTCTGATAAGAATAGCCTCGGTTCTGCGTAAGGCATTGTCTGAACAGACAATCATAGCACGAGTCGGAGCAGATGAATACATGTTTTTATCCCTTTTCAGCTCGGGCTATTCTGAGTTTGAGGCAAGTGTGCAGTGCCGCGAGTTCTTCTCAGTTATCAATAGCGAGCAGTTTATCGAACTTAAAGGCTATCGCCCTAATTTCAGCGTGGGTACATGCGAGTATCTGCCAGAGTCGGGCATGACATTCGAGACGCTGTACAAAACGGCATCCGAGTGCCTGAAGAAAGCCAAGGAGTTTGAAGGCAACTACTTGTATAATAATGTAACGGGCGGCATCCCCGATATTGCACGCGCATTTCAGTTGCTGCGCGACGACCGCACCTTGTACAACGAACTAAACGATTTTCTCTTTACCATAGCCGACGAGTCAAAATGGCTCGAATTTGTGGAACGGAGCGCGAATGTAAAGGGGTCTATGTACGCAAACAAGCAACAGCAACTCGACCAAATTATGCAGTACTACAAGCGCGGAGACCTGAAGGACGCCGACTACGAACTTCTCTTCGACCTTGTGCAGAAAAATTGCGATGTGCTCGATGTATCTATGGTAGAGCGTTTTGTCGGCGGAATTTTAATGCCGTATTACGAGTCTAAGCCTTCGACGCCTGAGACGCGAGGCTATCTGGTGCGTTTATACCTGCTGATGGCTGAGGCCTGCATTGCCGTGTACAGGCTTGGCGACAACGGTCTTTGCTGCTATTGTCTGGAATATCTGCAAAAGTGCATAAATACCGCTGAAGGCTTCCCGAAAGACAGTATGCCGTTTGAGTGCAAGTTCTATGCCATGTGCCATCTGATAGGTCATTTCGACCTTATGGACAATTTAGGGGTGGCCGAGAAGGAACGCTTCGATTACTATCTTCGGGTTGTAGAAATTCTGAAAGGCAAGGAAGTGATAACGCTGAGTCCAGGATATATGCGCGATAGCAACGACTATCTGATAAACAATGCTGCGTTGTATCCGCTAATGCGTGCTGCCCTCATTCTTTCGAAAGAAAAGATTCCGGCAACCGATAAGGCCGAACTGAAGCGACTGCTGACATACATAGTGCAGCACTCTACCGATGGGGTGATTGACTCGAACGTTGGAGGCGAGGAGTACACATATTTTAACAAGATGATGTACAGATTGCTTTTCCATCATCATAAAGGTTCCGAGATGCTTTTTGAGTTGCGCCGTCATATGGTCGAGATTATCGACCGTCGAAAGAAGGTGCTTGATACAACCGAGCTGACGGCCTTCTGCGGTATGCTCTTCATCGGTTCAAAGGCGCTTGATAATTCCGACTTGGACGGCGAGGAGAAACGCAAGGTTGTGCTTGCTGTATGGAGGATGATTCTGTACATCTTTGTACGCAGACGCAATGTGGCGATGGACTATCAGATTGAATTCCTCTCGCGTAACATGCTCAAAAGCATACTCGCTTCAAAAAATATCACGGCTTCGGACAAGATGCAGTATCTGCCAAAGTCATTATGCGTGTTTATGATAAACACATACGCTCACAGCGCGGCTTTGGCTATATATGTAAACATAGTAACCGAGAACATCATCGACAACTATCCAGAGTTGCTGCTGGGCACGTTCGAAGGCTACGACACGGTCGGCGACATCAGGCAGCATCGCGAAGACATACTCAACTTTATGCGCGAGGCGTGCATATTGCACGACATCGGCAAGATATATCAGACATCCATCATCACCAACAGCTTCCGTAAACTGACCGAGCACGAGATGATTCTCGTAAGAATGCATCCGGTGATGGGATATGAGATGATAAAGGACAATCCCGACCTGAGCAAATATCGTGAAATAATGCTAGGGCATCACAAGTGGTACGACGACTCTAATGGCTATCCAAAAGAGTTTTGCAACAAGGGATACCCGAAGAAAGTCCTTGTAGACATAGTGTCTATCTGCGACTCGCTCGAGGCAGCAACCAATCACATAGGACGCAAATACCGCAAGGCAAAGCCGTTCTGTATGATATTCGACGAATTTTTTGAAATGAGTGGAACAAGATATAATACCGAGATACTAAAAACTATAGTTGGTACACCCGAGATATACTGTAAGCTGAGACAGATGGTTGACGTGAGTTGGAAGTCTGTCTATCGCGAACTGTTCCGGGACATTGTAATAGAATTTACTCATTAATTTAGTGAAAGAGAACTTGAGAAAAACTATGGCGGAAGATATTTTTAAAGATTTGGGAGAGCTGAACAAGGAAGAACTCTATGACCTTGCGGTGGCGCTGTATGAGCGCGACATTCTCATAGCAAAGCAGAACAGAGTGAACCTGTTCAGATATGACGTGGCCGACGACACGCTCTTCTTTGTGTTTGTCGACCGGCACGACGGCGAGGTTCGCCGCCGCAAGACTGAACATTATCTTACTTCTGAAAACTGCGCATTCAGCACGTCTACGCGCAGCGTGTGCGTGAATCTTTTCAGAGACTATATAGAGGGCAGAAAAACAGAGCCTACGGGCTCGTTCGAGATGCCTTACAAGGAGGGCGGACAATATCTGCGGTGCGACTACAAATGTGTGTATGACCGCAACGGAAAACTCCATTCAATTCTCGGGCAGTTCGAGGACGTAACCTTTACGCGCGAGAAGATGCTCAAGACTATCGAGAAGCAGAACGAGTATATGCGAATAATCAACTCGCTGAAGACATCGTTCGAGTCTATCATCTATTTCGACCTTGAGAAACTTAATTACAGTTTGATATCGGCAACCGATGCCCTCAAGAGCGTTACAAAGAAAAATGGCACGATGAACGAGATGGCACAGATATTCTGCACGGCATACGTTATGCCCAAATACAAAAAACTGTTTACCGACTTCATCAACTTCGACGACCTTGCCGAGCGACTGAAGGGTAAGCAGTACATCATGGCAGAATATGCCACATTCCACCTTGGCTGGGTTGTTGCCCGTATAATCCCTGCCAATGTAGATGCCGACGGAAACGTTACGCACGCTCTCCTGACAACAGAATGTGCCGATGAACTTCATCGCGAAACAATATTTCTGCGGCAGGCCGCCGAGACCGACGGGCTTACAGGCTTGCTAAACCGGTATGCCGGCAAGCGAGAGATTGAAAAGTGTGTGAGTGAGAAAAAGGTGGGCGTGTTCGCTTTGTTCGACTGCGACAGATTCAAGCAGATAAACGATACGCTCAGCCATCTGGTAGGCGACAGCGTGCTTGTTGAGATAGCCCAGACAATGAAGGAGACATTCAAAAATCAGATTGTGATGAGGCTCGGAGGCGATGAATTTATTGTTTTCATAACCGGTAGTGAGGTTGAACGCCGCCTGAAATCAAAAGACGGATTGGTTGGAATGTTCGACCAAATGAAATTAAATCTCGAAGGGGTGACTATCCCTGAACTTGAGGGCACGCACATAACAATGAGCGGTGGTGTTGTGGCATACAATAATTTGGAGGGAGTTACGTTTGAGGACATGTACAAACTTGCAGACGAAGCACTCTATGTAAGTAAGAAAAAACGAAATGGAAATATAACTATAACTATAACTATAACTTGTAGGTAAAATTATAAAAACCAAACTTTAACAAAGAGAATGATTGAATATAAAGATGAAAAAAGTCGCGAATTAGCCACACAGTCGATTCCGAAGTTGGTGCTCAAGTATGCTGCTCCGGCAATCATATCTATGACGGCAATGTCATTGTACAACATCTGCGACTCGATTTTTATAGGTAGAGGGGTTGGGGCTCTTGCTATAGCCGGATTGGCAATTTGCTTTCCGTTGATGAATGTCTTGGCGGCATTCTGTTCGCTCACGCTTGTAGGCTCGGCGGCTCAGGTGTCGGTAATGATGGGCGCAAACCAGCGCGACGATGCACAGAAGATATTCGGCAATATGCTTAGGCTTGAGATTGTGCTCGGACTGGCGGTAACGGTGTTGGGACTTGTTTTTCTCGACCCGTTGCTCGTGCTTTTCGGTGCCACGGACAAGACATTGCCTTACGCGCGCGATTATATGCAGATATCGCTTTTGGGCACCGTGTTCGCTTACACTTTTCAGGGAATGTCGGGGCAGCTCAGAGCCACGGGTAGTCCGGCACAGGCAATGAAGGCGCAGATTATAGCCTTGATTTTCAATCTGGTACTCGATGTGCTGTTTATCTTCGTCTTCGATTGGGGAATTAGGGGAGCAGCCATCGCCACCGTAATAGGACAGGTGTTTGCATTTGCATATTGCGTTGCGCTGTTCAAAGACAAGTCGCGCTATGTCTATTTCACTAAAGAGGGCTTCAGGTACAGTTGGGAGAAGATAAAAGCTATTCTTTCAATCGGAGTTTCGCCTTTCTTGGTAAGCATCTGCGGATGTATAATCGTAGTTTTCATAAACCGCGCGCTCATAGAGCAGGGCGGTAACGACTGCGACTTGTATATCGGTGCATACGGAATAGTAAATCGCATAACGCAGTTCATCATAATGGCTGTTGGCGGATTCTCTTCGGGATTGCAGCCTATAATCGGATTCAACAATGGAGCAGGACTCTACAAGCGCATAAAAGAGGCCTTGTACCAGGCAATCCGCGGAGTAACAATATTCATGACACTCGGCTACGCTTTCGTGGCATCGTTTCCGGCGACTTTGGCATCTCTGTTTACAAGCGACTATAAGATGATAATGTTTAGTGTAACTGCCATGCGCATTGCATTGTGCACGTTTCCTATCATCGGAATACAGATGATGAGCATCGTGTTCTTTCAGGCAATACGAAAGCCGCTTTCTGCCATCATTATATCCCTTACAAGGCAGTTGCTCTTTCTCTTGCCTATGCTTGTTATCCTGCCCGAGATGTGGGGTGTTGATGGCGTGTGGTGGAGCATGGCTATTGCCGATGTGCTGAGTGTTACGCTCACAACGGCAATGTTGTTTCGCGAAGTCAGAAACTTTAAGGAAAAAATATGAAAAAGATTTTTTTAGCTGTTTTTGCGGCTATTCTGATGCTTGTATCGTGCAACGATAAAGGCAGACAGAACGGAGCGCAGGGCGAGGTGGAGGTGAGTTTCGACTCGCTCGGAAACGTGATGGGCGACACGGTAGTGTATGCCGACAGTTTCGTGGGTAAGTTCTTTAAGTTCCGCTATGCGCTGCTTGTTGAGATGCCTGTTGGCTCGGACGACATTCACGACAGCATTGTAAAATGGGTTGCCAACGAGTACGACCCGGAGCATCTGTACAAGGGCGACAGAACAAGGCTCGACTCGCTCTTTCTTGTACGCGCCGAGCACATGAAGAAGGAGGTGAAGGACACCGATGACGAATTTGGCTCTGACGGCAGCGAGAACCCGGGATTTGGCGATGGCATCGACAGCACCTCGGTAGTAAAGATATGGGAGAACCGCGAGTTCGTAACCTACGGCTATTCTTGCGATTATTTCTTCCCCGGAGCGGCTCACGGCTCGTATGTGTTCTATGCCGCAACGTTTAACAAGCACGACGGCAGTCGCGTAAAGACTGAGGATATGTTTACAGACAATGCAAAACTGCTTTCGTATATAAAGCGCGGTCTGATGGAATATTTCGAGGCGCGCTCAATAGAGGAACTTTATGATAATCTTCAGTTAAGCGATACCAAGGATGTTCCGCTGCCTCAGCATGGCTTGTGGATTGAGGACGGCAAGGTGGTATTCCAATATCAGCAGTACGAGATTGCGTGCTATGCTGCCGGACTTCCGGGCGGCTCTATTGATTTGAAACTTATCTCTCCGGATATGGTTACGCCGTGGTTCAAGGATAATTTCTGTCCGTGGCTTAACGATGCCAGTTCTGCCAGCAAAATTCCTAATTGACAATTTTTTAAGTTGAAATTTGAAAGTTGAAAATTGAAAAAATTGGATTATGAATTCAGAATTGACAATTCATAATTGATAATTCACAATTCATAATTGGGCAATGGCTGGGTGAGTTTTGGCATTTAAATTCCATTTTTACCAGAAAGAAATATCCGCAATGTTCTTTGAAGAGGCATTGCGGATATTTTTTGTTATTCAACAATCTTTATTGCTACCGATTTTATCTGTTGCCAGCCGGCTTTGTCGGTTAGTCTAATCATAAAATGATAGTCGCCCGTGTCGATGTTTGTCGGAATCTTGATGTCCTCGCGGGCAGAGAACGACTTTTGTCCGTCGGGAATGTTGAAATCTTGGTTAAACACCCACGGATTCTGCGCCTCCTTAATGGCGTCCATGCTGCAAGTTGTTGCCGACGTGCTGTGCGTGTGGTGGTCGAAGTTGTGGTGAACTTCGATGTTGTACTTGCCCAGCTCGTCGTTGTCGGTAAAGACGTAGCTGAACGGAATCGTCTCGCCGCGGTGATACACTTGGCAGTCGATAGGATTGGCTGTGATGCCTTGTTCCGATATCTCTGGATAGGTCATATCCTTCTCATCGTCGTCAGAACTGCCGCACGCACAGAGTGCGCACAGCAGTGATACTGAAAAAAGTATTTTCTTCATTATTTTCTATGTTTAGTCGTCGTGATGGTGGTCGTGCTCATCTTCATCATCGTCGCCGTCGTCCTCAACAATGTTCAGCTCGCTCTCTACGGTTGTCTGCTGACCGTTCTTGTCTGTTACGGTAAAATGAAGGTGATATTCGCCCAGAGGAGCCTCGGCTGGAATGTCGATATGCTCGTGGAACTCGGTGTTGCGTATGCCGATGTATTTTCCGTCGGTGTAGCTCTTTTCAATCTTGAACGAGCCGCCGTTCTCCTCGTGAATCTCAACGTCGATACGCTGAATCAAGCCCTCGGCAACAACATCAGCCTCAAGATGAAGGTCGTGTCCCGGATGGCAGTGCTTGGCGTTGTCGTGTCCCACCTCGGTAAGCGTTATTGATGGCTTTGCCGGAAGGTCGTCGTCATCGTCGCCGCAAGAAGTTAGGAACATTGTTGATGCACACAGAAAAGCCATCAGAAGGCTCATGAACTTAATATTTTTCATTTTTTTCTTTCTTTAATAAATAATTGTTTAAAAATCCAAGCCTATCATTGCCGACAGATTGCGTCCCGGCTCGGGAACATCTATCAGACGATAGTAGCTTGTGTGGTTGTAATATCGCTTGTTCAGCAGATTGTCTGCATGCAAGGCGATTTTCAGTCTGTTTTTTCCTACCGCAAAGTGCTTGCCTGCCGATGCGTTCAGCGTGCAGTAGCCGTCGGTAGGCTTTTCGGGCGGAACAATCTCATTCTGCGCGCCCACAACGTGTATGCTGAGCTGCGCAAAGCCTTCGCCCTTCTTCTCGAACTGATATTTTATGCTCGCATCGCCCGACCACGGAGTAGAGAAGGGTAGAGTGTAGCCTTTCTTCGCACCCGATTTCTGACGGGCATACAGATATTCGCCCTTCAGTTCGGTCTCCCAGTGCTTGCCGATGCTGTATGTAGCCTGAGCCTCGAATCCGTAGCGCAGAACTTTGGCTTGGGTGTACTGATAGAGTTGCAGCCCCTCAACATAGTCGGCCGTAGGATTCAGATATATATAGTTCGGAAAAAAGTTGACGTAAGGGTCTATCTGTATTGCCAGACGCTTGTCAGACCAATGTATTCCGGCATCCAACTGATACGATTCTTCGGGATTGAGTGACCTGTTTCCTCGCTCGTATCTGAAGATGTGATAGTTGATGCCGTCGGCTCCCAGTTCCTTAGGTATAGGCACGCGGAAACTCTTGCCCACGTTAGTCTTCAGCACCCATCCGCCAGCCGAATAGTTTATTCCGGCCGACCATGTAATGCTGTTGAAGTTGCGCGTGGCAGCCTCAGAACGTTGCTTGTAAACCGAGTCGGAAGCCGATACTGGCGTTTTGTACCAGTCGGAATAACTGTGTATGCGTGTGCGAGAGAAGTCGTAGCGCACGCCGGCGTTCAGTTTGAGATGCTCGCCGATGCTGTGCTTGTCGAACACGAACGCGCCCGTGCTTACCGATTCGAAGTCGGGGATGATGAAGCCCCAGCCGTCGCGTCGGTTATGCTGAAATTCGCCGTTCACGCCTATGTTAAGCGTGTTCTGCTCGCTCAGAATCTTCTTCAGCGAGATGGCTGCGGTGTATGTGCTCTTGTCGAACACTCTCTCGTCTGTTCCGTCGGGCTTGGGCATGTAGCCGTGCGATATAGGCTCAGAACATTCCTTGCGGTGATTGTTATGGTAGTCAAGACGGATGTCTAACGCCGAGTTTTCGCTTTGCCAAGCAGTGTGGCTGAGCACCTTCAGATGGTTTACGCTCTGTAGCGGCAGGTCGATGTCGCGACGGCTCTTGTCGTAGTCGATGTCGGATAGTCGCACCTCAAGACCATGCGCGTTGGCAAAGAATCCGCTTCGCGAATAGTTGTCGGATATGCGCACGTCGGTGTGGAAGTTATATCCGGCATAGCCAAGCGTGATGCTTCCGTCGCGCTCCGTTCCGGCTGTGTTGCGCAGTCGCTGCTTGTGCAGTTTAATATAGTACGAGTAGTACTGAATACTGTCTGCCGGAATCTTGTAGTCGGCATAGTCGATGAGCGTGGTGTTGGCACGATAGAAGAAACGCCCTATGCGTCCGCCAATCTTTGCCGACAAGCCCATCTGCTCGTTGTTTGTGCGGCCAAACACCTGCACTGCGCCCTCGAAAGGCTTCAGCGGAATGTGGTTGGTGTAGAGGCTCAGCACGCCGCCTATGGCATCGCTGCCGTAGAGTAGGGCAGCCGGACCTTTTATCACCTCAACGTGGTCTATGGCAAACTGGTCAATCTCCAGTCCGTGGTCGTCGCCCCACTGCTGTCCCTCGTGCTTTATGCCGTCTTCGGTCACCGCCAGTCGGTTGAATCCCAAGCCTCTGATTGTTGGCTTAGACTGTCCGCTGCCAATGCTCATAGCCTTCACGCCCGGCACTCCTTCGAGTGTCTGCATAAGGCTTCCGGCAAAGTTGTTCTCCAGAAAGTCACGGTTCACCTGCACACTCGTCTGCGACGAACGCATAAGGTAATCTCTCTTCGATTGCCCTGTTATGGTTACGTCGTCGAGTGATACAATAGTATCGTTGGCAGCGCACGCAATGAGCGTTGCAGCCAATAAATTTGCTATCATAAGATATTGGTCTGTTTGAAAAAATCAAGAAATGAGATTATTCCCTTTGATTAAATCAGACAAACCGGAGGCGCGCGTGGATTTACGATGCCTTTGGCGCGGACGCAGACAAACGGTGCTGCATCAGCCTTGAAGGCAAGGATAAGATTTAGGTTGATGAAAAGAACCACGGCTGTGCCCGTGAGGTAGGGCAGCGAGAATAGTTGACACAGAAGACAGGTATGTGTAAAGCCCTGTGCACTCGATATGTGCCCGGCGTGCGGAATGTGCTTTACGCACTCAACGCACTCGTCCTCGTGGTGGTGTGTGTCGTGGTGATGAACGTGTATAGCCGACAACAGAAGCATTGGCACGAATACTCCGAGAAGTATCCATGCTGATATTTTTCTGCGTGTCGTTATTTTTTTCATTTTCTGATGCTATACCAAAAATCAGCGTGGCAAAGTTACTGCTTTTTTTGTGAATAAGATAAAGAATTTGTTTTTTTGTCTGTCGGATGAAGTTTTTGTTGTGCATTTTTAAGAAAAACGGATTAAAAACAGAAATGTTTTGCCGATATGATTAAGATTGCTCGATGAGGTTTGTTGCTGGTTTTAGAAAAAAGTTTGGTTGAAAGTGTAAGATTTTTTTCTAAAAGATTCTTAAAAATGTTATTTATTGTAGATTTTTATTGTAAATATTGTTTTTTTGTGTAGTTTTGCATTTATAAATAGTACTATTTGTAAATTGTAAAGCAATGCCTGAAGCTGTAAGATGGCATATCTAATAAGGTTTAATGAAAAAATATTTTTGTTGCTACCATGCATTTATTGCTGATGGCTATATAAAGTATAACGAGGGGGAAGACCCTTATTATTTGCATTTGAATTATGGTTGGGGTGATGGTAATTTTCATAGAGATGCATATGTACTCAGTGCAAAAAAATCTTGGAAAATAGAAGAAGTTTGAGAAGAATACAAAAGGCAGAATATAATTTATCACTATGACACTAAGTATTTTACATACGCATATACGAACGAAGTTAATTGGTAAAATATGAAAAAAATATTGTTTTTTATCTTGTCAGTTTTCTGTTTGCTGACATCATGTCACGAGGATATTATAGGGGGAAAAGTGCCATGTCCTAACAAAACTTATTTTAGAATTTCTGACGGAACAGATACATTAATGTTTGTAAATAGAGGTAATTTCGAAATTATTCAAGTTTCTCTCTTAAATAAAGAGGATGGTGCGTATATTGGCGCAGTGGGTTGTGGAGGCTCTGTTATGAATCTGATAGTTCCAGGGGAATGGGAAAATCAAATTGTTGAATGTAATGGAGATAAAGCTTCTATTATGTATCATGACAAGAGTGTACTTAGTGTTAAGAGAACAGGTGAAATTGTAGATACTATTGATTTGCATGGGTATTGTTTAATAACCCGAATAAAAGACAAGTCGAAGGCTTTGACTTCATACGAGATTAAGCCTTATGATAATGTAAGTGATATTCCTTATCATGTGGGTTTGTCGGTTGCGTCAGACGATACAGAAGGATTTCTTGTTGTATCTCTCTATTAATAAAAGAAAAAGCCATTTCAAGATTCAAAATAGAGTCGAGAAATGGCTTTTTTCTTTTTGTGAGAGTTTTATCTTATCATATAATTACACCAGTTCGGCTTAATTGGGAAAGTAATGTCGCTTTGACAATTGGCTATTTATAGGCTTTTGACTGGCTATCTTCGCTAAATAATACGCCAGTTCGGGATAAGAAAAGGCCATAAAAATTGGTAATCTCGCTAATTATTTGTATCTTTATAGCTGTAAACAAACAAGTTACAAAACAAAAAGCGATGATTGCCAATAACAAAATTACAGAAATATTCTGTATTATCGACGAGTTTGACAAAAATTTGAACGAAGAATTGAAGAATAACCTCCGTTTGTCATCTCAACACAGTAGCGGAAAACGCCGCAGAAACATCTCGTGCATGGACTTAAGGCGAACATGAAGAACAAACTCATGTCGGTTGAAGAAAAGATTATGCTCAGGAAAGGATATATCATCGAGTGCATTAACGAGCTGCTTAAAAGCAAGGCTAATCTTGTGCATTCACGTCATCGCTCTATACACAACTTCATCACGAACATCCATTCGGCACTTACTGCGTATTGCTTCTTCGACAACAAGCCTGATGCGTTGCCTGTGCATGTGGAAAACTCAAGACAACTTGAACTGTTTGAACTGTAATCTTATCCCGAACTGACGTAGATATATACGTCAGTTTGATTTTTGAGCCGATTCTGTCGAAATTTCAAGTTTCAATTTAAAATCGGCCGTATCTTCCCCGTATCTACTCCGTTCCTACCCCGTACCTACAACGTACCTTGCTCGAACCTTGCGGCTTACTTCCGGCTTGCTTTCCCCTTGCTATCGGCTTACTTGAACGAACCTTCCGGCTTGTTTTCCCCTTACTACTCCTTTACTGTCGGCTTATTTTTGTATAGCTTGCCTCTATGTAAAATCTACCTTGACACGATTTTTCAACTTTCTCTAAGTTTGCAGATGATTGCGGCGCAGCCGCATAAGAAAGC
>R24__coassemble_1257_pt1 | contig 14133 bp, 15 predicted proteins | sample R24__metabat2_low_PE_011 | metagenome-assembled genome bin R24 | reverse complement strand
TGGCGGTCATTAGAAAAATAGACATGCCTAATTTCTAATGACCGATTTGGGATTAGTTATCGCTGCCGTTTCGTATAAGCCTACGTTTGAGCACAAATTATATAACGGAAGGGCGAATTGCGGATAATCATATATCACATCATATGATGGTTCAAAATTCACGGGTGGCACTGCTACTTACAAGGTTTACGGCAATATTATGAGTTTGGTAGATGAAACTGGTTTTGCGACTAACGCCACATTACCATCTACATATACTTTCGCTCATTTATTCCAAAATAATACAAAGTTGACAGACGCGGGGAACTTAATTTTACCAGCTACAACATTGACACTGTATTGCTATTTGTACATGTTCAATGGCTGTACAAACTTGGAAACTGCACCAGTACTGCCAGCACCAACACTTGCTGTAGGTTGCTATAATAGAATGTTCTATAATTGTGTTAACTTAAACTCTGTAACTTGTCTGGCAACAACTATATCTTCAAATAACACTACTGACTGGCTCAGCAGCGTAGCAGCAACAGGTACATTTACCAAAGCTGCCAGCATGACAAGTTGGAGTTCTGGTGCCAGCGGTATTCCTTCAGGCTGGACTGTTGCTGATTATGTAGCGCCTTAACCCTCTCGCAATTGCGAGAAACGAGTTACATACTCAAAAGTTATAGCAACAGAATATTACTGGTGTTATAATATAAAAATAACTCTCTGAAGTCCTTACAGGCAAAGGATTTCAGAGAGTTTTATTATGTATCAGTCCCCCAAAAAAGTTTCTACTGCTTCAGCACCTTTTCATAAACCTGCATCAAGTCGGCAGCAAGTTTTTCGTCGGCAAAGTTGTGCGCATATCTGTAGCCAGCCTCAACCATCTGCTGCTGCAACGATCTGTCGTCCCATATCCTTATCAGATTCTTTGCAAGGGCGCGGTCGTCATCGGGCGCAACATATACACACTTGCAGTTTTTTACGCCCACACAAAATAAAAACGTAAAGTGGCAGAAAACAAAATAACATTTCAGAATTCCATCACATACCGATGAGTAGTTGCTATAGATATTAGCATACTACCCCATTCTCTTTAATTGTCCTCTTCAGTCCTCTTTGGTTAAGGCTATCAATGAAATCCTTACGTGTTCTTTTCCATCTTCTGTGGCTCCATAACCAACTTGATGGATGTTCGTTTATAAAGGCTTCAAGATTCTTCATATACCTTCGAGTAATCTCAAATTTATCTATCTTCTTGCAATCATCTGTCAAAAGCGAAAGAACAAAGCGATAGCGACCTCGTTCTTCCTTTATAATATCGCCATAGCAGACCACGGCATCAAACTTATAAGCTATACGTTCTGTACCTGTAAAGACAGGTGTGTCTTGATGCATAAAATCGACAAATCCGCCGACAGATTGCCAGACTGGCACTTGGTCAGCAATAAAGCCAACAAAGAAAGGAGTTTTGTCTTTTTTGCACTTTACCAGTTCGCGCAATGTTTCCTTCATCGCAATGTTCTTTTGACCAAAAACACTACGAATTTCAATAAACAGTTGGTCGAAAAAATCATTCTCCAACGGATGGTAAATCTGTCCCACCACAACATTCTTGTCTACATTCGACAATGCCAATTTCATTGACACAAGCCATTCCCAATTGAATGTATGCGAAAGATACAATACAACATTACGTCCGCTGTTCAAGGCATTCTCAACAATGTCTATATTTTCATACTGGATATGCTCAAGCATTTGCTTTCTGCTCATGTCCATAAGTTTTATGGTCTCGAAGAAATAGTCGCACAAATTGTGATAAAACTGCCGTTCTATTTCCTTCAATTCATAATCATTCTTTTCTGGAAATGAGTTTCTCAAATTTTTCTGAACGACCTTACGTCTGTAACCGACGCAATAATATGCTATGAAATATACAATATCTGCCAATATAAACAACAGTCTGAAAGGCAGAAAAGACAGCAGACGAGCAGTATAATACAAAAGCCTGTACAAAAACTTATTCATATTAATTTTTCTTTGGCTGCAAAATTAAACAAAACAATGATTTACCGAACTATGCTTGCATAAATATCTGCAAGTTGTCTTGCTAATTTTCCCAATTATATATAAAACTCAACAAACAAACTCCCCTCCTTTAAACATAATCCAAATAAAAAGTAGTTGAAATAAGTAAGACGGAATGGAAGATGCGAAATCAACTCAACAAAGCTATTAGATATGCCTCCGCGTGTCTGCACAAAAAAAGACTGATATTCGTACAATACTTTCATTTTTATTGCTAATTTTGCAGCAAAAGTACAAAAATATAATTCTCCACAGAAATGTTAAAGGTTAAACTGACACCATATCGTTCCAATCTGGGTAAGATATATCACAGACAGAGCAAAAACCATGAATGTTGCTCGCTCGACAGAAAATACAAATTCTATATAGGAGAAGATATTGAATCCCCCGATTTTTGGGTAATCCACGGCAAAGGTATCAGAAAGCCAGAAACATGCAATGTAGCTCCGGGAAACATAATTTTCCTGAATACAGAGCCACGTTCTGTAATCGAATATCCAGAAAGTTACCTTAAACAGTTTGCTGTCGTATCAACCAGCCAGTATCCTACAAAACACAAGGGCGTGATGTATGCACCGCCTGTTTTGCCATGGTTTGTAGGATACAAGACCAATGATAACGGCATATCAACCTACTCGATAGATTACGACGACTTTAAAAAGAATCCCTTTCCAAAGAAAGAGAAGCTCATATCGGTAATCACCAGTAATCTTGCCGTTTCGCGCGGACATTTGAACAGACTGAAATTCGTAAAGAAACTGAAAGAATATTACGGCAACGAGATTGACATATTCGGAAGAGGCTTTAACGGCTTTGACGACAAATGGGACATTCTGTCGAAATACAAATATCACATCTGCATAGAAAACTGTTCGGAAGACTATTACTGGACCGAAAAAATTTCTGACTGTTTTCTGGCTGGATGTTTCCCATTTTATTATGGTTGCAAGAATTTCAAGGATTATTTTCCTGAGAAATCTTTTATGCCAATAGACATTTGCGACTTCAACAAATCTGTTGAGATTATCGACAACACTATTAAAAACGACATGTTCGAGAAGTCGCAAGAATATCTTCAGATTTGCAAGAATCTTGTTCTAGACAAATACAATATGTTTGAATATGTCGCTTCCATCTGTGACAAACTGAATCCGAATGCTCCGAAAGAGCAAGTGACAATTCTGCCGTGTAACTCGTCAAAAAGCATCCACAATCTTGTAAATTACTTAATACTGCGCAGTTATTACAAGACAGAAATGAAAATTTACGATATATTCCACTAAGGTAAAATAAAGGAAGAAGGATAAAAAGTTAACTTTTTATCCTTCCAAATGTCTTGATACTGGTATATTTACGCCAAAGATTCAGTTTTCGTTTCTCTGGTACACCATGACGACGAATATAGTCTTCGGCCTCTTCCAGCATTCTTGCACAGCACTTACCGTCGAAATGCGGATCGTAGTTTTCTACAATCCAGCGACGCTTCATTATACTTTCACTGTTGTTCAGTGCGTTGTCGAAAGCCTGCAAGAGCATATTCTCATCAGTAATATTTTCCCAATAAATATCCTTTGCTATTGTACGAAGCGTAATAACAGGACGGTCTAACAGCAGAAACTCGTACACGGCCGATGATGTGTCACTTATCATCAGGTCACTCATCATCTGATATTCCGTAACGTTTTCCGAAGCCTCGACATAAATCGCATCATTACGATTCTTTGCCCATTCACGATACTCATCGGTCCATTGCGAAGCCGTAAGTGGATGGAACTTCATTATAAGCAGGACATCGTCTTCCTTTTCAAGCAACTTTTCCAGCGGCTGCTTCATATATGGCAACGAGGTAAGCTTTGGCGAGAATGTCGGCGCATAAATGACAATCCGCTTCTTGCCGTGTTTTGCAAGGAGTTCGGCCTTACGCAAATCAAAGTCGTGCAGATGCTCCTTTATCCAGTCTTGCTTAGTCCAACCAGTTTCACGCACTTCAAAATCGCCGTACTCCTTTGCCAGCATCTCGAAATGCGATGTAAAATACGGTCCTTGAGTGAAATATGTGTCGAAGTAGCGACGTATTATCCAATGGTCTTTCTTCTCGGCTGCATATCCGTGGAAGACCTGAATTTTTACACCCGACAGATAATACGGCACGATGTTTCCCGGTACGAATATTGCATCGGGCTTAAAATCATAGACTTTTTGAATGGAATCGGTCCATTTCACCTTGTCGTCCAGCGCAAAATCCTTGATTTTCTGGGTATGGACATACCACAGCGCAGTATGTTTGCCCTGACGGTCAATCTCGGTTTGTAAAGGCTGTAAGATGTCTATAGCATACCTATTTTCGCAAAAAAGAACAATCTTCATGTCTATCGGATAAGAGTGTTGATATCAAACTCCGCATAAGGCTTGGTTAAATCACAATAGTCGTGAAAATGCGATCTGCGCTGCTCCTCTGGTGGCAGTTCCATATAGTTTTTACCATACAATACCGAAAGGAATCCATCGGGAACAGTAGGGGCATCGGCCTCAACGCCTTCAAATTCCACTCGAGTTGGCTCGCCGAAGACTTCCTTCTTGTAAGCTCTGAAACCGTCATCATGTGTCATAAGCAGATTACAGTTCTCATGGCCTTCATATTCCTTCAGAATATTCTGACACCATCTGTGGAGTTTTTGTTTTGTGAAGCACTTCTGTATCAGCAGAGGCCACCATGAGCGTGGTCCCTTGCCATGCTTGTAAGGGTCGCGGTACGCAAAATACAGCAACTTTCGCACAAAGTTGAACTTATAGAAATGTATTGCCCTGAGTATTTTATTGTCGGGAACGCTGTCGAGCGGAAAAATATCCATATAGATGCCGCCAGCATAGCCGAGATATACTCTTTCTACTATCGTCGTACTGGTATCCTCCAACTTTGCGAAATACTTAGGATAGTGTGCACAGTTCTCGTTGTTCACTATGGCGAATGGCTTTGGCACCCATTCCGAAGCATGCTGCATCAGCAGGTCATAGTCTTTGCGCAGGAGTGCAATGTCCTGATCGTCGTCCCACGGAATAAAGCCTTTGTGCCTTACAGCCCCAAGCAGCGTGCCAGCAATGATGTAATATTGTATTCCGTACTTCTTACAAACCTTGTCAATTGCCTCCAACAGACATACGCTTCGCAACTGAAACTCACGAATGTCGTATTGATACACTTTTTGTTTACGCAGAATCTTGTTTTCTCTGTAACTGTTATTTGGCATTGTCATTTTGTCTTACGTCAATATCGTTTGAAAAATGGTTGTCTGCCTTACGCTTCATCTGTTCGTAGTTCTCGTAGATTCTCTGCTTCAGATTAGTTGAGCTGACTCCTTTTCCGTATGGGAAATAAACAACAGTTACACCCTGTTCCTTCAGATAATCGTACTTTCCGGCCCAATCGTCACCCACAACAAAGATGTCGAAGTTGAGTTTCTTCACCTTGTCGGTATGGTCGAGCGAATGCTGAGGAATCACGATATCGGGATATTTCAGAGCCTTCATCAAAGCGATTCTTTCGTCAAACGGTATTATTGGCTGACTTTTGTAACTTTCAACAAGTTCGTCGGTATTTACTCCGACAATGAGAATATCTCCCAAGGCGCGAGCATATTCAAGCATTTTTATGTGGTTAGCATGCAGCATGTCAAATGTGCCGCTTGTATAGACCACGGTTTTTTTACCTATCATTATTATTTATAGTAATTTACGTTTTACCAAATCGTCGAACACTTCGACAAGACGATCAATTTCATCGTTTGTAATATTTCCGATATGTCCTACTCTGAACACCTTTTCGGCCATATCTCCCCCATTAGGACAAACCCAAATCTCATATTCGTCTTTAATTATCTCAAAGATTCTGTGCGCATTTACTCCGGCAGTCGTAGGCATAAGAGCAGTCACGCAGTTTGACGTACAGCCTTCGGCCGTAAACCTCTTGAACGGCAGATGCTTTATCTTGCCTCGGAAGTAGTCGGCACGTTCCTTTGCCATCTTATTCATTGCAGATATTCCGCCAACCCTCTCTATACGTTTAAGCTTTTCATTGAGCATTATCAGGGTTGCCACGGCAGGTGTGAAAGGAGTCTGACCGCGCTCTCCGTTTCTGAGGTAGTCGGAATAGTTAAAGTACATGCTCTTGACACGATTTTTCAAACAACGCTGTTGTGCCACAGAGTCAAGAACGGTAAAACTCATTGACGGAGGCAGCGACAATGCCTTCTGCGAACCTGTGATTGCTGCGTTAACGTTCATCTTTTTCATCGAGAACTCGTCGGCAAGGAAACCACTCACTGCATCAACAAACAGGAAGATATTATTTCGTTTACAGAATTCGCCCACAAGATTCATATCATACAAAACACCTGTTGATGTCTCGCACAACTGAAGCATCATGCCCGTATATTGTTTGCCGTCAAATTGTTGCAGTATTTCAGCAGTAAGCGGAGTTCCATATTCAAGTTTTATTTCGGTAAACGGAATCTCATGGATTTCACAAAGTTCAACAAAACGATGTCCGAAACTACCCCCGTTCACCACCAAAACTCTGTCATCATTAGTGAAGCAATTCATTACTCCGCCTTCCATGCTTGCCGTTCCTGAGCCTGTCATGAAGACGACCTTTGAATCACAAGGTGCATCAAAAAGGCGACACAGCATCTGTTCGTTTTCCTTCATCAACGCAGAAAACTCAGCTGTACGGAAATATGGAATCTGATGCTGCCCAATCTCAAGAGTCTCGGCATCCATCTGGACAGGACCAATCGTAAAATTTATCATTTTTGTGGTTTCTTATTTTATTTCCAAAATATCACTTTATATCAATCTGCAAAATTAGTTTTTTTTTAACAACAAGACAAGAATATCCAAGGATTTGTATCAAAAAATCCAAAATGTCAGCATCTACACAGTTACGCACCAACAAACCAGCCAAAAACAAATGGTGCATATTTATTTGCATGACACTATTTTTTTATAATTTTGCAGAAACAAATTAAAACGTACAATGATTTCTGAAGACAAGACAACTGGATTTCTGAAAATCCAACTCATTTCAATCGTCTGGAATATACTTTTGATCTTTGCGGCATATTTTATCTGCGTACTTCTGTTCTATTTCGAGAACAGCGGCTCGTACACCAACGCTCTTAATCTCAGCCTTATTTTTCAGGGTTGGTGGAAGTTTACCCTATCGGCTACCCTATACACAAACATTCTGCTGGCGGTTATTTATCTCATTCCGCTGCACTACAAATATTGCAAGTTTGCCGATGTTCTTGGCAGAATCCTGTTCGTCACCGTCAATTCCATCGCCATAATCGTCAACCTGATGGATGCCGTCTATTTCAAATATACCGGTCGGAGAACAGACGCATCGGTATTCAAGGAATTCGGAAACGAAGACAACATCGGCGGAATCATCGGTCACGAACTTCTGATGCACTGGTACTTCGTCATTGCCGGAATCCTGCTCTTTTACGCGCTCTACAAACTTTATCTTAGTCCGCTAAAAAGCAAGTACAAGCCATCGTCGCTCCCTATTTACTATGCGTTGCAGACAATCGTCCTCGGCGCGCTCGGCTTCGGCATAGTGTGCGGAATGCGCGGCGGAATTGGCAGACAAGTCCGTCCTATCGCCGTGGGCAACGCCAATCAGTATGTAAACAAGCCAATAGAAACGGCATTGGTTCTGAACACGCCTTTCTGCCTGATAAGAACCGTAGGAAAGAACGCATACAAGAATCCACAATATTTCAGCGACAGCGAGGCCGAACAGATTTTCTGCCCCATCCGCCAGAAGAATGATGCAGACACAACTGCGCTAAAAAAGATGAACGTGGTGGTGCTAATTGTTGAGAGTTTTGCAAAAGAACATATCGGCGCACTCAATAAGGAACTCGAAGACGGCAGATACGAGGGCTACACGCCGTTCGTAGACAGTCTTGTGAACGAGAGTCTTACGTTCAAATATTCATACGCCAACGGCAGAAAGAGCATCGACGGAATGCCGTCAATTCTTTCGAGCATCCCGATGTTTGTCGAGCCGTTCTTCGTGACCCCGGCCGCCCTCAACACCGTTTCGGGACTTGCCGGAGAACTGAAATCCATCGGCTACAAAACGGCCTTCTTCCACGGAGCATCGAACGGCTCTATGGGCTTCGAGGCTTTTGCCAAGGCTACCGGATTCAGCGAATATTACGGCAGAACGGAATTCGACAACGACCCAAATTACAAGGGCGAGAAGGAATTCGACGGCAACTGGGGCATCTGGGACGAACCTTTCATGCAGTTCTACTGCGACGAGATGAGCCGTTTCAAGCAGCCTTTCATGACCGCCATCTTCACCGTTTCGTCGCATCATCCGTTCAACATTCCCGAGAAGTACAAGAAAACTTTTCCCGAAGGAAAACTCGAGATTCACAAGTGCATAAGATACACCGACTATGCTCTGAGAAGATTCTTCGAGAGCGCGAGCAAGCAGAAATGGTTCAACAACACGATTTTCGTGCTTACCGCCGACCATACCAACCAGAAATGCCATCCGGTTTACGAAACCGACCTCAATCTTTATTCCGTTCCGATAATCTTCTATGCTCCGGGACTGAAACTGAAGGGCTACGACACCGAGAAAATTGCACAGCAGATTGACATCATGCCAACCGTACTCCAACTTCTTGACTACGACAAACCGTATCTTGCCTTCGGAAAGGACCTCATCAACACTCCTGCCGAAGAAACATCTGCCGTAAACTACAACAACGGCATATATCAGTACATCAAGAATGATTACATGATGCAGTTCGACGGCACACGTGTTACAGGAATGTACAAATTCAAGACAGACCTCTTTCTGAAGCAGAATCTCGTCGGCAAAGTGCCAGAGCAGGCACAGATGGAGAAAGAACTAAAGGCTATCATTCAGCAATATATGATAACCATCAGCGAAGACCGTCTGACGTACAAAACGTACTCAAAAGCACGCAAATAACGCTTTTTATACAATAATAGTTTGGTATTAGTGAAAGAATAAGTATATTTGCCAACTAAAAAATAAAAAATCAATAGGAATGACTTTTACAGAGAAAAGTTGGTCTATCTTCAATCAGGCCATAAACGATTATCACAAAACGGATAACGTTGACACCCCTATCAGCAATCCCTATCAAGCAGGAACGATAGAAGCAGACCTGTATCTTAAAAATTGGATAGACACAGTGCAGTGGCACTTCGAAGACATTATACGCGATCCACAGATTGATCCGCAGGCGGCTCTGATTCTTAAGCGAAGAATAGACAAGAGCAATCAAGACCGTACCGACTTGGTTGAACGCATTGACAGTTACTTCTACACTAAATATCACAACGTAGCCACCCTCGACGGTGCTACTATCAACACCGAGAGTCCTGCATGGGCTATCGACCGTCTTAGCATTCTTGCACTAAAAATTTACCACATGAAGGAGCAGGTTGAGCGTACCGACGCATCAGCCCAGCACATTGCAACATGCCAGAGCAAGCTCGATGTTCTGAACGAGCAGCACAACGACCTCGCATCAGCCATCGACCAGCTTCTCGACGACATCGCTGCCGGCAAGAAGTACATGAAGGTGTACAAGCAGATGAAAATGTACAACGACCCCGACACTAACCCTGTTCTTTACGGAGCATCTAAATAATAATGTGTAACAGAATCAAAAATCTTTTGATTATACGCTTCTCGGCTTTGGGCGACGTTGCCATGACAGTTCCGGTCATCGACTCACTGGCAAGGCAATACCCCGACATGCACATAACCGTGCTGAGCCGCCAGATGACAAAGCCTCTGTTCTCGTACATGCCGCAAAACGTAACATTCTGGGGCATCGACCTGAAGAACAGTTATAAAGGCATTGGCGGACTCAATACTTTATTCAGAGAGATAAAGGAAAAGAAATTCGACGCCGTGGCAGATTTCCACAACGTTCTCCGAACCATCTATCTCAGAACACGTTGTGTGCTCTCGGGCATCAGAGTTGCTCACATCAACAAAGGCAAGGCTGAGAAGAAAGAACTTGTGAAGAACGGACCTGCCAACAAAATCCTCGACAGTTCGTTCGTCCGCTATCAAAAGGTTTTGCAAGAACTCGGAATCGATGTTGACATCGATTTCAAGGCATGCTTCACCGGCGAGAAAGGCAAGAAATGGATTGGCATCGCCCCATTTGCCGCACACGAAGGCAAAATCTACCCTCTCGACAAGATGAAGCAGACCGCACAGATGCTCGCAGCCAAAGGCTACAAAGTCTATCTCTTCGGAGCCGGCGAAAAAGAAATCAGAATTCTCGAAAGTTGGGAAGGAGAAAATATAATTAACACCGCTGGAAAACTTGGCGGAATGGCTAAGGAGATGGAACTTATGAGCCAACTCGATGCCATGATTTCGATGGACTCTGCCAACATGCACATAGCATCGCTCGTAGGCACAAGAGTAGTCTCGGTGTGGGGAGCAACTCACCCTAATGCAGGCTTCCTCGGCTGGAAACAGTCTATGGACGACGTCGTACAGGTTGATATGCCATGCCGTCCATGTTCAATTTATGGAGGAAAACCATGCCGCTTGGAGGGTAGCAAGTACAACTGTATGAGGATGATAGAGCCCGAACGCATTATTGACAAAATTGTAAATTCGGAGTACATCAACAAAGACTAATGCACAAAAACAAAAAAAATGTGCACATTTTAGTTGTTTTTTTAACTAAATATTTGTTCAAGTAGAAAATTATAGTTTACTTTGCACCGCAAATAATTAAAATAATAATTAGATTTATTCACTAAAATTAAAAAATTATGTCTGAAATTGAATCAAGAGTAAAGGCTATCATCGTTGATAAGCTGGGCGTAGAGGAGTCTGAGGTTAAGGCTGAAGCAAGTTTCACTAACGATCTTGGCGCTGACTCTTTGGATACAGTAGAGTTGATCATGGAGTTCGAGAAGGAGTTCGGCATCTCTATTCCAGACGATCAGGCTGAGAAGATCAGTACTGTAGGCGACGCTATCGCTTATATCGAGGCTAACGCTAAATAATTTATTCCTATATCTTTTATATGGAATTAAAAAGAGTTGTAGTAACAGGTCTTGGTGCAATAACACCGCTGGGCAACAGTGTCAAGGAAACTTGGGACAATCTTGTCAATGGCGTTAGTGGAGCAGGACCTATTACTCATTTCGATTCAACAAACTTCAAGACTCACTTTGCTTGCGAAGTAAAGAACTTCAATGCTGCCGAATTCGGAATTGACCGCAAGGAGGCTCGCAAGATGGATCCGTTCACACAGTACGCCATCGCTGCCGCTAAACAGAGCATTGAAGATTCTGGCTTGGATACCGAGAAGGAGAATCTCGACCGCATCGGCGTCGTTATGGGCGTTGGTATCGGCGGTATGACTACATTTCAGGAAGAAGCCGGCAACTATGCTATAAATGGAGCCACTCAGGGTCCTAAGTACAATCCGTTCTTCATTCCTAAAATGATTGGTGATATCTCTGCTGGTCAGATTTCAATCATGTACGGTTTCCACGGTCCAAACTATGTTTGTACTTCAGCTTGTGCATCTTCATCAAACGCTATTGCCGATGCATTCAACCTTATTCGCTTGAACAAGGCTGATGTAATGGTAACAGGTGGTGCAGAGGCGGCAATCGTTGAATGCGGTGTAGGTGGCTTCAACGCCATGAAAGCACTTTCAACACGCAATGACGAACCTCAGAAAGCATCACGTCCGTTCAGCGGCAGTCGCGACGGCTTTGTAATGGGTGAAGGTTCAGTTGTTCTTGTTCTTGAGGAACTTGAGCATGCTAAAGCCCGCGGAGCCAAGATTTATGCTGAGGTTGTCGGTGCAGGAATGTCGGCTGATGCCTACCATCTCACTGCCTCACACCCAGAAGGCGCAGGTGCAAAGCTTGTAATGCGAAATGCTCTTGAAGATGCTGGTCTAAAACCAGAAGATATTGACTATATCAATGTTCATGGCACATCTACTCATGTTGGTGATATCTCTGAGGCTAAGGCTATCAAAGAGGTGTTTGGTGAACATGCCTACAAGTTGAACATCAGTTCAACAAAATCTATGACCGGTCACCTTCTCGGTGCTGCCGGCGCAATAGAGGCTATGGTATGTACTCTCTCTGTTGTGAACGACATCGTTCCTCCAACCATCAATCATGAAGAAGATGACAAGGATGAGGAGTTGGACTACAATCTTAACTTCACATTCAACAAAGCCCAGAAGCGCGAGGTGCGTGCTGCACTCAGCAACACATTCGGCTTCGGCGGTCATAACGCATGTCTTATCGTAAAAAAATACGCTGAATAATCGTGTTTTTAAATGTCATAGACAGAATAAGGCTCTTGTTCCATAAGGATAAAGAGTCTTATTCTAATTTTTACAGTATCCTCGGATTCTACCCTCATAACATTGAATTCTACGAGCATGCCCTGCTACACAAATCATCATCGAAGAAGGTAGGAAAAGGCAAGCCCATAAACAATGAAAGGCTGGAATTCCTTGGTGACGCAATTCTCGACGCAGTTGTCGGAGACATTGTGTTCAAGCACTTTCCGGGAAAGAAGGAAGGCTTTCTAACTAACACACGTAGCAAGCTTGTCCAACGCGACACACTGAACAAAATAGCAGTGAAGATTGGGTTAGACAAACTTGTAAAGTCGTCGACACACTCTATCTCACACAATAGTTATATGAACGGCAATGCCTTCGAGGCATTGATTGGAGCAATCTATCTTGACCGCGGATATGACTATTGCATGTGGTTCATGCAAAACAAGATTCTTAACGTTTACCTTAACATCGACAAGGTTGCGTACAAAGAGGTAAACTTTAAGAGCAAATTGCTTGAATGGAGTCAGAAGAATCGCGTCAACGTATCATTTGAATTGGTAAGCCAGAGCACAGATAGTGCCAACAGCCCTAAGTTCACATCAAGAATACTGATAGAAGGCCTTGAAAGCGGCGAAGGCGAAGGCTACTCAAAGAAAGAGAGCCAGCAGATTGCAGCCAAGGTTGCGCTTACTCGCTTGAAACAAGAGCCTCAGTTTATAGATGCTGTCTTTGCCGAGAAATCAAAGCGCACAGCCATGGAGGAAGAGCCTACAGAGCTTGTTCCTGATACAGGAACCGATGCCGATGATTTCGCAGCCGACGAGCCAAAGGATACAAAGCCTGCTTCAAAGCAAAAGGCAAAGCAGACAAACAGCGTCGATGACGAAATGTCGCTCGACAATATTCATGTAAGTACAAAGGAGATGAGCAGAGAGGACATCATCGCGGCAGCAGAAGCCGCCGCCTTTGCCGACAATAAATAACGCTTTTATCCAAAGCAAAGCCCCATCTGCCGTCCTCTGATGAGCAGTTCATTATCTGGCATAACGAGTTTAAGCCGACCTGCAACTTCGCTAAGAGGTTGCGAGTCGGTTTTTCCGTCTTTAATGCACACCATTCGACCGAATTCACCCTTCGAGATGAGTTCGGCAGCCTTTGCCCCGATACGTGTGCTTAGGTTTCTGTCGTATGCCGTAGGACTTCCTCCGCGCTGAGTGTAGCCGAGTACCGTCAGACGACTTTCAACGCCTGTATTCTGTTCTATCATGCGCGTGATATAGGTTCCGGCAGTTGCCCCTTCGGGAACAGGAACACCCTCGCCCACCACGATAATGCTATATTTCTTGCCTCGTTCAGCCCTCGCGGCTATTGCCTTGTAGACATTGTTCAGGTCGTAAGGAATCTCAGGCAGAAGAATCACGTCGCCACCGCTTGCCATGCCGCTATGCAAGGCGAGCCAGCCAGCCTTGTGCCCCATCACCTCGATAACCATGGCACGATTGTGCGAACTGGCAGTTGAATGAAGACGGTCTATCGCATCGGTAGCAATGCTAACAGCTGTGTCAAAACCGAAAGTCTCTTCCGTGCCCCAGATATCATTGTCGATAGTCTTCGGCACACCGATAACATTCAAGCCATGCTTTGCCATCTTGTAAGC
>R24__coassemble_1223_pt1 | contig 14412 bp, 7 predicted proteins | sample R24__metabat2_low_PE_011 | metagenome-assembled genome bin R24 | reverse complement strand
TTGGCGGCTCGCCTCGTTCCCGAAAGCGAGTGCAAAGATACGGCCTTTTTCCGAACTGCCAAACTTTTTATGGAGAAAAATTAAAAATATTGCAAAATTTATACAAAACGCAGAGATTACACATAATAAAAAAAGCACTTTTACTCTCAAATTTAGCAAATGTGCCTTTCACTACGAGATTTTCACAGATTCGGAAGACGTTTTCAGAATCATCGGACAGAAAAAAACACGCAACATATGCAAAAGATACAAATCATTATGCTGACAAGAGCCTCAAAAGCGACTTTCAAGGTACGGGGTAGCTACGGAGTAGGAACGGGGTAGCTACGGGGAAGGTTCGGAGAAGGTACGAGCAAGTAAGCCGGAAGATAGCTTCTTCATTGCAACATCCAAGCCACGCCCAAGCCGTATGTAAGCCGTACCGTCTTATCAAGGTAGCCAATCCATAGCCAATCAAAAGCCTGTCAATATAGTAAATACGTTGTCATGACAGGAACTTTATTGATTTTATGCCGAACTGACATAAATAATGCAAACAAATTTGCAAAAACGGCAACTTTTCAGTAATTTTGGTATTATATTTGCAAAATCCAAAATAAAAATTCAGGATATGGAAAAAAGCAGAATCGACATAATTGATTACATAAAAGATTTTTTCAGGTCGCACATACACAAGGAAAAAACGGATAAAAATGCCAGCACAGCTGAAAATCAGACTACGGTTTTCGAGAGCCTGCCGGCAAGCATCGTCGTGATGCCACTACTGCGCACGCTGAACATAATCTACGAGATTGAGAATACAAACAACGAGCACGAGCTTGTATTGCGATTCAGGTTTCAGGACAATATGTTCATTCTGAAAGCAAACCGAAAGAGCAACGAGATAACCGTCGAATTTCCAGACATCTACATAACGAATTTCAAAAATCTGAATGCCGTAAAGAAGGTGTGCAACTCGATGAACTTCCACACTCGGATGGCCCGACTGGCATACGATTACAATCAGGAAAAGGACGAGATTTCGGTTTGGTCTATTGCCGACGGAATCATCGACACACGACTCGACAACCAACTTGTGCAACTCTACAATGTTCTGCAATATCAGTTCCAGATAAAGAATCTGTTTGCCGAATACATTGAGAAATATCTGAAGGACAATCCAGAGCCTACCGACCCTCTGTTTGCCGAATACAAGGATAATTGCAGCATTTCCATGCTTATGGAACACAGTATTGCAACGCAGCCAAAAGATGTTGACTACCGATTTGGAGCGAACGACAACGACATCTCGGTCAGCAAACTGATTTACATGATTACCGAGAACGTAACGGACAAGGATTTCAGGATGCTGAAGGTTGTTACCGACGAGGTTAAGTACATCAAAGATGCCAAGGAAATTGCCGAATTCGATGTTCTCTCGCCAATGATTGAGGGCAAGGGAGCCGACGCTCGCGTAGTTCGCAACCAATGCGAGATGTACATTCAGTATCAGGATATGATGATTCCTGTCATCGTTCAGTTGATTCTCGACGACAATCAGACAATCTACTATCGTCTGTCTGTCTATCAGCCCGATACAGACATCAATCCGTTTGAGCGGCTCGATTTCAAAGTCGATGCCATCTCGGTTGTGGTTGCCTACGAACGCACGACCGAACGCCAGAGGAAGGCAGAATTCGAATACATGTGGAAAGATGTTCAGGACAAGATAAAAGAAGGCAAGATTGATGAACTGACAAATGCGCAGAAAGCAATATACAACGTGAACAACTCGGACTGCGCATCGGATCTTTACTGGGGCGAGAAACAGTTTGAACAGAAACGCTATTTCGAGACTGTGCTTCACCTCGAAAATGTATTCAAGCATCTACAGATTGAATACGAGAATCTGAACAAAGAGTCGAAACAACTCTTCTACTCTACTTGTCTGCGTCTGGGTTTCTGCTACAACGAGATGCACATGCACAAAAAGGCTCTGTTCTATCTTGAAATCTGCGCAAACAACAGGCAGTTGAATTCTACGATTGAATACATCAACACGCTCGTAAGCAGCAAGGATTTCAGAGCATTGAAAATCATTCAGATGCTGATGGAAAACGTAAAAGAGCAGGCTCACGGAAAGAATGCCGACAGAGATTTTGTAAAGTTCTTCAAGTTTCTACTGAGAATGAAGGGCACGGCGCTAATTAACAATGGCAAGCTCGACGAGGCTGAAAAGCTGTTCAGAAAGATGGTTGCAGACCCCGACAACCGCTCGTATGCTATGAAGGAACTCGACCATATCGAGAGCCTGAAAAGCGACGAGAATAGCAACGACAACAAGAACGAAGAAAAATAAAAAAAGAACCGCCAGGCTGAATAAACTTGGCGGTTCTCTTTTGTCAGAATCGAAAATGATTATTTCTTCTTACTCTTTGCTTCCTTAGCCTTGCGCGCCTCGATGCGCTTGTACCACTCCTCGCGTTCCTTCTTAAGGTCATATCCGCGAGCGGTGAGATAGTTGTTTATCCTACCCTTGTACTTACCGAAAACCTCATGTTTCTTCTTTGAGCTCTCGGCATCGATTGCAAGTTCGCGAGCCTCTTTAAGCCACACGAGAATCTGAGTCTTCTCCTCATCCTTCAATGACGGAATCATATCGAGGGTTGCCTTGTATGTCACGTTCACGACGTTGAAGGTTATCACATCCTTTACCGTCTCAATCTGAGCATCGTTCAGATAGATTGAAAGAGCGGCAGGAAATGCGAAGTGCGTGCGGTAGAGAGCATTACTTGCCTCGAACTCAGCGAATCGCCTGCCTTCAGCCTTCTGAACAGCCGTCATCGTGGTGTCTGCCTTGATTGCCTTCAACTTCTTGTCGCGCACATCGTAGATGTCGTTCAACTCGAAATAACGGTTTGCAATGATGTTGAGCACATTCTGGGCCACGCTCTTGTCCTTTAATTTGAGGGCATCGACAGCCTTCTGGCTTCGCTTCAGTATTGTGTTGACATAAGCCGTGTCTCTGCCTTCGCTTTTCAAGTCGACGGCTGAAGCCATCAGGGTTGAAGCAACAAGTGCAATAAAAATAAAGAATCTTTTCATGTCGTTAATCATAACTTGCCTTTAGCAGCAAGAGTATCGTAATTGTTATTCAGGTTACGCCAGTCGATTTTTGTCTTTGGGTCGATACCGTTGATGTACTTCTCGATGTTAGTGTAACCGTCGCCATTGCAGTCAGCGTTAGCGTCTGAAGAGTCGTTAGGATTCAAACCGTTGGCTGTCTCCCACTCGTCTGGCATACCGTCGCCGTCGCTGTCCTTCCAAGGCTCCCAAGCCTTATACTCTGGATAGCCGCCCATCTGACGTGGGTCTGTGATGATTCCCTGCTTGTAAGAATCCTGTGGCAGACGGCGGTGCTTGAAGAAGCCCTTCTCGTTCTTAGACTTGTCGTGCAAGCCCCACATATCTCCGTAAGGATTGTCCTTAACCTTCTTCTCGTACTTGTCAACATAGTAAGCCTTTCCTGTGCGAACCTCGTCCATGATGCGCTGGTCAACGATATCACGGCAAGGGATTGTTGCACCTGCGTTATCAAGAACCCAGTTGAAAGCCTGCTCTGTGCCCATAATCTTGAGATAAGGCATCTCGAATGGCTCGTTTGAACGCATAAGAGCCTTCTCTGTCTCGTCCATCTGTCCGTCCTTGTCGGCTGTCTGAATGCCTCCGTTCCAATTGTCCTGAGTGATTTCAGGATAACCTTCCATGATATTTCCAACAGCATATACGCGACCGAACTGCTTGAATGGGAACAACTTCACGCTTCGGCTCTCAGACTTCACGATACGATGACCAACTGGTGTATCTTTTGGAGTAAGAGGACCCGGCTTGTAATAGTTGTTGATGAAGTTTGACATTGTTGTAAACTCACCACCATCGGCTGTTCTGTGAACCCAGTTGTAAACAACGTTGTTTATATAGTTGAACACACCACCCCATCCGATACTTGGGTTACGACCAGTATTGTCGGCCCAAAGGTTACGCATGAATGTTGTATTCTCGCCACCGATTGTAGAACCGAATGCATGATTCCATGTATCGAGTGCCTTTGCTGATATACTGTTCTGTATGGTTACATTTACAGTTGGTTCCTTGCGCTTTGGCTTTCCGTCGTTAAGGTCGAACATGTGACGGTAGAATGAGATATTCTCGTCCAATCCCCACTCGCATGAGCAATGGTCAATCATGATGTTTCCGACAGGATTACCACCGAATGAATCCTCGCGATGCCAAACAAGTGTCTCGCCACGGCGGAAACGCATGTGACGAACAATTACGTCGTGAGTATCAACCTGAAAAGACTCGCCTGCGATTATTACGCCCTCGCCCGGAGCTGTTTGACCAGCGATTGTGATGTACGGAGCACGAACAAAGATTGGCGACTTCAGACGGATGATTCCGCTTACGTTGAAGACAACGATACGCGCACCACCCTGCTCGCAAGCCCAACGGAATGAGCCCGGACCGTCATCGGCAAGAGTAGTTACAGTAAGAACCTTACCGCCACGACCACCAAAAGTGAACATACCGCCACCCTCGGCACCCGGAAATGCAGGAATCTTTGCCTGACGCAAATCGTATGGACGTGAAGCCCATGGCACATAAGGGCGTCCTGCCTTTGCCTCTTCTACAACGATAGGGAATGCCTTCTCCCAAGCAGAGTCGCTGTGAGCCTGCCATTCCGTTTCCAATCTCTTGATAAGCTGTTTAGCTTCGTCTGTCATCTGTGGATACTGTGCGTATGCCGACGTTGAAAACGAAGCAAGCACCAATCCAGCCAACAATTCTTTAAGTTTCATTTATATCCTATAAAAAAAGTTATCCAAAAAGGGGGCGGGACAAAGAGTGTGAGCCGCCCCCGTATTATCAATCGCCTAATTTTTCTATTTATTCTGCCAATGGGTCGAATGTTCCGTTGGCACCTCCATTGTTGTAATCGCCCCAACCAATAGTCTGTGGCAATGTCTGGTTACTGCTCATGGCACTCTGATAGAAGCCAAGGAAGTAGTATTTTGGTCGGAAGTTGATGTACAACTCAGCATGATTTGAGTCGAACGCATCCCCCTTCTTCTTCTTGCGGACAAGATTTGCCTGATAGAACTCCTTCAATGCAGAAAGTTGCTTCCCGAATTCGTCAGCCGACTTACGGAAATCTACGGCAGCCGGACGAGCAACATTTGCAAGTGGGTCTGGTGAGATAACCTCGTCACCGTTTGTCTTCCATGCTGTCTCGCCAAGACCTTTGTTGATATCGTTACTTACACGGAACTCCATGTTGTCGCGACGCTGTCCGTTAAGCGGAGTGAAGCCGAGATAGTTGCAAGTGTTTCCGCCCCAGCCTGTAAGTGTCCATGAACTTGGAGCTCCTTCAACCTTGCCAGTACCGCCATCAAACAACATCCAGCGACGAAGGTCGTCGAAACGCTTGCCCTCGTATGCCAACTCAATCTGACGCTCGTAGAGGATAGCCGACATACAAGCAGCCTGATTAGATGTGAGGTCATCCTGCAAACCGTAGTTTCCTTCGCTTGTATAACCCACGCGAGCACGGATTCTCTTCAACAAGCTAACCGCATAATCCATTTTGCCTGCACCGCAAGCAGCCTCGGCAAGGTTAAGAAGAACCTCGGCATAGCGAATCTCGAGATAAGGAGCTGCGCTATACTTGAAGCCGACACTCTGGCTGAAGTTGTAAAGAGGACTTGAATTTACATCAAGATCGTCGGTACGCTTGCGGACATACATACCCTTAGCATTGCCAAGAAGGTTGTCGGCACCGTAAGTATTGCCGCTCTCCACGTTGTCACGGTCGCTCTCGCTGTTATACCAAACATAGTTCCAAAGTTCATAGTTCTGACCAACGTATGGGTTATGGTTCTCAGAACTTGTTGGGTCACCGCTGAATGCCCAGCGAACACCCGGGAATGCAAATGTACGATAGAAACGAGGGTCGCGGTCCATAAACGGATACTCGCTGTCGTAAGAATAGTTTGACGAACCATTAAGAAGTGTGTAAGTAGTAAGAGTTCCCGGTTTCTTTCCATCCTTCATTGGGAACAAGTCTACAATCATAGCCGATGGAGTCTTACCGCCACCGCCCTGTGCGTTTGAAGGGCGAATGCCATTCTCCCAGCCATTATTACGGCTATAATCAGGAGTACCGCCAGATGCTATATTGTTATAGAGAGAAACGAACACAGCCTCTGGGTTATTGTCTCTTGTAGAGAAGATGCTTGCCCAGCCCGATGCGTTCACACCCGGATTTGTTTCGTTTGCAAGTCCATAACCACAACTGTTGATTGTCTCCAAATCAGCCTTCATAGTATCGTATGCCTTCTGATATCTTGACACATCGTTTGAACGGTTGAATATAGGGCTTGCCCAAAGCAGAAGAACTCTACCTTTAAGAGCGAGGGCTGTACCTGATGTTACACGACCATAGTCGTCATTTTCTTTCCAACCGCCGTCTGTTGTGAACGGTGCAAGCATCTCGGCAGATTTATTGAGGTCTGAGCAGATAAACTCGATACACTCTTTTGTTGTTGAACGTGGAGTAACCGATGAAGCCACAGGATTCTGCACCTCGGTGATGATTGGCACGCCTCCGTACCACTTTACAAGGTTGTAGTAGCACCATGCACGGAAGAAGTAAACCTGTCCGAGCAACTGGTTCTTCTCGTCGTCAGAGAGTGTGCTTCCCTCGATACCTGCTATACAGTCGTTGATGTTACGGATTCTACCCCATACAGACTGCTGAATATTGTTTCCTTGATTGTGGAAATAGTCAGGAACGGGATTATCACCACTCTTGTATGTAAGTTCGTTTTCAGGATTTACGAAAACGCTGAAACCGCTGTACTCCTCGGTTGACTTTGACTGGTCGTCTGCCAAACCTGTACAGTTGTACTTCCAACTGCAATTTGCATTGGCATCAGGCAAGCTCCACGCATACACGTCAGAAACACGTGCGCTGGCACCGGCAAAGTTGTTGTATGCCTCAACAGTAACATTGTCATAGTTCTTCTTCTCCTCAAGGAAGTCGTCGCTACACGAAGAGAATGAGATAGCAGCAGCAAAGGCTACGCTAAACAGACATATATTATTTTTTTTCATAATTCTCAACTAAAAGTTTTTAGAATGAAAGATTCAAACCGAATGTGAACTTTCTAAGTGTTGGGTAAGCTCCGTAAGTTGTTGACGGATCCATGAAGTTATCTGGATATGGGTTGTAAAGATTCAGCAGGTTCTGACCTGTGATGTTTACTCTACAACTGTTTACACCAAGTTTAGAAATATACTTTGTCGGAACATTATATGCAACAGTCAGACGGTTAAGACGAACTCTTGCGCCGCTTACTCTCCAGAATGTAGATGTTACGCTATTGATGCTTGAATATGCAAGGTTTGGATACTTTGCATTGCGATTCTCTGCTACGACAAGATTGCCGCTTGCATCGTAAACATCCTCGTAAGAGTACATGTTGTCTACATTCCAGAACGATGGCATGTTCTGATATTCGATAGCATCGTCGCTGCTCAACTTCAACGCTGCGGTAGGAACTACGCTGTAGCCGCCCCAACTTGCATTAGCCTGAAGACTTACAGAGAGTCTCTTCCACTCACCAGAAAGGTTGAGTGTGAAACCGTAAGGATTTGAACGGTTAGAAATCTGAACCTGATCGTTGTCCTTATCTACGATACCATCAGGGCCGGCATAAGTACCGTCAGCCTGCTGAGCACCACGAACATCCTTGTATATGAGCATACCCGGACGAACCTGATCTTTTGTCTTGCCCATGTAAGACTTGATGTTGTACTTCTCAAAGTACTCCTCGATGTCTTGGAAGCTGCGGAACATACCGATGCACTGCATACCCCATGTACCCAAGTCTGTACGATGACCGTAAACCAACTGGCGGTAGATGTTCTCTGTCTCCCAGTCCATATCGAGAACCTTGTTGTCAGAGTAGCCTGTATTGATGCCAATCTTATACTTGAAATCCTTGCCTATCTTGTCTCTCCATGACAATGACACATCAACACCATAGCTGTTCATCTTACCGTAGTTAACCTTTGCACTCTGTGTACCAACTGTGCCCGGAACTGTTGCCGAATAGTTGAGAAGCATCTCTCTATCCCACTGCTTGTACCAGTCTACATCAACAGACAAACGGCTGTCGAGGAACTTCAAGTCAACACCGATATTTGCCTTGTACGACTTATCCCAGTGAGCATCACGGTTAACCGCCGAATTATTCTTGTTAAGAGTGATGTGGTTTCCGGCATTCTGGTTTGTTCCGTAGCCGAATACAGCACCCTTATCCTTATCTGTTGCATAAGTCTGCATCCACTGCCATGCTGTTGTGTTGTCACGACCAGTAAGACCGCCAGATGCACGAACCTTTACATAGTTAAGCCATGAAATCTTGTCCTTGAACCACTCCTCGTTAGAGAGAACCCAACCTCCAGATACAGAAGGGAAGAATCCACGATAGTTCTCAGGAGCAAACTTGATAGATGAGTCTGAACGGAACAGAGCCTCTAACAAGTAAGTATCGTTGTAAGCATAGTTTACACGACCGATGTAAGAGAATGTACCAGACTCAGAACGTGTAAATGTCGTAGAAGCCTGGCTCGCTGAAGTAACCGAGTTTGACTGACCAGTTGTGAATGAGTAAGGGCTTGTTACATAACCATACAGATACTCACTCTCTGCCTCAGATCTTTCTACTGAGAACAACGCACCAACATGGTGTGAACCGAAGTCGCGGTTATAAGTAATATTGAAGTTCAACTGATAGTTGTCTGTACGGCTCATGTTTCTTGACAGATAGCCGTTGTCGCCACCGTTGTAGATTTCAGCACCCTTATTTGCAAGAAGGAAGTTGCTTGATGCCATAAGTGCCTCATAAGACTCGGCATCGCCAACCTGAGTGTAAAGGTGGTTACCGCTTCCGGCACGCTCATTCATATAATACAACTTGTAACTTGAACCATACTGGTTGTTCTTGTCGGTAGAGATACTCTTAGAGTAGTTCAACTTAATCTTCAAACCAGCAAGAGGCTTGTACCAGCCGAAATCATACTCGATGTTTGCACCGATGTTGATGTTTGACGATACTGTGCGAGTATAGTCGCCAGAGTTCTGAAGAGTATAGAATGAATAATTCTGGTCTGAGTTCTTCTCCTCGTTTGAAACGCCGTAAGCAGCAATTGCATAGCCGTTTACAGACTCAGGAATGTAGCGTGGATGAGTGAGCAGAAGGTTGTAGTCTTTCTCGTCGTTTGTACCGCCAACCTTTACGTTCGGCTTGTTCTTCTTTCCGTAGTCGCCAGAGATTGTAAGACCAGCCTTCATCCACTTAGAGAGTTTGAAGTCAACGCCTACACGGTAATTCCAGCGGTCGTAGTCGAGGCGACCAAGGTTACCGTCCTGATCGAAGTAAGAGATGCTTGCGAAGTATCCGGCACGATCTGTTGCGCCATTAACATTAACGCTGTGCTTCATTGTGAAGGCAGAACTCCAGTACTTGTCGAGCAAGTCGTAGTTAAGGCTTCTCATTGCAGCAAGTTCGTCTGCTTGGAAGAGGTCGAGTTTATTGTTCAGGTTCTGAAAATTTGTAGGGTCGGCAGCCTTTACTGCATTGTACAGACGACCATACTGATAAGCGTCGAGCATCTTGGCACGAGCCATCTCGTCGGTGAAACCAATCTCACCACGGTACGAAACCTTTGGAGCGCCAACGTTGCTACCACGCTTTGTTGTTACAAGAATAACACCGTTTGCTGCACGAGCACCATAAACGGCAGCAGCAGCATCCTTCAACACCGAGATGCTCTCGATTTCAGAAGCGTCGAGGTTGTTGAATGCAGTTGCACCCATGTTCTCGTTGGTGTTACCAACCTTTATATCGTTTGGATAGATGTAACCGTCTATTACATACAATGGCTCGAGCGAAGAACCGCCAACGCTTGCAAGAGCATCGTTGTTACGGATGTAGATTGTAGCGTTCTCGCCCGGACGAGCGTTACCACCGCTTACGCTAACACCCGAAATCATACCGCTGAGGGTTGATGCCAAGTTGCCAGATGAAAGATCCTGAATCTGGTCCATTGGCACAGTCTCGATAGCACCAGTCAAGTGTGCCTTCTTCTGAGAACCGTAACCAACGACTACGACATCTTCCAACTGGTTTGCATCCTCCTTAAGCATGATTCGTGCACCCGGAGTAACGCTCTGCAACTTCTCTGGCAGATAGCCCACATAAGATATTTCGATAGTCTTTCCGGCAGGAACCTCGATTACGAAGTTACCTTCGATGTCGGTAATAGTACCTGTTGACGCGCCTACCACCTTGACAGAAGCACCAATCAGAGGGTCGCCCGACTCATCAACTACTGTACCTTTGAAAGTACGCATTTTCTGTGCCATTGCCGGCAGAGCCAGAACAATAAGGCAGATGCATACAAACAATCTGATAATATGTTTCGTATTCATATTTTTTTTCAATTATATTGTGTAGTTACTTATACCATCTTGGATCGCCACTCTTGTTCTGATTTGCCACGCTTCCTGTTGGAGTGAAATCGACACCACCGTTTGTAGCGGTCAAATCCAATTCCTTAGACCAGTCTGTAAAGCCCTGAACTTCTACTGTAGCGTATTTTTCCTTATCTGTAGAATCTACATCCTTGGTAATACCGCATATTGTATTTCCCTTAACAGTCTTTACATAACTATTTTGTATTAGCTTGCTAATGCGGTTTACATCCTCGAAGATATTATAACAACAAGAAATAGTAATAGTACTAACAGTTGCAACATTATTTGCAAAATCCTTGCCTGTCATTGTTCGGCAGAATGTGTTATATTCTATTACATAAGAACCGTTCGGATCTGAATCACCAAATATCTTCTTAGGCTGTGCATTAGACGGATGGCTGTAACGGAGGAAATATGCAGAACTGTTCTCCTGAATATTATAGAATGTACTGTTTCTGATAGTGAAGTTCTTAATCAGTCCGTTACTTGCACCATAAAGATTGAAAACAGTACTACTTCCTGAATTGTTAAGCTGAACAATACAGCCTGTTATTCTGAAATCGTACAAGCTCCAGTTCTTCTTGTTTCCATAAAGGAAACTCTTTGTAACGTTCTTGAAGTTGCAATCCTGAATAACAACAGGGTCGACGATTACATATCCATCCTGATTTGCACCAAGAGCCTTGTAGCCAAGAGCCTCGGTAGTGATTGATGCACACATGGCAGAATCTGCCGCATTTTCCAGCTTGCCAAGACCAATAACGCCGTCTTCGGCAGTCATTGCAGTACAATCAACATTGATGTACTTCATCTTGAAGCCAGCATGAATCATGAAACCGCCATTCTCGCCAACCTTGATAATTGCACGCGAATTCTTGTCGCCACGCAATGTCACCTTGTTCATCTTAAAGTTGGCAAGCGAGTTCATTGTGTACTCTGCACCGCCCTTCAACTCGAACACCTGTTCCTCGCTTGATGAGTTAGGAAGGTTGCTGTTAATGTAGTCGGCAATATCAGTTCCTTCTGGAATGAGAGTTGCAGGAAGGTATGTACTGTACTCATATCTGCCTGTCTCTGAATCGGTATTGCCGTCCTTGCCGCCAAGAGCAAGAACAGACACGCTGTACTTTGTATCCTCTTCCTTAAGGAAGGTTACGCTGCAGCCATCGACAATGCTATCGCCGATAACCTTTATCGGACGGGTTGGGTCGTCGACCTTAGAAACATTTACAGAATAGCCATTGGCTCCGTAAACAACGGGCCATGTTAGCTTTACGCTCTCTGTGCCATCAGAATTTGTCAATGTAGAGAAGCAATTAGCATCAATAGCAGGTGTTGCAAGAACCGAGTTGCTCACGCCGCTTGTAAATGATTCATCATTGTCAAAACCTTGATTGCACGATGCTAAAAGTGCGCAAATAGCCAGACTGATGAGTCCGCTACGCATAACTTCTTTTTTACGCCTCATGGTTTTTAATTATAAACCCAAATCGGTCATTAGAAAAAATAAGTAGCAAAATGTAAGTTGGTTTAATTATTCAGAGTCAATCATTAGCACTTTTTGCTTATATTTTTATAGGCTCCGGATACTTATCTGAACATTATGTAAGGCAAAATTTCTAATGACCGATTTGGGATAAAGTTATATATGTAATTATTAGTTTTATTTCTCACAATTGCTACAAATAGCCTTGACAAATATATACAATGTTTTCTAAAAAACTACTTTTTCGCCTTTTTTTTCTCGCTTTGCAGTTTTTTATAGTACGCGCTGTACATTTGCTTCCAGTTTCTGCCGTGCGTGTTGAAGTAGTCCTCGCACTTGTCTTTGTACATACCAAAGATTTCAGAGATTTCCTTCATGCTCTTGAAATCGATAGCACGTTCGCGCGCCTCCTTCAGCAGTCTGAGACATTCTGCCTCTTCCTCGGCTGTCATGTCTGGAACAATCGCCTTGTATCCCTTTAGGGTGAAGGCTACTTTTCCTACTGTATATTTGTCAAGAATTTGTTCTACCTGTTGCTCGGTCAGGATTGCCCTCAGACCTTCCATCAAATCGGTGTGATAGTGCTTTGGCTGAGCGGCATCGGCAATAATCTCGCGGTCTACGTTGCGAAGAGTCTCGCCCGTGCGCGGATTGATTCCGGCAGGCACGGTAGTGTATGGATGCGAGTTGTGCCACTCGGTTACTCTCTTCAGGTGAGTTGCGATGAGCTTCTCGACCTTTGCGGTCTTCTCGGCATCGTTCAGTTGAAGAGATTCAGCCCAGTCCTTAGCCTTCTTGTCGAGTCCTGCCATCCAACGCAGGTCGAAATACATCTGCTTGTCGAAGTATTTTGTAATCTCGGCAACCGAGCGGACTGCGTTTGTAGGAAGTTTCTCGCCATTCTTTCCGAAACTGTACATATTTTCGAAAGGCTCGATTGTTACCTTACTCTCGTCCATCTTGCTTGCATCGAGGCTGAATACCTTTGCAAAGAAATCGTAAACCGGCTTACGTTTGTTTGGTCCGAAATCGTGTCCCTCGGTTGGAAGATGTGTGCCGTAAACATTGTCGGCTGCATCGTAGAACGAATAGACTTTCTTAATATAAGGAAGTTCTGCCTCGGGAACTGTACTTGTCCAGTCCTTTCCGTCGGAAACGACGAGCAGAGGCTTTGGAGCGAATGCGGCAGCAAGCTCGGCGTTGCATGTTCCGCCAGCCGATGTCATAACAGGCAGTCCGCTCTCGCAAGGGCATCCGCCGTCGAAATGGGCAGACAGGCTTACAACTGGAGCAGCAGCCGTGAATCTGTCGTCGAGAACTGTAAGCATAACGGTCTGAGTGCCTCCGCCCGAACCGCCGTTTACGCCTATTCGCTTGGCATCGATATCCTTTCGCGAAGCCAGCATATAGTTAAGCAACGCTATGGCATTTGCATTCTGAAGAACATGGGCCATGCTGCTCTGGTGCGACTTGCCCACCTGAAGTTCTGACTCGCCCCAGCCAAACAAATCGAAATCAACACACACAGCTCCCATTCGGGCAAGAACGCCCATGCGCTGCTGCTGGTCCTTACGGTAGCGTCCGTTGCCGAAATGTCCGTTAGGACAGATAATCAAAGCATGCTTGCCCTTGGTTGAAGGAGCGTAAACGGTACCGCACACGTAAAGCCCCGGCAAAGTCTCGAGCGCGATGTTCTGCGCCGAATATCCGTCGTACTTGCGAACTTTTGAAAGTATTACGTTTGGTTTCTGTACGAATTTGCCCATAACAGAGTCGATGCCCAGATGCTGACGCACCTCGGCACGGAGTTGTTCCCTGCGCTTGTCAAATTCTTCTTTGTTTGAATAAAGTTTCTGCAAATAACCAATCAGTCGCTCGCCGTCTTCGTCTGTGCGGCGCGAATACTCGTAGGATTTAATCTTATAGAGTTTATCGTTCTGCTTTACGGGTACAAAATCGAACGGAGCAAGTATATTTAGTAAAGTTTCATCTATCGAATATTGTCTTATACGCTGAGGAGCGTAATTAACTACAAGCCCTGTAGTATCAACATTAAATTTTAATCTTACCCCAAAACTCTTTGAAACCTCATCAAGAACTTTTCCCAAAGGCTGAGCAAACTTGTTTTCTGTGCTAAGATGCTGTGCATTAGCCGTTGATACAGAAAGACAAGCTACCGCCATAGCCATCAATGTATTTCTATTCATGTTATAATTAGTAGGTTCTTATTGTCCGTGCAAAAATAACATATTATTCCTTAATTCCGCAACATAGTTATTTAATATTATTTATAATATCCTGAGCAACAAAAAGTTGCCCAGGATTTTGCCATGTCAGATTTTTC
>R24__coassemble_1127_pt1 | contig 15401 bp, 9 predicted proteins | sample R24__metabat2_low_PE_011 | metagenome-assembled genome bin R24 | reverse complement strand
ACAATCAACCTACACAACTTTCGTTGTGGTGAAAATTAAACCGGACACTAGTGATTTAACTGCTGTAAAATCATAACTTGGCTTTCATCCCAATTATGTGTGATTTGTCTGCGAATTTTCATATTCTATAAGTTTAATACTTTTAATATTGCTGGATAATCTTTATATTGTACTGGCAGATAAAGTGTTTTATTGTACTTCTCGGGCGAGAGTTTATTTTTGTCATTAGACCAAGTTTTTCTGTTGTGTTTAACCTGTTGATATTAAAAGATAATGCTTGTAAAAGATTACCAGTTGCAAAAATATGTAATATTTCTTTATTATAGACATTTTTAGCAAAGAATCTGTCAAGACAATTGACAATGCACAATTATTGAGTTGAGAGTTGAAAATTGAAATTTGAAAAGACGGCTATTTACAATTTTCAACTTCCCCCACAACCATATATCCTCCCCCTTGCTTACTCTTACTATCAGTTTACTTGAAAAGACATTGTCAATTGTGAATTGTCAATTATGAATTTCTCAAGTTTCAACTAAAATAATTGTGAATTAAAAAGTTTCGGACGACCTCCAATTCCTTGGATAGCCGTCCGATTGTCTTTCCGAAAGAAAAATCGGATTCTATATAATTGTAGTAGTTTCTTATTTTCCGGCTATGAGCCTATACGAAATCACATCGCGGCTCTTGACCACGAGTTTGCGGTCGGCCTTGTTTTTGAGCGATGTCTTGCCCTCGGCCTTGTGAGTCCAGAGGTTATAGACCTTATAGACTTTCGTGCTGAAATCGGTGCTTAGTTTGCTCACCTCTTTATCCGTAAGATTGAAATCCTGCCAGTTTAACTGATAAGAGATGTCGCTGCGCGTTGGGTTGAGAATAGTGAAAGCCCAGTCGCCACCAGCCAGCGGTTTGAGCCAGAATTGCAGCCCGTCGCGGTCGCAATAGTGCAATCCCTGAACGCCGAGCGTGTCTTGGTCAACGGCAATCATATCCTTGTTAAGGATGATGTTGCGCGTTGCCTCGCTCATAGAGCGCAGGTCGTTGCCCAGAATAAGCGGACTCGCCATCATGCACCACATGGTAAAGTGCGCGCGGTCTTCGTTCTCGGTCATGCCATTTCCAACCTCAAGCATGTCGGGGTCGTTCCAGTAGCCCTTGCCGGCATACTGGCGCAGCGTGTCGTTATACTGAATACATTGCATAACGCCAAACTGGGTGTATCCCGGAAAAACGCGCAGAGAGTCGAAATTACACCAAATGTCGGGAGTTGTGCGCCACGAATGACCGATTTCGCGCGCCCATCGCCAAGGACGGCTGTTTCCCCACTCGCACATGCTCAGGAAGATTGGGCGACCGGCAGCCCTGAGCGCATCGCTTATAAGCTGATATGCTCCGCGAGGGTTTACGTTCTCGGTGTTGCACCAGTCGTACTTCAGATAGTCAACGCCCCAACGGGCATACTGTATGGCATCCTGATACTCATGGCCGAGCGAGCCGGGCATATTGGCGCAAGTGTTTGTTCCGGCATCGCTGTAGATTCCGAGTTTCAAGCCCTTTGAATGAACATAATCGGCCACCGCCTTCATTCCGTTCGGGAATTTCTTGGCATCGGCCTGAATGAAACCGTTTTCGTCGCGCTGTCCGTGCCAGCAGTCGTCGATGTTGATGTAGGTGTAGCCTGCATCGCGCAAGCCGCTATCTGCCATAACATCGGCAATACCTTTTATAATTTCTTCGGAGATGTTACCCTGAAACTTGTTCCATGTGCTCCATCCCATCTGCGGCTTGTCAGCCAGTTTTTCCCACTTCTGCGCCATTGCAGGCATTGTCGCAAGGGCGATGAATGTGCCCACCAAGGCTATTTTTCTGATGATTCTCATGATATTTGTTTATTTTGAATTTACGATGATGTTTGCCGATTTCAGTCCGTCGGAACTGCAACCGAGGGTGATGGCAGAAGGTGTTTCAGCACTCTGCACCAGAATCTGAGCCAAGCCGTTGAATGCAGGAATGCTGAACGATTTGCAGTCCTTCTCCTTCGGATGGTCGGCTCCGAGATACATCGGGTCGCCGTTGCCGACGCCCAAGATGCGCGCATCGCCGCTAAGACTGAAATTCAGCATCGGACAAGCATCGGGCACAATTCTGCCTTTGGCATCCTGTACCTCAACGGTGATAACAGCCAAGTCTCTGCCGTCTGCCGTAATCGTCTGGCGGTCGGACTTCAGCACAATCTTCGTTGCTGGCTTTGTGGTCTCTATGGTTTCGGTCATGATGCGCTTGCCGTTCTTGTAGCCAACAGCCACAACGCGACCGGGCTGATAGACGGCTTTCCATTTCAGATGACCGTTTTTAGGCATCTTCTGTCTGCCAAGCTTCTTGCCATTTACGGTGAGTTCAACCTCGTCGCAGTTGCTGTAAGCCCAAAGGTCGATTTCTTCGCCTTCGTGGCCTTGCAGATTCCAATGCGGAAAGATGTGAAGCGTAGGCTCGTCGGTCCACCACGATTTCAGATACCAAGCCTCATCTTTCCAAAATCCGCAGTAGTCGAGAATGCCGAATTCCGAATCGGTTGCAGGATAAGAGAGCGGATTAGGCTCTCCGCGATAGTCGAAGCCCGTCCAGTAGAACAGTCCCGCGCCCCACGGACGTTCGTCGTAGAACTTCCATCCGCGTTCTATCACGTTTTCAACCTCGTAAGTCCGTCCCGAACGGTTGCAGCTGACCATTCTGCCCGGAAACTCTTCGGACTCGAAATAACAACCGCGAGTTCCGCAGCCAGTCGTCTCTTCCGTTCCGACAATACGCCACGACGGATTCGCCTTCTTGCGGTTATCAACATCGTTCTGCACAATGTAGTTGAATCCAACAACGTCAAGTCCCTTTATCAGCTCCGTTCCGCCGGCGTTTGCCACGGTGCTTGGTCGTGTTGGGTCGAAAAGCCGTGTGTACTCGCGCATGGCCTCGGCAAGACGAGTGCCCTGAATGTTGTTCTCCAAGCCCCACTCCTCATTTCCGTCGCTCCAGAGGATGACAGACGGATGGTTGCGGTCGCGCTTTATCATGCGTTCAAGCAGTCGGAGATGCTCTTCGTTGATGCCCATAAGTCGGTTTTCGTCGATGACGAGAATGCCCTCGCGGTCGCACACATCGAGCACAGGCGGAGTCATTGGGTTGTGCGATGCACGATAAGCGTTGCAGCCGAATTTCTTCAGTTGCTTTATACGCCATGCCTGCAAGGCATCAGGAATTGCCGAGCCAACGCCGGCATGGTCTTGATGCATGTTCACGCCCTTCAATTTCAGCTGTTTGCCGTTAAGGAGAAAGCCTTTTTCGGCATCGAAGGCGATGTCGCGAATGCCCGTCGTAGTAAGATATTCATCAACCACCTTGCCATCTTGCAGAATGGTTGTTTCGACCTTGTAGAGATAAGGGGCGGCGGTGCTCCACAGATGCGGCTTGCTAACCGAAAGGCTCTGTTTGCAGGCTGATGTCTGCTTCGCTTTCAGACTGAGCGACGACGGTTCGCTTTTTGCCACCTCGTTGCCATCGGCATCGAGCAGACGCTGGCACACCTCACATCGGGCAGCCTTCAAACCGCCATTGAAGACTTCGGTTTCGACCGTCAAAGCCGCCTCGGAATAAGGCTGCTGAAGAGTTGAGTAGACGAATGTTCCGAAAGGCGCAACGCTGACCTCGGCAGACTTGTCGAGCCATACATCGCGATAGATTCCTGCGCCCTCATAAAACCAACCTTCCTCGAGCGAGGCGTCAGCACGGACGCAGATGAGATTGTCGCCGCCATAATTAACGTACGGCGTTATGTCGTAAACCTGAGTGGCATATCCGCTCGGCTCTGTGCCCATATAAAATCCGTTGAACCACACTTGCGAATTGCGGAAAATGCCGTCGAAACGCAGCACAAGACGCTTGCCCAAATCGCCGTTGTCTATTCTGACTGTTTTTCTGTACCAGCCCACGCTCGTTTCGGGATATTTCCAGCCAACGGTCTTGTAGCCATGCGAATGGCTCGCCTCCGAAGCGTATGGCAACGCCGCAACCCAGTCGTGCGGAATCTGCACGTCTTGCCACGCAGAATCGTCGAACTTCAGGATATAAGGTCCTTGATTGTGAATAGAATTCGCCTTTGTAAGGTAGTTGAAATATTCTGTTCCGCAGCCAAAATCCTTCTTTGGGTCGGCAGCGTTTCCGAAGGCAAACTTCCAGCCTTTGTCAAGACGGATGGTCTCGCGCGGAGTTTTCTGCGCCTGCATCAATCCGACGTTAGCCAAAAGTGCTATTATCAATAAAAATCTTAGTCTCATTTATTTGTATAAAGGTTTTGCAGACGAAAGTTGCACACGCCGGAGACTGAATATGCCCGACCGTGCGCAACTTCGTTTTAATCAAAAAAATATCTATTCTGCTTCGAGCACGAGAACACGGCTCGACCAACTTGTATTCTTGTGATAGTCAACATTATGCTTGTACGGAATCTCAAGTCCGTTGCTCATCAGATATGCTCCGCTGAACGATTTTCCCTCGAACGCCAGAGGCTCGTTGTCTATTCTGTTAAGTTCGTGAACCTTATACATTCGCGAAGGGTCGAGACCTGCCATCTGCACGCGCGGCAGATGCTCGTTCATCATGTGCACGAGTTTGTACCAGAAGAATACGGCCTTGTCTTTCTGCTCGGTTACATACATCAGCGAAGCCACGTTCTTGTTGTCGTAAGGCGAGACAAGGCGGTACAAATCGCCAAACTGAACAACCGGGCGTATCGTTTTGTACTCGGCAATGGCATTACGGCAGAGTTTCTTCTCCTCGTCGCTAAGATTCTTTGGCTGAAGTTCCATGCCGAGGCGACCGGTCATAGCCACGTCAATTCTGTATTTCAGCGGAATGGTTCGGAATGTCTGATGCGACGGCGAGTTTCCGATGTGCTGTCCCATAGCTATCGACGGGAAGAAGTACGATGTGCCCCATTGCATGAAGATTCGCTGAAGAGCGTCGGTATTGTCGCTCACCCAGAACTCATCGAAATAAGGCATCAAGCCCCAGTTTACTCGTCCTCCGCCGCTCGAACAGTTCTGAATGGTGAGGTCGGGATACTTGGCGCGGATTCTTTGGCAAGTCTTCTCCAAACCGCGGATATACTCTATGAACAAATGACTCTGATTGTCTTTGCTAAGATAGTTTGAGCCGTGGTTTACGATGCTCATGTTAGCATCCCACTTTATGTAACTGATGCGCGGATTCTCGGTCATTAAATCATCAACGACCTTGAATACAAAGTCCTGAACCACAGGGTTCGACATATCCAGAACAAGTTGTGTACCGCCTCGTCCGCATGTTGCCTCGCGTCCCGGAGCCTTTACAATCCAGTCGGGGTGCTTCTCGTAGAGTTCGCTCTTGTTGTTGGTCATCTCAGGCTCAATCCAGATGCCGAACGAGATGCCGTTTTTGTCGGCACACTTAACCAGATTACCGATGCCGTTTGGAAGTTTGCGCTTGTCTACAACCCAGTCGCCAAGGCTCGAGTTGTCTACGTTGCGCGGATATTTGTCGCCAAACCAGCCATCGTCCATAACAAAGAGTTCGCCGCCCATTCCGGCAATGTCGCCCATCATCAGGTCCATGCCCTCCTCGTTTATGTTGAAGTAGACGCCTTCCCAACTGTTAAGCAAGATGCGGCGTTCCTTGTCGCCGTGAGCCAGTCTGTACTTTCTGCCCCACTTGTGGAAGTTTCGGCTCGCGCCGCTCAATCCTTCTTCTGAATAAGTAAGGGCCAAGGCTGGAGTTGTGAATACCTCGCCCTTCTTCAGATGGTAGGTCGAATTCTCCTCGTTTATTCCGGCAAAGAAGCGGTGATACTCGCCGTCGCCGGTATCGACATACAGTTTGTATGCGCCGGGATAGCACAGAGCCGCTCCGATTACCCTTCCACGGGTTTCGTTCGGCTTTCCGTCGAGCGAGAACATCACCTCGGCATGAGCCAGATGAGCGTTTCGCACGGCATCTTTGTTCTTTATCATCTTTACTCCGGGCGTGAGGGGCTCCTGACAGAGGCGCGCCTCGTTTGCCCACGAGCCGTAGAGCGACGAAATCCACACATCGCCGCGACGGATAGGCAGCGAGCCCGAAAGGAACTTCTGCAAATCGACGTTCTTCTTTTCCTGATGCGAGATTTCAGTCCAAGTCTCAATCATATCAACATTATCGTAAGCCTTGTAATACACGTTCACGAAGAACGGATAAACGCGGTCTTTCATCTTGACGACTGTAATTCGGGCATCGCCGTCTTTCTTTGTCTCGGTGCCCTGCACAACCATCTGAAGACTCATGTTTCCGTCGGCATGAAGCACAGAAAGAGCGGCCTCGTCGGCTCCGTTCATGCCATAAACGGGATATGCGGCAAACTTGTCCTTCGCTGTCTGCTCAACGGTCTTGGCATCGGCATCGGAGAGTTTTGTGCCGTAGTAAATAACCTTCAGTTCGTCCGACCTGTCGGCCTGAAGAAGAAGCGTTGTCCTTGGCGTAGAGATGTTTAGCACATCGGCAAAAGCCGATAACGACAGCATCAGTGCCACCGATAAAACTATTCTTTTTTTCATTTTTTATGATTTTAGAAAAAGGTATTGCAAATATACGGACAAAACTCTTTTTCTCATACACAATTTTTATTTGGTTTCGATACTTTTTAGTCAACTTGCTCTCCCTATCTTGGATGTATCTTCGATGTTCCATATAGCTTCCCTCTATCTTCCCTCTACCTTCCTTCTACCTACCCTCTTCCTACCTTCTTCCTACCTTCTTCCTACCTTCTTCCTACCTTCTTCCTACCTTCTTCCTACGACGCATATACTAAACGAACAATTTCTGACGAAATTGTTCGTTATAAATCCTCGGCAATTATAAAAGCAATTTTGAATTATGAATTCTGAATTGTTAATTGTCAATTGTGAATTGTCAAAGAATAAACTTGCAGATGAGGCAAACATTGGCTATCTTTGCCCATATTATAACATTTTTCACCAATCATTTTATATGGAGACATACAATTTTGACGAGATAGTGAACAGACGCGGCACAAACTCGTACAAGTGGGACGTTTCGGACAAGGAGAACTTTCTGCCGATGTGGGTTGCCGACATGGACTTCAGGACATTACCTTTCATTATAGAGCGACTTCAGCAGAGGGTGGCTCACGGCATATTTGGCTATACAGCCGTGCCCGACAGTTATTACGATGCGGTTACAAACTGGTTTGTACATCGCCACAACTGGCTCATGCAGAAGGAATGGATAATCTACACATCGGGCGTTGTGCCTGCCATCTCGGCAATAATAAAAGCGATGACACAGACGGGCGACAAGGTGCTGGTGCAGACTCCGGTATACAACTGCTTCTTTTCGTCGATAAAAAACAACGGATGCGAGGTTCTATGCAACGAACTGATATACGAGGACGGCACTTACAGAATTGACTTCGACGACCTTGAGCAGAGGGCAGCCGACCCAAAGACAACGGTAATGATTCTGTGCAATCCGCACAACCCTGCCGGACGCGTGTGGACACGCGACGAACTCGTCCGCATAGGCGAAATCTGCCTGAAGAACGATGTATTCGTTATTGCTGACGAAATTCATTGCGAGCTTGTGATGCCGGGACACCGCTACACTCCATTCGCCTCAATATCGCCAGAAATTCTGGACAACTGCGCCGTGTGCACATCGCCAAGCAAGGCATTTAACATTGCTGGACTACAGATTGCAAACATCACGATTGCAAACGACAAGACAAGGCGAAAAGTAGACCGCGCCATAAACATAAACGAGGTTTGCGATGTCAATCCGTTTGGCGTGGAGGCTCTGCAAGCAGCATACAGCAGCAAGGGAGCGGAATGGCTCGAACAACTGAACGCGTATCTGTACGACAACTACTTGTGTCTGTGCGAGTTCTTCGAGAACAATCTGCCTCAGTTCCCAGTAACCAAGCTCGAAGGAACGTATCTTGTGTGGGTTGACTGCTCGGTTCTGGGCAAGCCGTCGGACGAACTTTGCGGCGAACTTCTTCAGGCTCAAGGACTTTATCTTAACGAAGGAACGATGTACGGCACATCGGGCATCGACTTTGTGCGCATAAATATAGCCTGTCCAAGAGCGGTTTTAATAGAAGGTCTGCAACGATTCAAGAATTATGTAGTTTACTGATTTTCTGAATTTAAGATATAAAAAACTGCCGTCCGATTTTCTTGCATCGGGCGGCAGTTGCCTTTTCTTCTTCCAAATCAATAGTCGTTTTTCGTAAAAGTTTCTGAAATAATCAGTTTTCCGTTTCCGTAGAACTTGTATTGCAGCGTTGCGCCCTCGTCCTTCTGCTGTTTCAGGCTCACATCGTTTACAATATTGTCCCGCAGAGTCTCCCTCATCTTCGACTTCAGTCTTTGCTGAACATCGGGCTTAAGAAATTCGCCGTCGAACGAATAGTAGAATACGAAAACGTTCTTGTCCTCGTCGTAACTTACGCTGTCGAGCACGTTGTTCTTGTCAATCCGCACCGGACAACGGTCGTTCTGCTGCTCGGCAAACTCCTTGATTTTCGTTCTTTTAAGGTTTCGCGATGCACATCCGGCAACGAGAAGAGCCGACAGAACTATAATCAGATATTTTCTCATCGTTTTATGTTTTTTTGGTTGCGCAAAAATAAAGAAGAAAAAATAAAAAATAACTAATAAATGTTAAAAAAATGCATTTATTTTTAATAATATTTGTTCATATTATATATTTTTTGTTTCTTTGCTCCCGATTACAGAACTCATAGCGAAATCGCTATTTTTAGTAAACAGTATTATACTTTAAAGAACTTTTATTTTAACAATTAAACAAGAGAGGAAAGATGGAACAAGTCATTAGAATTATGGTAGCGGCATTTTCAGCCGTATTGCTTTACATCTGCAATATGCTGATTATGTAAAAGCATCATTCGCAACGACAAACAACAAAGCTTTAAATGTAAGAAGATTTAATGAGTGGCATTGTTCGCTTTCAAGCGTCAATGCCACTTATTTTTATGCCTTCGCGAGGCTGCCGATTTGGTGCTTTACGTTCTTTTTTGTATCTTTACACCCAATTTTCGAATCGTATTTTATAACAGATGAAACATATCAGAAATTTCTGCATCATAGCACACATCGACCACGGAAAGTCAACGCTGGCCGACCGTCTGCTCGAATACACAAACACCATAAAGGTTACCGAGGGACAAATGCTCGATGACATGGATCTTGAGAAGGAAAGAGGAATCACCATCAAGAGCCACGCCATACAGATGGAGTACGAATACAAGGGCGAGAAATACATTCTGAACCTTATCGACACTCCGGGACACGTAGACTTCTCTTACGAGGTGTCGCGCTCTATCGCCGCATGCGAGGGCGCGCTGCTTGTTGTCGATGCCACTCAGGGCGTTCAGGCACAGACCATCTCGAACCTTTACATGGCGATAGACCATAACCTCGAAATCATTCCGGTTATAAACAAATGCGACATGGTTAATGCCATGCCCGAGGAGGTTGAGGACGAAATCATCGACCTTATAGGCTGCGACCGCGAAGACATAATACGCGCATCGGGAAAGACCGGCGAGGGCGTTGAGGACATCCTACATGCCATTGTCGAAAAAGTGCCTCATCCTGTAGGCGATGAAAACGCTCCTCTTCAGGCACTTATCTTCGACTCGGTTTTCAACAGTTTCCGAGGCATCATTGCTTACTTCAAGATTGTAAACGGCTCGATAAAGAAAGGCGATCAGGTTGAGTTCATCAACACCGGAAAGCAATATTCAGCCGACGAAATCGGAGTCCTGAAGATGGATTTGTCGCCACGCCAGGAACTGCATTGCGGCGACGTGGGCTACATTGTTTCGGGCATCAAGACAGCCACCGAGGTTAAGGTGGGCGACACGCTTACGCACATTGCCAACCCAAGCAAGGAGGCTATTGCCGGATTTGAGGAGGTAAAGCCGATGGTGTTTGCCGGCGTCTACCCTATCGAGACCGAGGATTTCGAGAATCTGAGAGCATCGCTCGAGAAACTTCAACTTAACGACGCATCGCTTACTTTCATGCCTGAGAGTTCTGTTGCGCTGGGCTTCGGATTCCGCTGCGGATTCCTCGGACTGCTGCACATGGAGATTGTTCAGGAGCGACTCGACCGCGAATTCAACATGGACGTGATAACCACCGTGCCAAACGTATCGTACATGGTTTACGACAAGCACGGCGAGTGCAAGGAAGTACACAACCCAGCCGGAATGCCAGACGTTACGCTCATCGACCGCATCGAAGAGCCTTACATTCAGGCATCTATCATAACCACAGCCACTTACATCGGCCCTATCATGACTCTGTGTCTGGGCAAGCGCGGCGAACTGATAAAGCAGGATTTCATCTCGGGCAACCGCGTTGAACTTCAGTTCTACATGCCTCTGGGCGAAATTGTCATCGACTTCTACGACAAACTGAAGAGCATCTCGAAGGGTTACGCATCGTTCGACTATCATCAATGCGGATTCCGTCCAAGCAAACTGATAAAACTCGACATTCTGCTTAACGGCGAGCCTGTTGACGCGCTCTCAACGCTTACGCACGTTGACAACTCGGTAGACTTCGGCCGACGTATGTGCGAGAAGTTGAAGGAACTTCTGCCACGCCAGCAGTTCGACATCGCTATTCAGGCAGCCATAGGCGCAAAGATTATCGCCCGTGAGACTGTAAAGCAGGTGCGAAAGGATGTAACAGCGAAATGCTACGGCGGTGATATCAGCCGAAAGAGAAAGTTGCTCGAAAAGCAGAAACGAGGCAAGAAGCGCATGAAGCAAATCGGCAACGTTGAAGTGCCGCAGAAAGCCTTCCTTGCAGTATTGAAGCTTGATTAAAATGATGATAAAGAAAGCGGTCGCAAAACAGATATCTGCAACCGCTTTTATTATCATCTTTTGATGACTGGCAATCTTATTCCAGTTTTAAAGATATCTTCATATCTACCTTCTTCTACCCATTTTGTATAATCTTCCAGAAATTCGCACTTATTTTGGTCTGGATATATTATAACACATGGAATCAGAGATTTATCATCAATTCTAAATTTCGAACGGATAGCCTTCAATCTTGCGTATCCCGAAACCTGACGAATATCATCAATATCTACTGAACGTTCCGAATAACGTTTGTATTTTGCGTCTGCCACATATGGAGGTCTGTCGGTATCAGGCATTATAAGATAGTCAGGTTCTTGCTTTCCAAAATGAGGGTGATAAATAACACAATCGCCAAACAAATTGCGAAGTTTTGCAAAAACAAACATTTCAAAAAGTTTAGTCATATCAATCCAATACGGCGGAACCTCTGTTTTTTCATCGCCATGCAAAACTTGATTGTAAGACAAGACTTTCAACAAAATCTTCGCAATCTCTATTGCCATATAATACTCCTTGTAGAACGAGTTTATCTTGCAAGTACTTACGTCTTTTACGTCAACTTTATCACCAACGCCTTTCCACTTTGGTTTTAATCCAATAAGCCTTTGTTTGAGGATTACAACAATATCATCATTATAACTGTCAAGAACATGCAAACAATATTTCATCGCTTTCTTCAGTATTCTGTTCTCTGGAATATCAATGCCATATTCCTGATAACGGCAATAGTTATCGGACAAATTACCTTTGACGATGTTATACTTCAAATTTTTAGGCAACAATATCTTTCCTTTTATTTTCGAACGCTGGTTTTCCTCAACAAAATAGTAAGACTTCATTATTCCCTTAGCCGTGATTCGAGCCATTATGTGGATGAACTCCGAAATAAGGAAAAGCGACAATCCATCCTCCTGTTTAGGGACGGCAATAGGCGGACGCTTGAAATCGACATTAAGCAAGCCTTCGAGATGCTCAAAATTCTTCGGTTCCGTCAAGGCATCTTCAAGCATTTTAAGATAGTCGATTTCAAAATTATCTTTGTCTTCCGTGAATTTGGGAGAGACACGGATTGCAAGTATATCTTTTTCAATCCAATCTACACCAATGAAATATGAGGTTGACAAATGCCATTTTTCTTCCCGTCTCTCAAGAGAGAAACATTCGGAAGGCTCTTTATCGTTTGGACGGGCAAAATTATGTTTATAAACCTTCCCGATTAAATAATATTGCCCGTCCAACACCTTATTTTCCCAATGTTCTGAGGCGTCAATCATCTTCGGATTCATATTCTCTCAAAGATTTTATAACCTCATTTACTTTTTCTGCATCCTTAAAAATGCCGTCTTTTATGTATTCCTTCAGAATAGGGATAATTTCATATTCAATTTTTAATCGTGTACAATCTTTGCCGTCATCATCCTTCATAATGAAGTAACTTTGTCCAATCCAAACATCTTCTGGCAGAACATCATCCGACAAACATGAAGACGGAATAAGTTCTATGTCGTAATTTTCTTTATATTCATCGTAATTGTCGATGAATAGTTTGCTTACTTTTTCAAATAAATCAACATTAAAGCTATCCAAACTTAAAGCCATAGGCTTATATTTTACAAAGGCAAAACGACGACGCATTGCATAGTCGAGAGTATCTATACTACGGTCGGCTGTATTCATTGTTCCGATAATGTAAACATTATCTGGCACAGAAAAAACGGTCTTGGAATACGGCAATGTCACTTCTGTTTCAGCCTTCCTACCAGTTCTTTTGTCAGACTCAATCAAGGTTATCAACTCTCCGAAAATTTTCGAAACATTACCACGGTTTATTTCATCGATAACCAAAACATAAGGACGGTCGTTCTTCTTGATTTCAGTCTGTTTTCCAACTCCATATTTGTTCAATATGGCAAAAACGTCCTCTAAGCCAATGTTTTTCAAACGGTAAACAGTTGCTAAAGTCATTGAAGTGTGACCATTCATTTCATAGATATCTTCATTTATGCCTTTTATCAGCCATTCAACCTTTCGGACACGCTTATAATTATCATATTCATCGTGCCATTCGGCATCGCCTGTTACCACACCTATCGCATCTATGCTTCGCGATGAATAGCAAGAAAATACGATGTCCCCAATCTGCATACGGTCGTAAAATGCATTGAGAATTGCTCTTCCATCGGAATTTGTCTCATCAACTTGCGAAAGATCTTCTCCTAAAACATCCCATCCTATACGAATATGATTATTTTTCATACATTCGGTGCGTATAGGATTATCTCCTGTCCGAAACAAAGAAACCTTCCAAATATTAGCATCATCGTTTATCTTAAATGAATTCTCCTCTACGATTGGCTTTTGGGCATTTTCGCATATTCGCTTAAAAATTCCAGATTCTACATCATAAGAAATAGTACCGCTTCCGTTTGTGTGAGGGCGGATACCTTCAACAAACTCTTCATAATCCATTGACTGATGAAATGTTACATATTCTACTTGCTTATCATTCCGTAGCCATTTCATTTTATCTTTCAAAACACTTTCTGAATAATCTGGCAAATTAGGAAAACACAATCTTGTAATTATGCGAGGTAACTCGTAAGTCTTTCCTACTCCCGGAGCACCTTCTATTATAATATTCTTTTTATTACGAAGCAATTCTACGATTTCTTCATAAAATTCAGGATCTGTTCCATCGTCTTCAGTACTATAACTTTCCGGTATACAAGCATTAGATGAAAATTCAGGTATTGACTGCTCTACGATTTCTTTATTGCTCATTTTTTCCTTTACCTCATCCAACAGAGCCTCATAGTCTATAAAATTCATCTTGTTGATGCTGCCAACATTTATTCCATATTTCTTTAAATACTCACGATTATTCTTGTCTAATGCCATATATTTATTTGGACAAATATAGAACAATCCCATTGTCAACTTTGTAATTTTTATGCTATATTGTTTCAAGACTGCATCAAAGACCGCCTCCATATCTGGCTTATTTTTCTGAGCCTCTTCGAACAAAAGCCAAAAACGTTCTATATCTTTGCCATCAGCACTTCTGTCTTTTGAGAAGCAGCAAAAAGCAGAGTTCATATTATTTTGAATAGGTATTCCGTCTAAAGTAGTAGGTATATTTGCTTTGATTTTAAAAACGTCTTTCAATTTTTTTATCAATGCAAAACGATTATTAACTCTTCTGTTAAAAATTCCGTAAACCGTAAAAGGATCTATTTCTGCATAATCAGAACCATCACTATCATGCAGAAAACTAATTTCAGAATTTCTATCAAAATTATTGTAAATAATAGACGCCAGTTCATAAGGTTTGTCTTTATATTTTAGCAACTTTTTTGCTAATTCTTCGTAAAATGGAATCCAATCAAACATACTATTCTTATTCAGAAGTTAACAAATTCTTTTTTATTCTCCTCTCCCATACCACTTAGCAACAAGCGCGCCGCTGATATTGTGCCACACGCTGAAAATCGCTCCGGGGATTGTAGCCAACGGGAAAGCAGCAAAATGAAGGACGGCAAGACTTGAGGCAAGTCCGGAATTCTGCATTCCTACTTCGATGCTGATGGCAACGCTCTTTGCATGAGGCAGATGCAAAATGCGTCCCACAAGATAACCCAAGGCCAATCCGCTGACATTATGCAGCATAACCACCAGAACAACCAGCAATCCGCCGTCCAACACCTTGCCGGCGCTATGCGAAACGACAATGGCAACGACCAAGGCTATCATAACCGACGAGAAAGCAGGCAGATAGGCTACCACGTTCTTCGTAAAATTAGGCAGAAACTTTTGACAGAGCAGTCCGGCAACAATCGGTGCGATGACGACATACAATATGCTCTGCAACATTCCGAAGGTATCGACATTAACCATAGTTCCGGCCAAAAGCCACACCAAAAGCGGAGTGAGAAGTGGCGCAAGCAACGTAGAAACGGCGGTCATCCCGACCGACAAAGCCAAATCGCCCTTTGCCAGATATGTGATAACGTTCGAGGCCGTTCCGCCGGGACAACAGCCTACGAGGATTACTCCAAGAGCGAGTTCTTCGGGAAGTGCGAAGATGCGCGTAAGAGCCAGAGCCACAAGCGGCATGACGGTAAACTGCGCCAGACAACCGAACAACACATCTTTCGGGCGGCTCGCCACAATGCGGAAATCGGTTGGCGAGAGCGTGAGTCCCATTCCAAACATTATCAGTCCGAGCATCGGGTTTATAGCCGATGTGCTAACATAATTGAACGGCACAGGAAAAAGCACCGCAACAACTGCCGAAAGGAGCACCAGCGCTCCCATCCAATGGGCTATGAAATTACAGATTTTCAGCATATTCGGTAATCGTTTAGAATACCTAAATTCCGCAGCACTTTAATTTAACTTTCTTTATAAGTAACTGAGCAAC
>R24__coassemble_1024_pt1 | contig 16377 bp, 13 predicted proteins | sample R24__metabat2_low_PE_011 | metagenome-assembled genome bin R24 | reverse complement strand
AAAAATTTTCTTTATCAATAAAAATAAGGTTCCGAAATTAACTTTTCACATTTTTTAACTTTTTATTTCAAAATAATTTTTATATTTGTTCAGTTTATATAAAAGGAATCAAAAACCACGATAAAAGTAACATCAAATGTGTGATAATATGAAAAGACTTTTTTTTGCAATTTTTATAAACTTTCTACTGTTAAATAGCGTGTCGGCTCAACATAAATTTACATACAGAACAGAAAAACTAACGACATGCGATTCTATCTTCCTTGTAGACCTTTCACTCGACAACGAGGCGAACAAATTCGTCTTCGACAACGTGAGGGATGCTCTGAAGATGGCAGAGAAAGTCCGTGCGAACGGATTGAAAAGGAAAATAAGGATATTCTTCTCGCCAAACGTTTACTGGGTAGACGACAAGGACGACAACAAGATTGTAATGCCTGAAAACCCAAACAGCGGAGTAGCGAGCGGCATAGAGATAAAAGCCGGGAATATTAATATGATAGGTTTGACAGGTAATCCGGAAGACGTTGTAATTGCCGGAAACCGTGGAGAAAAATATGGCGCAGACCGAATGTACACTATGTTCGACTGGGTAGGCGATGACCTGACGATGGAGGATCTGACCTTCGGAAACTTCTGTTCCATCGACCTCGTATACAAACGTAACCCCGACCTCGACCACGAGAAGCGAACAGATAGGGTTACTGGCGCAAAGATTGCGATTGTAAGGGGTGACCGCATTCACCTGAAGAACTGCATCTTCAAGGGCGGAAAGAACACGAGTCCGTTTAACATCATAAACGGCGGAAGACATTTTCTCGAAAACTGCACAATCATCTGCGGAGAAAACTCACTCCCGGCCAATGCGGTATTCCTGAACTGTAAGTTCACGTTCAATACAGACAAACCGCTGTACAGCCCGATGCAGACTGGAGTAGTATTCCTGAACTGCGACTTCAACACCAACGAGTACAAGCCATTCGTTATGCGAAAGGGCGGTCCGGCAACGATGATTGACTGCCGATGGGAGGTTTCGCACCTGAGAAACGAACTTATATATTGGACTCAGACAGGACAGATTGACATGCGCGCATATCTGTCTAACAATACAGTTAACGGCGACTCGATGAAACTGTGGGTTGGACCATGGATTCCAGTCGACATAACAAACAAACCTCTGCTAAGAGCATACAAACTGGCAGACGGCACATACAACATATTCAACCTGATGCGCGGAGAGGATGATTGGAATCCAACGAAGCAGAATACAGAGGGGTTGAAGAAAATACCAACGCTACTGTCTGTAACACAACGACGTATACAGTTGGAAAACGAGGTCGACGAGGTTAACATCGGAGCAAAAGCCTATATGTTCTCAGACCTCAATAACCCAGTGCCAGCAAAATTGACATGGGATTTCGAAAAACCTTCATACAAAGAATATCTGCGTATTACGCAGGACGACCAAGGCAGATGTACCGTAAAAGGAATAAAGGAGAACGAGAACGAGAAGAATGTGACCTTCATTAAGGTAACATCGGCAAACGGACTCGAATCCTCATCACGAATCAACATTTATCCGCGACAACTTCCTCCGCCAGAGTTTACCAAAACTCCTGAGCTGAAGAGAGTAAAAGACGAGCTGGTTCTAAACTACAAACTGAATCTGCAAAACGGATTGCGCGACGAAAGCGTGATTAAATGGTACAGATGCGTAAAAGACAAGGATGGAAATCCGGTAAAGGACAAGTGGTATCTGACAGCCACGACAAACGTGGTGGGCGAACCGCATAACAGATACAAACTTACCCGTGCCGACGAGGGCTACATCATCAAGGCATCGATTGCAACCAAGCACCAGCGATGCGAAGCCAACCCTCAGGTGTGGAGCTACACATCAGATGTTATACGCAACGCGCCAAAGCAGATTAGCTACGACGTAAACGTGAAGTATCTGCCAACTCAGGTGCAGCCCGACATCGTAGACGGCGTTTGGACTATGACCGTAAACAAGCCTGCCGACACAAAGAAGTACAAATGGCCTGTTGAACGCCAAGACTCGCTCGTATGGCTCTACGACATGGGAATCGACGGCGCGGCAAACTCATACGGACTGACATTGGCACATCGAGGCGCAAGAATGATGTTCACTCCGGAAAGCCACATCGTGTACAAGGCAATGTCCATTCAGTTTGATGTTGACCCTTGCAAGGAGATTGGTCAGGGATTCGCCGGAAACAACGGACAGTACATGGATTTGTACATAATGTACAACAACCGAACAAACAGCGGATACGCACTCCGAATATTCCGCGATAAGGATTACGACCATGCCGTAAAGATGGTGTTCCTGAAGTACACAAACGGAGAGTACGAAAAGGTTTGCGAGCCTGTTGCAGTTACAGGATTCTGCAGAGGATGCCACATAAGCGTAGAGATGAAAGGCAAAAAACTGACGGCAAGCCTTACAAACAAGGTTCAAGTTCCGTACGACACCCTCGGAATACCGGCAGAAGCATCGCTCACGGCTGTGGTTGAGCCATCTACATTCGGAGGCTTCGGACTTCAGCACACAGGCTCGATAGGTGGTTCGGGCATAGTGATAAAGGGTCTGAAACTCGACTGGAAATAGAATAGGAGAGAACGGTGCATAGTGTGCCGACAAAAATAAGAAACGTAAATATATAAAACATTTTTTTATGAATCTGACAAAAATAAAATCAATAGCCGCAACAAAGAGAATTACTCTCAAACAGGTTGCCGTTGACGCAGGAATAACTCCTACAAGGCTATCGAGAATTATTAAACTGAACACAACAAGCCCACGAGTGCTCGAAAGAATTGCAAGGGCACTCGACGTTCCGGTAACAGTCTTCCACGAAGAAGACGTTGAGGAAGAAACAAAGGAGGTTGCAGCCGTTACAAACGACCAGAATCAGGCAATCTATCAGTCAAACCTCGAACTCGAAAACAGAATTCTGAAGGAGCACCTCAGAAGAATCGAGGCAATTAACGAGCGGTTGCTGAAGATTATCGAGAACGGCGACAAGAAATAAAAAGATTCTCTCAAAAAAAATAAGGCGATGAAATCAAAAAATGTTCATCGCCTTATTTATGTTTATTCTTCTCTTAATTTCGAATGTAAATTCTCGGCAAGCATACTGCGGAATTTTTCCGATGTTCCTCTCGGAATGACGATGCTTTCCAGACTTCGGCATCCTGCAAAGACCTTCAGGCCGATGCTGTCGATGCTCTGCGGAAGTTTTACCGTCTTCAGGCTCATACAACCAAGGAAAACCTCGTCGCTGATGCTTGTAACGCTCTGCGGAACGGTAATGCTCGTTATGTTGATACATGCTCGGAACGCGCTCTTTCCGATTGTAGTGACACGACTTGGAATATCAAATGCCTTTACACTTGCACAATCGAAAAAGGCTTTCTCCTTAATTGTCGTAACCGTACTTGGAAGCGTAAGCGATTCGAGGCTCACGCAATTGCAGAAGGCTTCCTTCTCTATTGTCGTAACGCCTTCGGGAATTGCATATTTCAGTATCTGCTTTCCGGCTGGGAAACAGATTAGCGTCTTTTTATCGCTCGTGAACAGTATTCCGCCATCACTTATGAAATACATATTTGATGTCTCAACTTCGATGTTCTCAAGATTCTTGCACGAAGTAAAAACGCTGTTACCGATAGTCGTAACGCTCGGCGGAATGACGACCTTACGAAGTTCGGAGTTTGAACCGAAGCCAACCTCCATCTTAAAAGCATTGTCACAGATAACCGTGGTGCGGTCTTTCACGCGATACTCGCGCAAGTCGGCAGGTGCCTTGAGCAGCCTTTTACCGTCCTTGCTATACAAAACTCCTCTTTCGTCCTTAACGCCATTCTCTAAATCTTCCTTAGTAACTTCAGTAGAATTGTTGCCATCGTACAATGCGGATGTATTTGTGTTTGGAAATGTAGATGTGAAATTCTCAGCATTTGCAGTACTACAAAACACAGCAAATAGAAGCAGTAATTCGTTACCACATCGAGTGTGCTTAATTTTGTTGATCATCGCTAAATAATTTATGGTTCTTAGATTATATTGCAAATATACGAAAAAACGGAAACCAACCACAATTTAAAGTTCTCAGTTTTACGCTCTTGGAACTCAAATCGTCACTTTTTAACATTTCAATGATAAAGGCATTGAAAAATGCAAAGTCGATGATGCAATCAAAGATGTTGCACAACATAAGAAAGACGCCTCGCTTTCCTATTTTCGGATAAAAACGAGACGTCTTATTCTAATTTAACGATTATTTTTACTTATATGTATTAAATAATCGCAGATTCATCTATCAAAACTGAAGATTCCACTTTACACCACCCATAAGCCACAAGCCGGGCTGCTCTACATTTGCCAAATCGTAATACTTGTGGTTTGTCAGATTGCTTGCCTGGACGTAGACGCTACAATCCTTATGCTGCCATTGAACCTTCAGGTCGAGTACGGCATACGTTCCGAACGGAGTAAGAACACCTGTCGTCTTTCCGCCTTCATACTTCTCAAAACTGCCGTTTCGGTTCTTCAGTCTGAAATCCCATTGAGCCTCGATGTTGCCGACGATACGATGGGCGATAGATGCCGTTAGTTTATGCTTCAGATAGTCCATGGCATAGTTGCTGCGATAAACTCCAGCATCATCCTTTCGCTCCTGATGAATGTAGCAATATGCCGCCGAAAATCGCTTCAGAAAAGACGATTCGCCCCAAATCTCGCCGAAATTCACAGCCGATGCAAGTTCAAATCCCATATTATTAAGGTTGAAGTTGGCTGAATGATACGAATCTTCGGCATTGTACTTAACCCAATCTATCATGTCCGTGCCATGACGGTAGAATACCTTTGCCTGCATCTGAAAGGCAGGGACGGAATAACTCGCTCCAATGGTGAAATCGGAGTTCTTTTCGGGTTTCAGACCGATATTTCCGTTGATTGTCGGACTTTTGTAATACAAATCGGTAAACGTAGGCATTCGCAGAGCCTGATTGAACGAAGCATACAGTTTCAGTCCCGAAACTGGTCGCCAAGCCACATCAACGCCCGGATAAAGGCGATAGCGATAATCGAGCGCCGTATTCATATTGGCTAAAAGTCCAGCAGAAATTGTGATTCGGTCGAGAATAACGTTGTGCTCAAGATAATAACTTATGTTCGTTCGGTTGTCGCCGTTCGTATAGAAGCCGTCGTTTCCAGGAATTCGGACGTACATCTTCTCGTCGAGCGGCTTACCCAGACTGCTGCTCAGCACGCCCTCGTTTCTGACTTCCACGCCGAAAGCCGTCTTACCCAATCGCCAATCGGTGTACGCGCTCAAATCGGCTCCGTAGACATTTACCTGATGAAAATTCTCGTAAACCGAAGGATTCGTACGGATAAGTACATAATCGTCGTACGAACGGTTCCAATAAACCGAAGGCATGAAATGCATCTTGCCCTTCGTCTCGGCAGAAACCGACACCATCAGACGCTTGTTTTCCTCGTACTGATTATTGTAAGCCGCACTATAAAAGGTGTTTGCGCCATAGTACATGTTGCAGAATCCAGCCTGCCACCTTACATCAAAATCGCGTCCCTGATATCCGCCGTTCCAGAACAACTGGCCTTTTTTGAAGTCGCTATTGTCCGTTCCGCCATCGCTCCGCGAATATCCACCGCTCAATCGGTTTGTTGTACCGCCCGAAACATAGTTGACGTGTGCACCGCCAGCCATTGTGCCAAACGAACCGCCGCTCAGATTAACGCCCACGTTGCTCTGCTTTTCTTGCTTTGTAACGATGTTTATCGCTCCGCAGAAAGCCGACGAACCATACACACGCGACGCTCCGCCTTCGAGTACCTCGATACGTTCGATATCATCAACCGAAACAGGCAAATCTACGGTAAGATGTCCCGTCTGCGGATTGCTGATGTTCACGCCATTCAGCAAGAGCGTCATCTGGTCGCTCGAACCGCCATTCACGCCAATATCGGTCTGAACTCCACATGCGCCGCGCTGACGCACGTCTACACCTGCCACAAGTTTCAGAAGGTCGTTCACACTTTGAGCAGACGAAGCCTCAATCTGCTTACGATCAAGCACTTGAACCATTCTCACGGAACTTTTCATATCCATACGTGCTCGCGTTCCTGTTACCTGAATTTCATCGATGTTGTACTCTGCCACATTTTGTGCAGCAACAGATAGGGGAGACAATCCTATAAGAATCGTCGCCAACTTAAAATTATTTTTCATTTAGTTCTTTTGTATATTAAGTAAAAATTGATATTTAATAAGATAGGGTAGACACCTCTACACCGCATCGTGCCTGCCTTTCGTGTGCCGAAAGCAGTTTCCGATATCAACATCTCTTATTTTTTGCTTAATATACAAATGGCGTTGCGCAGCTTCGGCAACGCTGTTGCAGAGGAGAACTTCCTCTGCCAGAAGACACAGACCTGTCTGTTCTTCTTCCAAATCGAATTCGTCCATTTCATCGTCAGATTCAGACTCAATGCCAGCCACACTCATAATGGCGGTTGCAGTCCGCGGACAAGCATAAGTCAAGGTGAGCGCGCTTAGCACACCTATATGTATCTGCTTTCCCAGACTTGCAAAGGCTGAATAGCCTTTTTTACTGAACTGATGAAAAGTGAATACTTTTGGGTTGTTAGACTCTGTTTTTTTCATTTTCCTGTTTTCCTTTTATGAAAACGCTGCAAAAATAGTATAATCTTTTTGTTTGTCAAAAAAAATTAGTATTTTTGCGTTGTATTTAGTTTCTTTCTTAAAAACAAAAGCTTTTCCCGTCAGGATAATTAAAAACAAATAAAAATAGAATGAAAAAGGTAGTTACAACCCAAAATGCTCCTGCTGCCATTGGTCCGTACAGTCAGGCTATCGAAATTAACGGAATGTTGTTTGCATCTGGCCAGATTCCATTGGATCCAAAGACAGGAACATTGGTTGAAGGTGATATCAAGGCTCAGGCACGTCAGGCTTTGACAAACGTTAAATCTTTGGTCGAATCGGCAGGCTACAGTTTGTCGAACGTTGTCAAGACCACATGCTTTCTTGCCGACATGAACGATTTTGCAGCATTCAACGAAGTTTACGCTGAATTCTTCAAGCACGAGGCTCCGGCGCGTTCAGCAGTCGCAGTTAAGTCGCTTCCGAAAAATGCGTTGTGCGAAGTCGAGGTTATTGCAGTTCTCTGATAAAAAACGTACGCAATACAATATAAAGATGGTAATTCAATATTGCCATCTTTTTTTATTCTGCACTTTTTAGATATAATCACGATTATGTTAAATAGGATTCATGGAAAAATCTTTCTCCCCGTGCCGAGGAATCGCATATTTCTTCAGAAAAGAAAATAAAACGCTGAATTTAGGAATGTCGTAACGGTTTTTGTTGCTATCTTTGTAATCAGAAATAAAAATCTTAAACTATATAAAATAAAACAGAAAAGATGAAACATTTTTTTTCAGCATTAGCAATCGGCGTGTGCATGCTGGCGTTCTCACATTCGGCAAGCGCACAGAAAGATTCGGTTAGAGTTACGATTTTTGGCGACAGTTATTCGACTTTCGAGGGCTACATTCCATCAACGCACGAGCCTTGGTACGCTCCCGAAGGCAGCAAATGGCACAAGAAGAACAACGACGTCAGGCAGGTTGAGCAGACTTGGTGGTGGCAGGTTATAAACCAGATGAAGTGGAAACTCGAAATAAACAATTCGTGGAGCGGCAGCACCGTTGGATATTACGGCTACCGAAACGAGAACTACGATTATCGCTCGTTCAACACGCGCGTTCCTTATCTTGGCGAACCTGACATCATTCTGTGCTGTTGCGGAACAAACGACTCGTGGACTGGCGAACTTTGCGGCGAGTACAAATATGCAAACTGGACAGAGAGCGACATGTGGTATTTCCGTCCAGCATTTGCCAGAATGGTCAGCAACATTCGCCAAAACTACCCTACCGCAAAACTCTACATCATCATTAACAGCGAGTTGAAGCCGGAACATACTGAAACAATGCAAGTTATAAGCAAGCACTACGGCGTTCCATGTCTTCTGCTTCACGACATCGACAAGCAAGGCGGTCACCCGTCACAAGCCGGAATGAAAGCCTTTGCAAAGCAGGTTATCGACTTTGTAAAACAGAACAAATAAGACACAGAAAGACTCGCAGTCGCGCTGAGAATCATGCGATTGCGAGTCTTTTATTTTCGATAAACTGTTATCAGATAAAGAACAGACTTACGCCTATAACACTCACCACCGCTCCAATAATCTCGAGAACCGTAATCTTCTGATTAAACAGCAGATACGCAGGTAGAAGAATGAAAACCGGCGCAAGAGCCATGATTGTCTGAGCCACTCCCGTGCTTGTATATAAGGTTGCCATGAGCGAGAGACTAACTCCGATTACAGGTCCGAACATACAGGCCGAGAAAGTGAAGATCATAGCCTTGCCATTGCGCACGGCAATGTTGATGCGCGAATATCCGCTTCGCGAGAAGAAGAACAACGCTATCGTAAATCCAGCAAATCCCATAATTGCCCTTATCATGGTTGATGCAACGGGCATCATCATTCCCATTGAAACATTGTTGGCATCGAGCGACTGCTGATAGAACTGCATTCCATACTTGCTCAACACCAAGCCCACGCCCTGTCCTGTTGCAGCAGCCAATCCGTAAAGCACTCCTATCAAAGGCAGTTTCAGTTTCACCTTGTTATTTTCGTTCTTTCCGAAGATTGACATGGCAATACCGGCAATTGTAACAACCATGCCAATGATGGCCGTGTCAGACATCTTCTCGTCGAGGATAGCCCAAGCAGCAACAGCCGCAACTGGTGCAGCAACGGTCATAAGCAATTGTCCGAAGCGCGAACCTATTGATAGATAAGACTTAAACAGGCAATAATCGCCCAAAACATAGCCAACAAAACCCGACAGACTGAGCCACAGCCATGTGTTTGCATCGGCATACGCCGGATACGGCTTTCCTACTGTAAGCCAAAGGATTATAGCCAGAAAGAATAACGACATCGACATTCTTATTACATTAAGCGTAAGACTGCCGATTTTCTTCGATGCCATCTCTGCGAAAATTGCGCTTGCCGTCCACGATACTGCAACGAGTATCGATATAATTTCACCTAAATACGTCATTTTTACCTCGTTATATTTGCGTTTGTATGGTTGTTAAAATCAATCTCGAAAAAAGAGGACTCTCCTATTCCCCTATCCTCTCATTTTTAGTGCGGCAAATATATCGCAATTTGATATTATGGCAAAGAGAATTTGCAGAAATCTTCATCGCGCAAGATGTTTTGCAAAGCATAATCCTCCGGCACAAAAAACACCTATTTATTTGGTGCTTAGCAATTATTGAGTTATTTTTGCACGAAATTTTATTTTAATCATGAGCAATTTAATAATCATCGCACTTGCCCTGCTTGTATTGTTTATTGTCTGGAAGATTGCAAAGGCAATAATAAAGTGGGCTATAATAATCGTAATAATCGCAGTTGTGGCTTACCTGTTGCTACACGGCGGCGCGGCATAAAATCAAGAAAATAAGGTAAAAACAATATATGGTAAGTATTGACGGACTAACAGTTGAGTTTGGAGGCACATGCCTTTTCAAAGACGTTTCATTCCAGATTAACGAGAAAGACCGCATAGCCCTAATGGGCAAAAACGGAGCCGGAAAGAGCACGATGCTGAAAATCCTGGCTGGAGTAAGACAGCCTACGCGAGGCAAGGTCTCTGCTCCGAAAGACTGCAACATTGCGTACCTTCCGCAGCATCTGATGACTGAGGACGGACGAACCGTTTTTGAGGAAGCATCGCTGGCTTTCTCGCATCTGAAAGAGATGGAGAAAGAGATTGACGAACTCAACAACCAACTCGCCACTCGCACCGACTACGAGAGCGATGATTATATGCAGTTGATAGAGAAAGTTGCTGCGTTGAGCGAGAAATTCTACGCCATCGACATGACTCACTTTGAGGAAGACGTTGAGAAGACTCTCATCGGTCTCGGATTCGAGCGCAAGGATTTCAACCGACAGACAAGCGAGTTCAGCGGCGGATGGCGAATGCGCATCGAACTGGCAAAACTTCTGCTTCAGAACCCCGACGTGCTTCTGCTCGACGAGCCTACAAATCACCTCGACATCGAGAGTATCGGATGGCTCGAAGACTTCATCATGCAGAGCGGAAAAGCCGTTGTTGTAATCAGTCACGACCGCAAGTTCGTCGATAACATCACAACCCGCACCATCGAGATTATGTGCCAGCGCATATACGACTACAAGGTAAACTACTCGCAGTATCTTGAGTTGAGAAAAGAACGCCGCGCACAACAGCAAAAGCAGTACGAGGAACAACAGAAGATGATTGCCGAGACAAAAGACTATATCGAGCGTTTCAAGGGCACATACTCAAAGACAAATCAGGTTCAGAGCCGCGTAAGAATGCTCGAGAAACTCGAACTTGTTGAGGTTGACGAGGAGGATACATCGGCACTTAATCTGAAGTTCCCACCTTCGCCACGAAGCGGCACTTATCCTGTGCAGATGGAGGGCGTAGGAAAGAGTTTCGACGACAAGGTTATCTTCCAGAACTGTAACCTGACCGTTGAACGAGGCAACAAGATTGCCTTTGTAGGACGTAACGGCGAAGGAAAATCGACCTTGGTAAAGTGCATCATGGGACAGTTGAAGCACGATGGCGTTATCACCATCGGCCACAACGTGAAAATCGGTTATTTTGCGCAGAATCAGGCCTCACTTCTGAACGAGGAACTCACTATATTCCAGACAATTGACGATATTGCGAAGGGTGATATCCGAACCAAGATTCGCGACCTCCTCGGCGCATTCATGTTTGGCGGAGAAATCAGCGAGAAGAAGGTAAAAGTCCTTTCGGGAGGAGAGCGCACGCGACTGGCAATCCTCAAACTTCTGCTCGAGCCTGTTAATCTGCTTATCCTCGATGAGCCTACGAACCACCTCGACCTGAAGACGAAAGACATTCTGAAACAGGCACTTATCCACTACGACGGAACGCTTATTGTGGTAAGCCACGACCGCGATTTCCTCGACGGACTTGTTACAAAGGTGTACGAATTTGGTAATCAGAAGGTTCGCGAGCATCTGTGCGGAATCTACGAATTCCTCGAGACAAAGAAGATGGAAAATCTTCAGGAACTTGAGCGTAAGAAAGCATAAAAATGCTGAAAATCTGAAACATAACGCATACTATCACTAAAATCAAAATCACGATGTCTGCCATCTCCCCCACGGGATTTCGGCAGACATTTTTCTTTCATTACAGGCTATGCATTTTGATTTTTTATTATTTTTGCACAAACAAAATTAGAAAAAATCATGAAGAAAATACTATTAGGACTTTCGTTTCTCGCATTCCAGACGACGGTTTGTCGGGCACAGATAAAGAATCTCTTTCCAGAGAAGAACAAAATATATTTAAGCGATAAAGCCGCAGCCGAATACGAAAAGAATCAGAAATTAGGCGAGCAGTTCATAAAACAAAAAGGTGATAATATGACCGATGCCGATTGGGAATACCTTGCCGAACTCGGATTCGATGAGTATGGCGGAGATTATTGGCAGACCATTGGCGATGGATGCTGCTCATGGTACTGCGGCGATGGCGGTCCAATCAAGATTAAGGCATCGAGCCGACTAAAAAGTCAAGGAAAGAATAGTTATAACGAAGAGAATCTTCACGACTTTTCATACAAAACGCCTTGGGTCGAGGGCGCAGATGGCTACGGCGAGGGCGAATGGGTTGAATATACTTTCATAGCTAATAGTCCGCGAATTACTGAAATTCGCATAGCTAACGGCTATGTGAAAAGTCAGACGGCTTGGCAGAACAACTCGCGCGTGAAGAAACTGAAGGTCTATGTAAACAACAAGCCTTATGCTTTTCTTAATCTCGAAGACAGCCGCAGCGAACAGACTTTCAAAATCGCTCCACTAACCGACAAAAAGAAGCAATGGACAATGAAATTTGAAATTGTCGAGGTTTACAAAGGCGAAAAATACGACGATACCGCGCTGTCCGAAATCTACTTTGACGGCTTGGACGTGCATTGCTTCGTGGCAGGCACAAAAATTCTGATATCCGACAACTCAACAAAAAATATCGAGGAGATAAAACGAGGTGACAAGATTCTGGCATTTAACATATTAGCAAACAAGAAAGAAGTCGCAACAGTTGAAGAAACAGCCTCCGTTAAGCATAATAACCTTGTAACATACACTTTCGAGGGCGGCAAGACGATTACCGTCACCGACGACCATCCGTTTATGACAAAACGCGGCTGGGCTTCCATGAATCCTTCTAAATCAGCAAATTACAAGGGATTCGAGCGAAGCAGTCAGATAAAAGTGGGCGACAAATTCGTGACAAGTTCAGGCGTGCTCACACTTGTATCGACTTCGGTTTCTCCAGAATCACGTCCAACATATACAATCGTAAAACTTTCGAACGGCAACTCATTCTATGCCAACGACTTGCTTGTTGGAGTTGAAGAAATGAAATAGAACAAGATGGAGTTGCGAAGTCCGATTTGTAAACCACTATCTTACTGACATTTACCCCATTTTACAGAATCCAACGCTTTCACGAGTCCGTTGTAGTCGAGCGATTCCATGCGAACCTTGCCGGGGGCAAAACTGCACGAATTAACCTTCTTGTCCCACGAAACGGAACAGAAGTTCGAAGGACGCTGGCATTTTAGCAAGCACGACGGACTTTGGAACGGTTTTCCGCCAGCCACGGAAGCCAGTTGTCGCGGCGTTGGAGTATTTGCAAATCGCTGAGGCACAAGAATTATCTGGTCGCTATTCAACGTCTGCCTGAAGCGCGCATATACATCTTTTGCCGCCTCGATTTTATCTGCTCCGACAAGCAGATTCAATCCCGGTTTAATGCCTATTTCTGCTATTTTTTGCAGCCGCCGCTCCACCCTTGCAATCTCGGCCTTGTTGTCGGGTTGATGTATTGTAAGATGGATTTTGTCTGGCTTATGCAGACAAAGTTGCTCCCAAACATCTGCCTTTTCGAGCGGCAGACCGTTTGACGTTACCGACAGATAACATCGCGTAAACAGCGTATCAATTACTTCGAAAACGCCCTCATATTCAAATGGTTCGCCTCCGCCAAGAGATACCGCTTTTATGCCGTGACTGACACAATCCAAGGCAAAGCGAATCACCTCGTCGGGCAACCATACGGTATTTCCCTCGCGCGTGCTATGGTTGTAGCAGAACGAACATTGTTTCGAACAAAAGTTCGACAAATCAATAGATAGCAGTTCAATCATCATTCTCCTTTCAGTTTTTTCATTTCCTCGACCGTGATGATGTGCGGAATCTTCTTGCCGCGATACGGCAGCAGAGCCAGAGCCTCGATTTCTGCCCTGCGAGATTCCATTTCAGAACGCTTGAATACGGGATATTCTACTCCGCAAATCGTCATTCTGCCGTTGCTGATGCCGTATTTCCTCGACATCACCTCTTCCGACAGTTCGTCGAGAATTAGAACGCGAGGCTTGAAACAGTCTATCTTGTCTTCGAGATAGCGATAGCTCTTCAGATAATATTCTTCGAGTTGCTTTCGGGATACATCACTATATAATTTACCTGCATTTAACTCCACCTTATTTTTGGGAATCTTCTGCAAGAAGGATAACCAAATTGAACTCAACGTAATTACATCATCCTTACATTCTTCTTTGTAATCAACTCTTTCCAACGGACTTATAACTTGCATTACCGTCGGACAACTTGAAAATTGTAAAGAAAAGCATCTAAAACAACCAGCCCATTTTACACACTCTTCACATTGATAAATCTCTCTTTCCGAACAATGTTGTAGAAAAACAGATGCATTCAAATCCGTCAGAACGTACGCTTCCGAACCATCCGTTAATTTTGCAAGAATATATTCTGCTTCATCAAAAATGACAGTTTCTGTACTATAAAAATTACATGGAACCCACTCTGCTATCTGAAAATTCTTCTTCTCGCTGAATCTTATCGGTAGTATAGGGATTCTTCGACGTAAAGAATCAGGAAACTGACTTAATTTGACTGGATTTGATGGAACATTCAGCCTTTCTGGTAAATCATCAGTCCAATATGGCTGACCGTAAACGAAATACGGAAGATTGTCAAAGTCCTTTTCAAACACGACCTTACCATCTTCCCAGTCATCATTGATATAAAACTCTCGCCACTCATAAAACTTAACAATCAACTTATCGTCGAACATCCTTTGTATGGCAGAATCATTTAACCTATAACTTCCGTCCTTAATAACACTTGCATCAATATAATACAAGCCTCTTCGTTTTGACAAGCAATGCACAATTTCAAAATTCTCTTTCTCAGCGAGTTCCATGAAATCTTTTTCCTTTGCCGTATCTATTAAGATCATACAATTTGACAAATCCGTATCATTGAAGTCAACAGTTTTACAATTTCCTAATATTTCGTCTATCTGTTCATCTGTTAAAGAAACTTCTTCTCCAACATTCATATCATCACCGAAAACTATGCTTTCAATGCCAAGTTCCTTCTTTGCAATCCAAGGCACAGGACCATTTTCGTTGTAATTGATGATTGCCACGTTGCCGTCTTCGTCGGCAGCATACCAAGACGTCGACATCGAATGAGTTGCAGGATATTCCTTGTCTGTTATCATAGTCTGAGAATAAAATGACAAGCAAATATAATTATTTTTTCGCGTTTTTATTCTTCTTTCAGAGCCTTTTACGTCGCGATTTGCAAAATCATTCTCCTTTCAGCTTTTTCATTTCCTCGACCGTGATGATGTGTGGAATCTTCTTGCCGCGATACGGCAGCAGAGCCAGAGCCTCGATTTCTGCCCTGCGAGATTCCATTTCAGAACGCTTGAATACGGGATATTCTACTCCGCAAATCGTCATTCTGCCGTTGCTGATGCCGTATTTCCTCGACATCACCTCTTCCGACAGTTCGTCGAGAATTAGAACGCGAGGCTTGAAACAGTCTATCTTGTCTTCGAGATAGCGATAGCTCTTCAGATAATATTCTTCGAGTTGCTTTCGGGATACCTTGCGTTCAACATCCTCTGGGAAGAATGTTCCTTCTTCCATCTTTCTATACGGAACTTTCGGCAAAAACGGAAGCCATATTGAATGTAGGGCAATCTCGCCGATGTCCTCGCGAATTGTATTGTCAATATTTCCCAAAGGACTTATTATCTGCACAACCGTAGGGTTACCCATTCGTTGAAATGATGCACCCGTATAGCAAAATCCGCGGCACTCATCGCATTTAAAAATCTCTTTCTCAGGACAATAGTTTATAAAATTCTTAGCATCAAGATTTGTCAGAACATACGCTTTCGAACCGTCGGTCAGACTTGTGAGCGCATACTCGCAGCCGTCAATCTCTTCGGTTTCGGCATCAGCAAAATTGCACAGAGTCCATTCTGCAATCTGAAATTTATCCTTCTCGCTGAACTTTATCGGCAGAACCGGGGTGACTCTCCGCAAAGATTCGGGAAGCTGGCTCAGTTTGACTGGATTCTTCGGAATATTCAGTCTTTCGGAAAGCACATTAGAATCGAAATGCTGAGAAAAGACAAAATAAGGCAGATTGTCGAAATGCTTTTCGAAAGTCTCTTTATCATCATCCCAGACACTTTCTACAAACATATCCTTCAGACTATAGACCCAGACGATAATATTGCGGTTGAGCATCTCTTGCAAGGCGTTTGGAGCATCTTTCGATAGATGCAGCCTGACTAACAGTTTGTGCACAAAATCCTTATCTTGCAGACAGCCAAGTGCATCAATCATATACAAACCTCTTTCTTTCGACAAGCATTTTTCTATTTTAAAGCCCTCGTTTTTTGAAAGTTCGAGGAACTCGCTCTCCTTTGCCGTATCTATCTGTACTATACAGTTATAACTCCAGTCTTTTTCGGCTTCCGGACTGTGACGATTCTCCATCAATTCGTCAATCTGGTCGTCGGTCAAGGAGACTGAAGGTCTTGTCGGCTCTTCGTCGCACGAACCCAAAACGATACTGTCTATAACCGTTTCTTCTGTACCGCAAGGCACAGGACCGTTTTCGTTGTAATTTACTATCGCCACATTACCATCCTCATCGGCAATGTACCATGCTGTATCCATTGAGTGAGTTGCCGGATATTCCTTGTCTATTGTCATAGTTTTAATTTGATAATTTATCCCAAATCGGTTATTAGGATGACCATTTTCGTGGTTGCTTTCATAATCACCTGAT
>R24__coassemble_1010_pt1 | contig 16505 bp, 11 predicted proteins | sample R24__metabat2_low_PE_011 | metagenome-assembled genome bin R24 | reverse complement strand
GATACGATGTGGGAGAGTAGGTAGCCGCCGTTTTTCAGTAAGAGTCCTCCTCAGGGCAATGCCTGAGGGGGGACTTTTTGCGTTTGTGTGAATCTGTCTGAAACGAACCAAATTCCAGAAAATATGTTGTTCGGCAATAATCTACCGTGTTTTGTCTTCCTGAAATGTTAAAATTTTGAGCGCGACGAAAAAATATTAACATTTTTTATGAATTATTACATTTAATTTTTATATTTGCGAAAAGCAAAATATTTTAAATAAGTGTTATTATGCGGAAGATTGTTTATATGTTAGCTATGCTATTGGTGGCTCCAACGGTTATGTGGGCCGCTTCAATAGGAGACGGTGAGATTGCTATGGCTCGCAAGAAATTTGAACCGCTTATCAAAGAGGTTAAAATTGACAAGGACAAGGAAGACGTGTATTACATTGTAAATGCTGAACTTGCTGAGAAATACCTTGAAAGGAATCTGCAAAATAACATGTCTTCTACAGAAAAAGAACTTTTGCCGTTGATGTACATGTGTACCGAGGATTTGAATAAACTTATTCTGAACAATCAGGATATAAATGATGAAGCTGCAATTGCTGAGGTATCTAAGGCCATGGGATTACGCGACAAGTTTCAGACTAAGATAGATGAATATAATGCGTGGGTTGAAGCCAAACGTGAGATTGCTATGACTGCAAAGGCAAAGCGCGAGGCAGAATTAGCCAAGAAAAACGCCGATTATCTTGCCACCCTTACTCCTGAGCAGAGAGCCAAGTATTCGGAGGCGGAAAACATGTTTGTGGAGTTCACAAGGGCAAAGGCGCTGGTCGATGGTATAGGTTTGCAGACAAAAGACGATATCACAGACCAAATTGGTGACTATTTCGATGCCGACAGAGACGGAGGCGTTGCATATCGTTTCGGCTCAAAGAGTATCAACATAATATATGCGAATAACATATTCTGCAAGATTACTTTCCGTCTGTATGGCGAAGAGGCTGCAAGATATGAATATTCTATAACTGACGGCGATTCGGGCTTGAAATATGAAAGAAGTTATGCCGTACACAATTTCAAGGTTAAGAGCAGTCCTGACGAAGGAACTGACGACAACTGCGAAGTGCGAGTATTCAAAAACAAGAAGAAGACGACCTGTGAGGTCTTCCATGGAGTAGATTTTACAGAGTTCTCATTCTATAACTTTAATGTTGCAAAGTAAAAATAACATTATAAACAATCGAAAGAACTTCAGGGGGGGCGAGCATGTGAATGTTTGTCTCCTTTTAATGCTGTTCTGGCTGGTGCCTTTTGCTGGCATGGCGCAGGACAGCGTTGCACTCAAGCCTAACAAGATTGTCGAGAGTACATTCTCGGCAGGCATAGGCTCGTCGAACGTGCTTGACACTTACCTTTCTCCACTGAATTATAAAGGAACGGAACTGCGCCTTCAGTACGACCGCTTCAGACTTACAAAGATGATGGGTGGGAAAGTTGGCGTGCAATATCAATATTCCTTGTTTGCCTCTAATCTAAAGAACAATGCAAAGACTGCCGAGGAATGGGCAGGAATGGCATACGCTGCCCTCGGATATTTCTATAATGCAGACAGCCGGGATGTGTTTGGAGTGAAGAATCTTTCAGTCATGTATGGTCCGCAGGCGGAATTTGGATTTGGCGGTGTGTATAACGACCGAAACTCGAACAACCCGGCAAATGCCAAGGTTTATCTCGACCTGAAGGCTTCGGCTATGGTAAAATACAAACTGGAGATTCTGAATTATCCGCTCAGTCTGTCAAACCAGATTTCTGTTCCGCTGGTGGGATTGGCTTTTTCGCCCGAATATCAGCAGTCTTATTACGAAATATTTGGACTCGGATATTATAGTGGTGTAGTGAATCCGACGACATTCGTGTCGCGCCCGTCGCTCAGAAATCAGTTTTCTGCCGATTTCCCTTTAAATAGTAGTCTGATAAGAATTTCCTATCTCTTTGAGGCAGACCAACTGAAAGTGAACAACCTGAAATTCCATTCATATTCGAATATTTTTATGATTGGTTACGTTAAACACCTTTTCCGCCTGCGCGGAAAGTACAAAAATTAGGATATGAAGTTGAAAAGTATTCTCATATTTTTCGTCTGTACCTTGTTTTTCTCCTGTGTGGAAGAAGAGCAGTTCGACAATTCGGCAAAAGGCAATTTTGAGGCATTGTGGAAGGTTCTGGACGAACACTATTGCTTCTTCGACTATAAAAAAGAGGTGATTGGGCTTGACTGGAACGAGATTCACGATAAATATGCCGTGAGAATTAGCAACAATATGACAAATGCCCAGTTGTTTGAGGTGCTTTGCGATATGCTGTCAGAACTTCAGGACGGGCATGTTAACCTTTATGCAGCGCACGATGTGGGCAGAAACTGGAGTTGGTACGAAAATTACCCTGCAAACTTCAGTTCGGATGTACAAAAGAAATATCTCGGAAACGATTATATGATTGCTTCGGGCATTAAGTACAAGATTCTCGATGACAATATAGGCTATATATTTATTGAGAGTTTTTCTGATGGCATAGGTGACGGCAATCTGTCGCAAGTACTCAGTGATTTGGCAATCTGTAACGGAGTTATTGTAGATGTGCGCGACAATGGCGGAGGAAACATAACCACTTCGCAGAAGGTTGCAAACCGATTCTGCAACGAGAAGAAACTTGTTGGCTACATCTGCCACAAAACAGGCAAGGGACACTCTGATTTCTCTGAACTGAAGCCGATGTATCTTGAGCCGAGTGACGGCGTGAGATGGCAGAAAAAGGCTGTTGTGCTTACTAACCGTCAGTGTTACAGCGCAACAAACTCTTTTGTGAACGAAATGCGTTATTGTCCTAATGTTACAATCGTTGGCGACAAGACTGGTGGTGGCTCGGGCCTGCCGTTCTCTTCGGAATTGCCTAAGGGTTGGAGCATAAGATTTTCAGCGTGCCCGATGTTCGATGCAGAGAAGAAGCAGATAGAATTTGGTATTGAACCTGATATTTACGTTGATATGCGTAGCGAAGATGCTCTGAGGGGTATCGACACGCTCATTGAGTATGCAAGAAATATGTTAGGCGGAAAGTAAGCGACTGTTAAAAGGTTATGAAACCGATGAAAATAGAGATGAATCCGAAATATTTCGATAAAAATATTTGCGGAATTGAAAATATGTTGTATCTTTGCATCCGTTAAAACAAGAACGTCTATCGCGCGTGTGGTGAAATTGGTAGACACGCCAGACTTAGGATCTGGTGCCGCGAGGCTTGTAGGTTCGAGTCCTATCACGCGCACTACCAATAAAGGAGCTGAATGTTAATTCATTCGGCTCTTTTTGTGTGTCAATAAGTCTGTCTGTTGTTTATATTACGCGAATTCGGGATAAATTATACATTTCTTACTTATGTAATGCATAGTTTTGTTGCATTCGTAAGATATCACAGAGCTGATTATCCATGTATTATACTCATTATGGACGCTGAAAGTAACCGTAAGTCGGAACGACCTGCGGAATAATAGCCATTAAAAGTAAGCACTCTAAAGGAGTGCCCCATCTGTCGCAATGGGCGACCGCTTTATAATCATTTCGTGATACAAGAAATACCCGAATTCACATTTCTATGAGTTTGCAGATGTTTTGTAAAACTCAAAAAAGGTCATATTTTAACGCCTCAAAACAACATAATTTGAAGAAAAACTCTTTGTCTTGGTGCCAGAAACAGATAAAATACGGACACGTTTGCGTAATTTTGTGTGCTATTCCAGCTTTTGTGTAGAAAAAGCCCATACAATTCATAAAAGAATAGTGAACATACAGCTGAATTTCCGTGGTAAAAGTGCCAAAAGTCCACTTTTGTTTCATCGGTATGTGTTACAAAAGTCCAAAATATATAATAAAGGAGATAAATTCAATCAAGATGGCTTCCTGAAATAATGCAATTGTGTGACAACTCCTATCTAATACTTATTGTAAAAACGACAAAAAGATATAGAATGATATCATTCCTTTCTTCTGACTTGAAAACAACAATTCGTGCTTTATTATGAGTTGTGAAAATACAGTCATGCTATTTTGTAATAATATCTATGAGATATTATAATTTTCCCCTTTTATAAAGTTGTAGATAGACGAAAACCTGATTTTGTGAGCCTAAATGATGGAATGGTAAAAACGAGTCATTAGAAAGACGGATTGTATTCTTCCCCGAATTGTAAGGTTGTTTGCTAATTGTAAAGATTAACTGAAAAAGACTGTTGTTTCAAGCGTGTTGGAATGTTACAAATACGTCTATGTAACAAATCGCCACCCTTTATGTAACGATAAAACACCGGCGTTAATACCTAAAAATGCTATATTTGCCCGAAATATCATGTATAACACTTTTTTAATTATGAATCTAATTTCAAGAAAGCAAGCACTTGTTGCTGGTGCATGTATTGCATTCCTGATTGGTGGGCAAGTTGCTCCTGTATTTGCTGCCGATATTGTGAATGCAGCAACTGCTACCCCTTCAGTAAGGTCGGTAACGGGAACAGTCGTTGACCAAAATGGTGATCCAATCATCGGTGCAAACGTTGTAGTAAAAGGTACTCAAAACGGTACAATTACCGATTTTGACGGTAACTTTAAGCTTGACGCTCCTCAGGGCGCAGTCCTTGAAGTTTCTTACATCGGTTACATTACAAAAGAAGTAAAGGCCGACAACTCATCTGGCAGATTGAGAATTCAGCTTGATGAGGATACCAAAATCATCGACGAGGTTGTTGTCGTTGGTTACGGTACACAGCGTAAGGAGGCCGTAACAGGATCTGTTGCTTCTGTGCGAGGTGATATCATGCGTGAGGTTCCGGGTGCTGATATCACTCAGGCTATGCAGGGACGTGTTGCCGGTGTTCAGATGATGCAGACTTCATCTAAGCCAGGTGCAAGTATGCAGATTCGTATTCGTGGTACCCGTTCGCTTAACGCAAGTAACGACCCATTGATTGTATTGGACGGTATTCCATTTGCTGGTAGTATCAACGATATCGATCCAAACAACATCAAGTCTATGGATATCTTGAAGGATGCATCTGCAACTGCTATTTACGGTAGCCGTGGTGCAAACGGTGTAATCCTCATTACTACTAACAACGGTTCAAAGGGCATGGCTCCTGTTGTTAAGTATAATATGTACGTTGGTGCAAAGACAAACTTTGCCAAGTACCCAATGATGAACGGTCAGCAGTTGGCTAAACTCCGTCAGGTTGCGGGAAATAAGTATCCAAACAGCCTTGACGAGAGCGATACAACAAATACAGACTGGCAGGATTTGCTGTTCAAGACAGCGTTCACAACAAACCAGGATTTCTCTGTAACTGGTGGTTCAAGTGCTAACAACTATAATATTGGTGCTTCTTACTATCGCGACGAGGCAACAATCCCAACACAGAACTTCAACCGTTATGCTTTGCATGCAAGCCTCGATCAGGAAATCGGTAAGTATGTAAAGGCTGGTTTGAGCATCAATACAAACTACAGTATTACTCACAACGGTAACCTTGGTATCTACAACACTCTTAGCGCATCTCCACTTATCAATCCGTATAACGAAGACGGTACTTTGAAGGATGTTGTTGCAATGCCTATGGATAAGCAGTGGACTTACACTCGCGACCGTATCGAAGGCTTGGGCGATAAGTACAAGGATCAGACCAACGCATTTGGTACATACAATACATTCTATGGCGAGGTAAAAGCCCCATTCCTTGAAGGCTTGAAATATCGCATCAACTTAGGTTTGAACTACCGTCACAATAAATATGGTACATATACAGCACAGGGCGTATTCAGCGATTCACCTTCAGCAAACTCTTCAGGTGCTAACCGCAACGAGACAACTTGGAACTGGGCTGTTGAGCACATTCTTTCATACGACAAGACTTTCGGTAAGCACTCATTCAATGCTGTTGCTTTGTATTCTGCTGAAAAGACTCACTATGACAAGCAGGAGATGAGCGGTACAGAGTTCCCTGTTGACCAGCACTTGTGGTACAACATCGGTAACGCAAAGAATATAACAGTTAGTCCAGGAAACCAGGGATTCTATGAGTCGGGACTTGTTTCTTACATGGGCCGTATCATGTACAACTATGATGAGAAGTACATGGCAAGCGTAACTCTTCGTCGTGATGAGTCTTCACGTTTGGCTAAGGGACATAGAGGACACACTTATCCCGCAGTCAGCTTGGGTTGGAACATGGCTAAGGAGAACTTCCTTTCTGACGTTGAAGTTGTTGAGAACTTGAAGCTTCGTGTTGGTTATGGTGAGACTTCTAACCAGTCTATCGACCCTTACAAGACTCTTGGTACATTGGCAACACGCGCATACAACTTCGGTCCTACTGGATATGCAACTGGTTACTATGTAAGTGAGCTTCCAAACTCAGAACTTGGTTGGGAGTATTCTAAGACATGGAACTTCGGTGTTGATTTCTCTCTGTATAACGGCAGATTGAGCGGTACTGCTGAGTACTATATTCAGAATACTGAGAACATCCTTCTCCCTGTCTGCCTTCCAAGCACATCAGGTGTAGGTAGTTACATGGCAAACATCGGTAAGTCACGCAACAAGGGTTTCGAGTTGTCTCTTAACGGAGTAATCTTCGAGAACAAGGAAGGATGGAGCTGGGAAGCTGGCGTTAACTTCTATTGCAACCGCAACGAGTTGACAGAGCTTACTAAGACATACGACCAGGACGGTAACTTGAAGAACGTAACAGAAGATGAGAGTAACGGCTGGTTCGTTGGTCATCCAATCAATGTTGTTTACGACTACGAGAAGATAGGTATCTGGCAGAAGGGCGAGGAAGAACTTCTTAACATTCAGGAGCCAGGTGGTAATGTTGGTATGATTAAGGTTAAGGGTGGCTATTATACTGAGAAGGAAGCGAAAAACGGTCTGATTCCAGAGGGTAAGAGCGTTGGCGACCCACGTGCGGTAGATGCTGCTTATGACCGTCAGATTATCGAGCTTGACCCATCTTGGGAAGGTGGTTTCAACACTCGCGTTTCTTATAAGAACTGGGATTTGTCGGTAGTCGCTTCATTCCGTCATGGCGGTAAGCTTATCAGTACATTGTACGGTAGCTCTGGTTACTTGAACATGTTGACTGGTCGTAGAAACAACATCGACGTTAACTACTGGACAGAGGATAATCCAACTAACGACTATCCATTCCCTGGCGGTATCCTTAGCGGTGATAACCCTAAGTATGGTCAGACTCTTGCATTCTTCTCTGGTTCATATCTTAAGTTCCGTACCATCACTCTTGGCTACAACTTCAAGGGCGATTGGATGAAGAAGGCTGGTTTGAAGAGCTTGAGAGCATACGCTACTGTAACAAACCCATTCGTTTTGTTCTCTCCATATCATAGCGAGAGCGGCATGGACCCTGAGACTAACTCTCGTGGTAACGAGAACCAGGCTTCAGCAGCATATAGCAGCAAGGTGCTTGTTGTTGGTTACAACACTCCAACTACTCGCAACTACTTGTTCGGACTTAATGTTACATTCTAATTAAACTATAATTAAAGAATCAAAATATGAAACACTATATTTATGCTCTTGGAGTAGCGATGGCTCTGACAACTGGTTTCAGCAGCTGTTCTGATGTGTTGGATGAGACTCCGCGCGGCAAATTTACTCCAGAATATTTTAAGACAGAAGACGGTGTTAAGGGAGGTATTACTGCATTGTATGCAAACCTTCGTAACACTTGGGGACAGGGTTATTTCTTCAATGCCTTGGAAACTGGTACCGATGAGTATACATACGGACAGAGTGCCGATGAGAACTTCAAGTGTCTGGATATGACACCAGAAGTTTCTAACATCAAGCCAGATAACTGTCGTGCCGATGCTCTTTGGGGCGCATCTTTCACCGATATCAATACAGCAAGTGGTGTAATCGAGAACGGTGAGGCTGCCGGCATCGATGCAGCATTGCTTGCAGAGGCTCGTTTCTTCCGTGGTTTCGACTATTTCGAACTTGTTCAGACATTTGGCGGTGTGCCATTGGATTTGGGCGCTGGTAAGTTGAAGTTCAACACAAGTACAAACCGTACAAGTGTACGTAATACTGTACCAGAGGTTTACGAGGAGGCTATCTTCCCTGATTTGGAAAAGGCTGTTGAGGACCTTCCAGAGGTAAGCCGTGTAACTGGTGGTGTAACAAAGACTACTGCACGTTTGTTCCTTGCAAAGGCATACCTTACATACGCATGGTGGAATGTAAATCCAAACAACGTGCCTACTTATCCAGAGTGTGCTCGCGACAAGAGCAAGGCAAGTTCTTATTTCCAGAAGGCGTATGATACTGCTGTAAAGGCAATCAAGAACCCTGGTAATTATGCTTTGCAGGAGTCATTCTACAATGTATTCCTTGGCCAGAACGACCGTAATTCAGAGATTCTGCTTTATGCAGACCATACTGCTCAGGATGAGTACTTTAACGGTGGCGTAGGCTATAGCTATGGTAGCGGTGCTGCACCAGATAACTTCTCACACTGGATGAACCGTTGGAACTATACAAACGTTCATTCTAATGGTGGAACAACTGAGACTGTTAAGCGTGAGGCTGCTCAGTGGGCTGACCGTCCTTGGACTCGTATGGCTACTCCACAGGAGGTTGTGACTATGTTTACCGATAAGAATATGGACTCTCGTTGGGATGGTACATTCGTAACTACATTCCGTGGTAACTGGAAGAAGGGTGGCGATGCTGCAGATTCTTATACTAATGCAAACGGTCTTACTGTAAGAAATGGTAGTGCAATCCTTACATTCCTTGGCGAGAACGATGAACATGTTCAGTACGACAGAACTTACACGAGCAACGTAGGTGCTGGTACTCTTCCTGGTCGTGCCGATTGGATTCTCACTCCTGACCATATTAGCCGTGTCGTATATCTGAATGTATGGAAGAACGGTTACTACAGCGAGACAACAGATACTACAACATTGGGTACTCCTAACGGTGCATGTCCTCGTCCTGTAAACATTGCACGTTTTGCAGAACTTTACCTTATCGCTGCCGAGGCTGCCGTTGCTCCAACAGAGTTGGGCGTTGGTTCAGTAACAATCCAGGATGGTTACAGTGCTCGCGAGTTGGTTAATGTATTGCGTGCCCGTGCTGGTAAGTGGACATTCAACAATGGCGGTAACTGTGCTTATGTTGCAGATTACAGCGAGGAATTGACTGCTGCTACTCCTGAGACTATCACAGTTGACTATATCCTTGACGAGCGTTTCCGCGAGTTCTTCGGCGAGGGTCTTCGCTGGTGGGATTTGGTTCGTACCCAGAAGTGGGAAGAGCGTGCTTCAACCTATACAATTGGTGGAATCAACAATAATGACTTTGATAACAACTGGAAGGATATGAAGCATACTCGTACTATCAAGAAGAACTATTATCTTCGTCCAATTCCACAGGGTCAGCTCGATGCTATGCTTATGACTCCTGCCGAGAAGGCTGCATACCAGAATCCGGGTTATTAAAAATAAAATGTTGACTAATCAATCAGTACAGAATATATATTGTTAGTTAAATTTTAGTAGGATTTTTCATTGGAAGCCTAGACCGTGTAGGTCTGGGCTTTTTTGTTAATTTTTGTTATATTTTAGATTTTTTAACGAAAATGTTTTTCTGAATATTTTCATAATACATACTTTTGCACTCGCAAAAAAGCAAAAAATTACTTTTAGGTATAATAACAACATAAAATTAACAAACAAAGATGAAAAGATTATTTCTAATTCTTGTTGTCATGGCATTTGCCGTTTCTTCGGCCGTGGCAAAAGGTGAGGAGAAGAAAGCACCGAAGTGTACAATTACTTTGGCTGATGGCAAAACTGTTTCAGGATATTGGATTGACATGAAAACGAAGAAACGTTCAGTCGGGGAATTTAATATCGTACCAACTATTATTGCAATGACGATTGCCGACACTCCAGATGCAAAGACAGGAACAGATTACAATGCCGATGATGCCGTTAGATTTGTTGCCAAAGAAGGAAAGGATTCGGTTGAATATCTGTCTTTGTATGGACAAAAGCCAATGACTAAACCGATAAATCTGAAGGCAAGCAAGTATAAAAGTTTTTGGCTTGTGGGATATAAGAAAAATGGCATAATAGGCTTTAAGGGAACTGAAATACAGGTATTCCCGGGTAAGAATGCATTAACAGGTCATGCGGAATTCAATAATTCATCACAGTCGGCATGTTTCTATTGCCTTGAGGGTGAGAACGTGGTTGTACCTTATTGGTCATCAACAGAAGCCGTTTCCATAGGAGCGAAAAATACATTACGTTACTCTTTCGAGCGTTTCCCAAAGGTTGTGGAATACGTGAACAAAAAGGAGTTCAAGATGAAGATGATAAATGAAGACCCTATCGGCTTCTTGGACAAAGTTGTTGAATTGAAATAAGTTAATAAGATAATAACTGAGTTGAAAAGGGGAAAGATTGGTGGGCGTGGAATAGCGATATTCTGCGCCTTTTTTTGGCTCTTAACGTACACTAATTCGGGATAAGAAACGTAGTCTTCATGCATTATGAAATGATTATTCGGATTGACGCTGAAAGCGTCACCTATCAGTAACCGCAGCATCCGTAGGATCTGCGGACTGAAATGATACAAATATAAACGACCCTGAAAGCGGTCGCCCGATGCGATAGATGGGGCACTCCTTCAGAGTGCTTACCGTTGATGGTTCTTACTCCGCAGGTCGTTCCGACCTACGGTTACTAAGCGGAGACGCTTTCAGCGTCTGTAAGCGTTTGTTGTAGGATTTCTTCGGGATGCCTTCGGGTTTCCTTCGGGATTTCTGCATGTGTTATGAGTACAATCTGTACGTTAATCCCGAATTCGCGTATAGCCGCAAAACAAGGCGTTTAAAGCAAAAAGCAGAGGCGTACAACCCTTTGGATAGGGAAGTGCGCCTCTGCTTGCTTTATGGCTTGTTGATGATAGTGCTACTCGTTATCTGCGTCTGACTTGGCATCGCCGTCGAAGAGACGCATCTGCCCCGTCAGTTCGTCGAAAATCTCGCTTTGCGACTTGTCTGTGTCCGCATCGTTGATGTTGGCTGTCGTGTTCTCGTCGTCGCCATCCTCGGCCTCAGAATCGGCATCAGCCTCGTCAGGCTCTGGGAAACGCAGCGGTTCGAGCTCGGCAACCGTATCGACCTTGAGCGTTGAAACCCTCTTTCCCTTTGCCTTGAAGCCCTTGCAGGCAATGAAACTGTCAACATCAATCTCCTCGTCGTTGTGGAAACTGTCTGCACCGCCAAACTTTACGAGGAAGCGCGGATAAACCTGCGATGACAGAAGGATGAGATAACTGTTCGGATTCTCGTTCAGGAACGACTGCTTGCGCGCTATCGCCTCCATCTTGAAACGCTTTATGTATACAAACTTCTGGTCGGCATCATAAACCGCCGCGCTCCACACCTTGTCGGCATCGAATTTCTCGATGAACAGGATATTATCGGGATAATGGTTGTTGATGTCGAAGTTTGTGATGAAGAATTCGGCATTCTTCTGAACAACAAGAATTGAATCCTCGCTCTGGAATTCGCCCAGATATTCGCCGCGTCCGTCGTAGTTGAGGCGCAGCACATCGCGGTCGAACCAAACCTTTCGTCCGCCGAGCGTTGAAACACCGTGCGACTTCAGTCCGATGCGCAGAACCTCGTTCTTAGAAAGAATGTTGCCGAGACTCTGCTTGCCCTTTATGGCTATATCCTTGAAATCCTTGTCGAAAATCAGTTTCTTGATGCGCGGAGTAGGGCGCAGCGTAACCTTGATAACCTCGGCCTCGCCGTTCATGTTGGCGGTAAAGTACAGAATCTTGCTGCCCTCCTTTCCGGTGGTAACATCGTACTCCTTGTCGCGTGTTATAGAGTTTACGAAGAAACGCTTCATATAACTGTAGCCCTCCTTTCCGTCGCGATATACAACGTTGTATATTGTACGGCGGTCGTTGCGCTTGAACACGTTTACATAAAGCACGTTCGTGCCGACGAATACCTTGTCGGCAACCTTTATCACCTTGTATTTTCCGTCTTTGTAGAAGATGATGATATCGTCGATGTCTGAGCAGTTGCACACAAACTCATCCTTCTTCAGACCCGTTCCGATGAAGCCCTCTGAGCGGTTGATGTAGAGTTTCTGGTTTGCCTCAGCCACCTTTGTAGCTTCGATGGTGTCGAAACTGCGAATCTCGGTGAGGCGAGGATGCTCTGCGCCGAATTTCTGCTTTATGTGTTCGAACCAGTTGATGGTTACGTTTACCATGTGCGCGAGGTCGTCGTTAATCTCGTCAATCTCCTCCTGAGTACGCTTGATGTAGTCGTTGGCCTTGTCTTTGTTGAACTTTAGGATGCGCTGCATCTTTATCTCCATCAGGCGCAGAATGTCATCGCGGGTGATAGCGCGGAAGAAGTCCTTTACGAACGGTTCGAGACGCTTGCCGACGTGTGCGATGGCTGAGTCCATGTCGGGAGCCTGCTCAAATTCCTTGTCCTTGTAGATGCGCTCCTCGATGAATATCTTTTCGAGTGATGCGAAAAGAAGGGCTTCCATGAGTTCGCTCTTGCGAATCTCGAGTTCTGTTTGCAGCAGATGCAGAGTGTTGTCTACACTCTTCTTCAGAACCGTGCTTACGTTCAGGAACTTAGGCTTCTGATCCTCGATAACGCAGCAGTTTGGTGATATGCTCACCTCGCAGTCGGTAAATGCGTAGAGCGCGTCGAGCGTCTTGTCCGACGATACGCCCGGAGCCAAGTGAATAAGAATCTCGGCCTGAGCAGCTGTGATGTCCTCAACCTTGCGGACCTTTATCTTGCCCTTCTCGATGGCTTTCAGTATGCTCTCGATGAGCGTTCCGGTCGTCTTGCTGAACGGAATCTCGCGTATTACCAGCGTCTTGTTGTCGAGTTTCTCGATTTTTGCGCGCACCTTTACCGAGCCGCCTCGCTCGCCGTCGTTGTACTTGCTTACGTCAATGCTGCCTCCCGTAAGGAAATCGGGATAGAGATGGAATTCCTCGCCGTTAAGGTAGGCGATGGCAGCGTCGCAAATCTCGTTAAGGTTGTGCGGAAGTATTTTTGAAGACAAGCCCACGGCAATGCCCTCTACGCCCTGAGCCAGAAGCAGAGGGAACTTTACGGGCAGCGTGATAGGCTCCTTGTTTCGTCCGTCGTACGAGAGTTTCCACTCCGTAGTCTTAGGATTGAAAACAGTTTCGAGTGCGAATTTTGAAAGACGAGCCTCGATGTATCGCGGTGCAGCGGCATCGTCGCCGGTAAGGATGTTTCCCCAGTTTCCCTGACAGTCGATGAGCAGTTCCTTCTGTCCTAACTGAACCAGCGCATCGCCGATGGATGCGTCGCCATGAGGGTGAAACTGCATGGTGTGTCCCACGATGTTGGCAACCTTGTTGTATCTGCCGTCGTCAAGACGCTTCATTGAGTGCAGGATTCTTCGCTGCACAGGCTTCAGACCGTCGCCAATGTGCGGCACGGCTCTCTCAAGGATAACGTATGAGGCATAGTCAAGAAACCAGTTCTGGTACATGCCCGTAAGTTGGTGCGAACCTTCAACGGTTGTTATATCTTTTGTCTCGTCACTCATATATTTTTATTAATTCTTCAAAAATAAATGCACTTTTATAAACAATGCTTGCAAAAATACGAATAAAATTGAAAAAAAATCGCTTTCTTTGCAGAATAATTGGCAAGAAGCCCCAGCGCAGCCGAGGCTATGCCGCGAAAAGAAAGACAATTAGAAACAAAACAAAACATAAATGGCACAGGAAGATGTATTTAAGAAAATCGTGTCTCACTGCAAGGAGTACGGTTTCGTTTTCCCATCAAGTGAAATCTATGATGGTTTAGGCGCTGTTTACGACTACGGTCAGAACGGTGTTGAGTTGAAGAACAATATCAAGCAGTATTGGTGGCAGAGCATGGTGCTTCTGCACGAGAACATCGTTGGTATCGATGCTGCTATCTTTATGCACCCAACAACATGGAAGGCTTCGGGACATGTAGATGCCTTCAACGACCCTTTGATTGATAACCGTGACTCAAAGAAGCGTTACCGTGCAGACGTGCTCATAGAGGAGCAGATTGCTAAATACGAGGAGAAGATTGAGAAGGAAGTAGCCAAGGCTAAGAAGAAGTTTGGCGATGCCTTTGACGAGGCTCAGTTCCGTGCCACAAACGCACGCGTGCTTGAGAACCAGAAGAAGCGCGACGACCTGCACGAGCGTTACAGCGTTGCAATGAACGCCAACGACCTCGATGGCCTGAAGCAGATTATCCTCGACGAGGAAATCGTATGCCCTATCTCTGGTACTCGCAACTGGACCGACGTTCGCCAGTTCAACCTTATGTTCTCTACCGAGATGGGTTCAACTGCCGAGGGCGCAAGCAAAATCTACCTTCGTCCTGAAACTGCACAGGGTATCTTCGTAAACTACCTTAACGTGCAGAAGACTGGCCGCATGAAGATTCCGTTCGGTATTGCACAGATTGGTAAGGCTTTCCGTAACGAGATTGTGGCTCGCCAGTTCGTATTCCGTATGCGCGAGTTTGAGCAGATGGAGATGCAGTTCTTCGTAAAGCCGGGAACTGAACTTGAATGGTTTGCAAAGTGGAAGGAGACTCGTATGAAGTGGCATCTGAATCTTGGCTTCGGTGCCGAGAACTACCGCTTCCACGACCACGAGAAACTGGCTCACTATGCCAACGCCGCTACCGACATCGAGTTCAAGATGCCGTTCGGATTCAAGGAGGTTGAGGGCTGCCACTCTCGTACTAACTTCGACCTTAGCCAGCACGCTAAGTATTCTGGCAAGAAGATTGAGTACTTCGACCCAGAGACAAACGAGAGTTACACTCCGTATGTTATCGAGACATCTATCGGTGTTGACCGTATGTTCCTCAGCATCATGTGCCACGCTTACACAGAGGAGACTCTTGAGAACGGCGAGACTCGCGTTGTGCTGAAGTTGCCTGCTGCTCTTGCTCCAACAAAGCTCGCTGTAATGCCGCTTACAAAGAAGGATGGTCTGCCAGAGAAGGCTCAGGAGATTATCAAGCAGTTGCGCTTCCACTTCAACTGCAAGTACGACGAGAAGGACTCTATCGGAAAGCGCTACCGCCGTCAGGACGCAGTGGGTACTCCATACTGTATCACTGTTGACCACGACACTCTTACTGACGGAACAGTTACTCTTCGTAACCGCGACACAATGGCTCAGGAGCGCGTTAAGATTGACGACCTCGTTGGCATCATCGAAGACAAGGTTAGCATCACAAGCCTTTTGAAGAAGCTTGTAGACTAAGAATATCAACAACAAAGGGGAAGGCTTTTCTCGCGAGAGCCTCCCCCTTTTATAAGCCAAACTATTAAATATGAAGAAATTCTTTCTGTTTCTTTCTGTAATCGTAAGCGCATTGTTCGTTGTGTCGTGCAAGGAGAGTACCGAGGACGACGAGTATGCAAACTGGACTGAGCGCAACAAGGATTACATAGACTCTATCCGCGTTGTGGCAACAAAGAGCGTATCGGCCAACGACGGCGAATGGAAGATAATCAAGAACTGGAAGTTGGTGGCCGACGGATTTGGTTCAACTGCCGTTGCAAACACTCAGGACTATGTGTACTGCAAGGTGCTGGAGAGCGGCAATCAGGAAACCGAGACTCCGCTGTATACCGATTCGGTAAAGGTGCACTACTTGGGCAGACTTATCCCAACAAAGACTTATCCCGAAGGACAGGTGTTCGACCAGTCGTTCTACGGCAAGTTGAATGACAATGTAGACGTGCCTACAAAGTTCTTGGTAAACGGCGTTATTACCGGCTGGACAACTGCTCTGCAATACATGCATCCGGGCGACGTATGGCGCATTTACATTCCTTACAGCCTTGCCTACGGCGAGAGCGGTAACTCATCTGGCTCGGTTACTATTCCGGGCTATTCTACGCTTATCTTCGATGTAGAACTGTATGCTTTCAAGCGCACAGGCAGCAAGGAGTGGACAAAGAAATAACGAATATTTATCGAATAGGTTAAAAGAGGGAGAATCAGTGATTGATTTTCCCTCTTTTCAGTAAGATGCTTTCTGCGTCATTCATGTTCAGCTGAATTTCTACACTCTACCTTTGGTGGCAAGCGACCACAGGTCGAGCGCAGACATTCTCTTATCCCGAGTATACTCTGGATATATCCAACATATACCCAACATATACCTAACATATAGCCAACATATAACTTACATATAGCTTGCATATACCCTGCATATAGCTTCCCTATACCTTGTCATCATTTTGTATCTACCAAAAGAATAATTCGTATTATAATTGTCCTCCATAAGTTCTCAGCAATTATGAATTGTGAATTTTCAATTATGAATTCTTTGGCTACCATTTGA
>R24__coassemble_1001_pt1 | contig 16702 bp, 12 predicted proteins | sample R24__metabat2_low_PE_011 | metagenome-assembled genome bin R24 | reverse complement strand
GGCGGTCATTAGAAAAATAGACATGCCTAATTTCTAATGACCGATTTGGGATAAAGAATGCCTCGGCTATATTCGTTAAGCCAAGTCCAAAAAATAAGACTGCCAGACATGAATATGATAAGTTCATTCAACAGCCTTTGAGAATGTTGGCATACGCACACGTTCTTGGTATTGAGAAAAGGGGCAATGTGAATTTCTACAGAATTGCTGATGGAAATATTCTTGACTATATTGCTACTAAAGAGCGTAATGCTTACAATTTCCTGTATGTGTATATCACAAAAGTGTTGTCAGACAGCGGTATTCTAAAATTTTTCGAAAAGTTCAAGGATTCTTGTATAAAAGGAACTGTTTCCCAACAGGACTATACGGAACTCAAAGAAAGGTATAGTCGGTTTATAATCGGTAATACAGCAATCAATGGTGCTGTGGAAGTGGCTCGTATCTTTACGAAGGTTATAAATGTTTATTCGGCGGAGAATGACATTAAGGGAACAGAGAAGGGCAGATTGTCCAAGGACATTATCGCTTTCTCTGATTTGATGTACAATCGCAAGAATTGGCGTGATGTAGATAAGGCTAAGTCTCAAACTCGTCAAGAGGCAGCAACGGCAGAAGAAATGAAACAGCAAGAGGCGTATGATGCTTATCAGATGAATAAGGCCATAAAACTGTTACATAAGATTCAGTATGATAGCGAAGTTAGAGACCAATACGCAAATGGTGAGGCAACTCAGATACATCATATATTTCCAAAGTCTCAATTCCCAGAGATAGCTCACTATTTGGAAAACCTTATAAAGTTGACCGCTACACAGCACTATACGAAAGCCCATCCCAACAATCATACACAAGTAATCAACAAAGACTATCAATTAGTTTGCTTGTTGGCAAAATCTCAAAAGATACAGCAATCGTTAGAGGCTACTGGTGATAAGTATTATCGAAAAGAATCGTTCATCTATGTCATCAATGTAGGCTTGCATGCAGATCTTAGCCAAAACCTATCCTTTGCTGATATTAGAAAACAATTGCGAATACTTTATAATAATGTTGCGTAGTTATCGTTCTCTATCTTTTTCTATCAGACTTTTAATCTTTCTTAAAGCATTCTTTTGCAGTTTTATGCTGAAGATGACCACGGCAACGAATGCCACGAGTCCCACTCCGGCTGCAACATCCTCCGAAACACCTTCGGAAGCCATCAGGATTCCGTCGTAAACGCCGTGTGCAAATACCGGCGCAGCAATCGTCATTATGCCGTTGCGGAATCTGTTTATTCCGAAGTGGCGGAGCGAGTAGTAATAGCCCATCAGCACGGCAAAGGCATAGTGCCCCGGAACGGCGAGAAGGGCGCGCATGATGCCCACAATCTGCCAGTCTTCGGAATCGAAGAGATACAAGATGTTCTCGAAGGCGGCAAAGCCGAGTCCCACGCTCACGGCGTATGTTATGCCGTCGAAATACTCGTCGAATGCCTTGTTGTGGCGCACCACAATCCATAGGGCAATCAGTTTGAATGTCTCTTCGGGAATGGCAGCCACGAAGAAGGCGTTTACCACTCCGCCAATAACCGAGTGCGACTCTCCGTCGGCAAAAAGAATTGTTGTTATAATCTCCTCGACCAATGCCACGGGAATGCAGATGGCTATTCCCCAGAACAAGGCTTTCAGAAGTTTGCCGATAGGCTCGCGCTGAGGGTCGCGCCAGTAGATGTAGAGCCACAGCACGAGGGCTGGCAAAATTCCGCTAATCAGAATGCTAGTCATGTTTGTTTCAATAAAAAAAAGTTGTATTTTTCGGCTGCAAAAATAATAAAAAGTGGTGGCGGTGGCAATTTTATTGTCGGAATTGTGCATTTTTGGGATATTGTTGCAGCGGTTTAGAAAGAATTGTTGTATTTTCGCAAGCGGACTTTGTTTCGTCCGAAATCCGAAATCTTTGATTTACGCAAAAATATCAGAAGAAATAATTCTAAATAATTTTATAAAATATGACACCACTAATTGTGATTGGAATTGTTGCCCTGTTAGTGCTTTTCTATTTCGTAAGCACGCAGAGAGCATTGGTTAGTTGCGACGAGATGTGCAAGAATGCACTCAGCCAGATTGAGGTTCAACTCAACTCACGCTGGGACGCCCTGCTTGCCTTGGCAAAGATGGCTGCACAGTACTCAAAGCACGAGTCTGAGACACTTATAAATGTTATCCAGCAGCGCAGAGGCGAGAAGGTCGATTCAGCCTCTCTTATCGACGAGCAGCAGAGTGCCATGCAGCAGGTTGTTGGCAGACTCCTTGCCATTGGCGAGGCCTATCCCGACCTGAAGGCAGCCGACCTATACAAAGAGGCTATGGGCGGCGTAGACAAGTACGAGGAGCACGTCCGCATGTCGCGTATGATATACAACGATACGGCAACGAAGATGAACCGTTTGGTTCGCCAGTGGCCTTCTTCTATCGTGGCATCTATGCTGCACTTTACCGAGAAAGATTATCTTACAGTTGACGATGCAAGGAAAAAAGCTTATCCCGACTTAGATGAGGCATTCAATAAGTAAGGCTGTAGCCCTGACTCTTCTGCTTGCCGTACTTTCGCCCCTGAATGTTCTGGCAAGCGATGTGAAGAATCTCGAAATAAGCGTTGTTCTCTATCGCAACGGAGATGCTTATGTCGAAGAACGATGGGATATAGACCTCGACGATAGCGATGCCAAGAGCGAATGGTACGTAAAGCACAAGGCTCAGTCGGGCATGAGGATTGAGGACCTTCAGGTTGAGGGCTATATCCCCGGTAAAAATGGCCTTCAGAAGTTCGAAACGCTTGGCTCGTGGGACATTGATGCCAGCCGCGACGAAAAGGCTGGAAAGTGCGGAATAAACAACGGCGATGAAATCTGCTGGGGATTTGGCGACTATGGCAGACACCAGTATGTCGTGAGTTACGTTCTCACAAATCTTGTGAAGAGCTACGACACCAACGACGGATTCAACCATTGCTTCGTTGACATGAACTGCGACATCGAGAATGCCTGCGTTACCATCTGGCCCGATGATTCAATCAACATCTCCGAGGCAAACACTCGCCGATGGGCTTTCGGACATAAGGGACGCATTGAGTTTGGCGACAGCTGCATTGTGGTAACGCCGAGCGAGACCATAGGCAACGGCAAGCGAATAATCGTGATGCTTGAGTTTGACAAAGGCATCTTTGAGCCGGAAATGAAGGGCGACAAGACATGGGCGCAGCGCAAGCAGGAAGCACTCGACGGCAGCGATTATTCCAGCGACGATGAGGACTGGGATTTTTGGGATTATGTTATAGCCGTTGTGTTCGTAGCATTTTGCTTGGTGGCAAGATTCCTTGCAGGTATGTTAGCCAACTTCTTGCTGTACGTTCTGTGGGGAATACTCGTGGCGTTGTGGTGGATTGTCTCGCTTGCTCCGCTCAGACTGTACTATCGCCGAAAGCGAATAGGCATAGCCAAAGGCAGATATTACCGCGATGTCAACCCTGAATGGTCGCTCGTCGAGAACCGAAGTCTGATAAACGAACTCTCGTATTTCTTCAACATGAACGAGGAGAATCTTCTCGGCGCAATCATCCTCCGCCTTATCTCGCGCGGCGATATTTCCATAGTGAAAGAAAACTGGAAGGGCAAGCTTACCGACATGATGAAGATTGAACGTCCGGTAAAGAGCGTCAGCAAGGAACTTGAGGGCGATGACAAAATATGTGAGCGCGTTCTGCGGATGCTTACGCAGGCATCGGGCAGCGACCTCATTCTTCAGCCAAGAGAGTTCGAAAAATGGGGGAAGAACCACTACGGAATGATAAAGGAAGTGGTTGATGCTCTGCAAGTAGATGCCGAAGACGATTACATCAACAAGAACGGAGCCGATGTGTTTGGACTGAAGGCCTTCCTCGAAGATTTCTCTCTGCTTAACGAGCGTGGAATAATGGAGGTGAAACTTTGGGACAACTATATGATTTATGCCCAGTTCTTCGGCATTGCCGACAAGGTTAGGACAGAGATGAAGAAACTCAATCCTGAGTATCTGGATATGTCTAACCTTGCCAGGAATCTCGAACTTGCCGATACCGGATTTACCGATGTGTGGACGGATGTTATACACACAGGTGTTACGAGCGCGATAGATGCGCATGACAAGAAGACATCGTCGTCGGGACACAGCAGCTGGTCGTCGATAGGCGGCGGTGGCGGCTGTAGCGGCGGTGGCGGTGGCGGCGGAAGATGATTCCGTCACAATAGGCTATGAAATAAAGAAACTCCTGCATTTCTTCTCGGATTTGCAGGAGTTTTTTTGTACTTTTTGTCATTTTTTTATATCTTCGCATAGTTTTAGCTATTATGTAACCTTTTTTCAGATGATGATAAGAAAAATGTGTGTGGGCGCGTTGCTCATAGCAGCCGCCATATCGGTAAATGCACAAACCGACAACAGCCAGCGTTTGTGGTACAATAAGCCGGCATCGTGCTGGCTCGAGGCTCTGCCGTTGGGCAACAGCCGTATGGGAGCTATGGTCTATGGCGGAACGGACGTAGAGCGGATTCAGCTTAACGAAGAGACTTTCTGGAGTGGCGGTCCGCACAATAACAACAGCAGCCAGAGCATCTATTACCTTAACGAGGTGCGAAACCTAATTTTCGAAGGCAAGGAAAAACAGGCTGAAGACCTAATAAACCGCGAGTTTATAAAAGGTCCTCACGGAATGAGATTCCTTACTCTCGGCAGTCTGAAACTCGATTTCGGAACAAAGGGCGAGGCGCAGCACTACACTCGCGAACTGAACCTGAAAAACGCGACAAACACCACTTCTTACACTATAGACGGCGTTAAGTACACACGAACAACATTCGCTTCGCTTGCCGACGGCATTGTGGTTATGCACATAAAGGCGAGCAAGAAGGGCGCGCTCTGTTTCGCGCTCGGACACGAATGTCAGCTCGCATCTACCGCCGAGGCTAAGGACGGCTCGCTGCTTATTTCGGTAAAGGGCGTAGACCAAGAGGGCATAAAGGCGGCTCTGACGGCTAAATGCCGTGCCGACGTTAAGTCCGACGGAAAGATAAGCGAATCGGGCAACAGTCTGAAGGTCGAAAATGCGACAGAGGCAACATTGTTCATCTGTGCGGCAACGAATTTCGTTAATTACAAGGATGTTAGCGGAGATGCCGACAAGAAGAACGACGAACTTCTCTCGGCTGCCGAGAAGATGAATTACAACTTGCTTCTGAAGCGTCACGTTGCAAAATATCAGAACCAGTACAACAGAGTAAAACTTACTCTCGGCGAAGAACCCGCAACCAACGCCGCCCTGCCAACCAACGAGCGCCTTGCAAACTATTACAAGGCGGTAGACCATAAGCATGTTGCAGGCGAGGGCAGAGGTTCGCTCTGTGCGCTGCTCTTCAACTACGGAAGATACCTGCTCATCTCATCATCGCAGACAGGCGGTCAGGCAGCCAATCTTCAGGGCGTATGGAACGATAAGACCAACGCTCCGTGGGATTCGAAATACACAATCAACATAAATACCGAGATGAACTATTGGCCAGCCGAGGTGTGCGGACTTACCGAGAGCGTTGAACCGCTGTTCTCGCTCATCTCCGACCTCAGCGTTACCGGCGCAGAGACAGCCCGAAAGATGTACGGCTGCGGCGGTTGGATGGCTCATCATAATACCGATATCTGGCGCATTGCAGGTCCGGTTGACGGTGCATTCTGGGGTATGTTCCCTAACGGCGGAGGATGGCTTTCTACCCACATCTGGAAGCATTATCTCTACACTCTCGACTCCGATTTCCTTCGCAAATATTATCCTATTCTGAAGGGCGCAGCCGATTTCTACCTCGACTTTATGGTTGAGCGCGACGGCGAACTTCTGGTTGTTCCATCGGTTTCGCCAGAGCACGGCGGAGTGGGCAAGCAGTCGCCCGTAACTGCCGGCTGCACTATGGATAACCAGATTGCTACCGATGTGCTTGAGCAGGCTCTGCGCGCGGCTAAGGTGCTGGGCGAGGATGAGGCTTACTGCAAGAATTTGAAGAAGGCTCTTAGCAAGATTCCTAAGATGAAGGTGGGACAGTACGGACAACTTCAGGAGTGGCGCGAGGATATTGACGACCCTAAGGACGAGCACCGCCACATCTCGCATCTGTACGGCTTGTATCCGTCGTCGCAGATAAGTCCGTTCGAGACTTACAAACTGTGGAAGGCGGCTGGCGTAACGCTCGAGCAGCGCGGCGATCAGGCAACAGGCTGGAGTCTTGGCTGGAAGATTAACTTCTGGGCGCGAATGCTCGACGGAAACCATGCTTACAAGATTCTGCGCAATATGCTCCGACTTCTGCCAAACGAAGGCAAGGAGCGTGAATATCCCGACGGACGCACGTTCCCGAATATGTTCGACGCACATCCGCCATTCCAGATTGACGGCAACTTTGGTGCTACGGCAGGCATAGCCGAGATGCTTCTGCAATGCAACGACGAGTTCATTCACATTCTGCCTGCATTGCCAGATGCTTGGAGCGACGGCAGCGTGAAGGGCTTGAGAGCGCAGGGCGGACTGATTGTAGACATTGACTGGCACAAAGGCAAACTGTCGAAGGCTACGATAACAAATACCGTAATGCCGGGCGAGCCTCGCACCATATTCGTACGCTCGCCAAGGAAACTTTCAGGCTTCGAAATGTCGGCTTACGATGAGGAACTGAAGGTTTACACCTACAAGGTTACTTTCAGCAAATCGGTTGTATTGAAATAAGTTCCTTTGAAATCTGTGCGACTTCTGAAAAACGTGTCGCACAGATTTCAATCTTTTATATTGATACCTAATTTTGAATAGTCTAAATATCAGAAAATGAAGAAAATAATAACAGCATTGCTAATCCTTTGTGTCTCTGCCGGAGCAGGCGCACAGACCTCGCCAAACGGCAAAATAAAGGCGACAGCCAAGGGCGATTCGATAAAAATATCGTATCGCGACGGCGGAAAGTGGCAGCAAATCTGCTCTGCCGAGGTAAAGGGCATCTATGGCTTGACGAGAAAATCAAACGTAAACGAAAAATATCAGATGCTTCTTGGCAAAAGGCAGATGTGCCAAGCCAAAGGCGTTGAATATCAGTATTCTCTCGCATCGGGCGGTAGCCTGATTCTGCGAGTATACAACGACGGCGTTGCGTTCAGACTGATGAGCCGCGCCAGCATGGACTTCAACGGCGAGCTGCCTGTTGCCGTAAGTTTTGCATCGGCAACAAACAACTGGCTTCAGAAATGGGTTGACAGTTACGAGGAGTTTTTTCCGAAGAACAGACTGACGAAGAAGGGCGACCGATGGGCTTTTCCGTCGCTGTTCGAGTACGGCAACGGAGTCTTCGCGCTCCTCACAGAGGCCGATGTTCACAAGGACAACGCTGCATCTTGCCTATACAGTACCGACAAGAAGGGCGAGTTCACCATCGTTGCCGACGAGAACGTGAACATTCCGAAGATGAGCACTTGGAAGACCGTCATCATCGGAAACCTTGCCGATGTGGTTGAATCGACCCTCGTAACAACGCTTTCAGAGCCTTGCAGAATAGACGATACTTCGTGGATTGAGCCGGGCGTGGCTGCGTGGGTCTACTGGGCTTATAATCACGGCTCTAACGATTTCAACATCATCAAAAAATATACCGACATGGCAAAGGAACTAAAACTTCCTTACGTCTTGATTGATGCCGAGTGGGACGAGTTCAAGGATGGAAAGACGGTTGAGGACGCTGTGAGATATGCCACAGACAACGGAGTGAAGCCGATAATATGGTACAACTCGTCGGTTGGATGGATAAACGGCGCGCCGGGACCGAAATTCAGACTTAACAATGCCGAAGACCGCGAGAAGGAATTTGCGTGGTGCGAGAAAATCGGCGTCAAGGGCGTGAAGATAGACTTCTTTTCGGGTGACAACAATCTGAACATGAAGTATATGATTGAACTCCTTGAAAGCGCGGCAAAGCATCATCTGCTTGTCAATTTCCACGGAGCAACGCTTCCACGCGGCTGGCAGCGAACTTATCCGAACCTTGTAAGCACTGAGGGCGTTTATGGAGCGGAGTGGTACAACAACGTGCCTACGTTTACCGACAAGGCGGCTGCCCACAACGCAACCCTGCCTTTCACCCGAAACGTCGTAGGCTCGATGGACTACACGCCTTGCGCCTTTACCGACTCGCAGCATCCGCACATCACGACCCACGCTCACGAGCTGGCTCTCACTGCACTTTACGAGTCTGGCATCCAGCATCTTGCCGACCGCCCCGAGAGTTTCCTTGCACAGCCTGCCGAGGTCAGAAACTATCTGTCAAAACTGCCAACTGCATGGGACGAGACAAGGCTTCTTGCCGGCTATCCGGGCGAATATGTTGTCATGGCGCGCCGAAAGGGCAGTACCTGGTACATCGCCGGAATTAACGGCACGGACAAGGATTTCACGGCGAAGTTCAGCACAAGGAATCTCGGAAAACTGGGTCGCGACATTACGATTTTCTCCGACGGAAATCCGTGGAACATCACGAAAGGCCAGTCTCTTCCAAATGAAATAGAAATGAAGCCGCGCGGTGGCTTTGTTATAGTTGTGAAATAAGATAATGAAGATAAATATCGAAAAATCAATCTCTTACGCTTGTGTTGCGCTCATCGTGCTCGAGGCGCTGATGCTTTGCGTATGGCAGACCGATTTGCTGTTTGCCGCACAAGACTTTACGGTGTGGCACTCAACAGCCGAGCACTTTGGCAAGTGCATAGCCCAGCCGCTTGGTCTGCTGCTGTGGATTTCGGCGTTTCTCACGCAGTTTTTCTACTATCCGTACCTCGGCATTGCAATAATGCTCGCTATGTGGCTGATGTCGTATTTCGGCATTGCCTACGGCTTCAGAGTGCCAGTCCGTCTGCGTCCGCTGATAGTCGTGCTCGTTGTGTGCATTCAGGTTTCCATAACTCAGGTGGGCTATTGGATTTACACGCTTCAGCTAAGCGGCTATTGGTTCTTCGGGACTGTTCTGCTGCTGTGGATTGCGGCTTTCTCGGCTTCTGTCAGAAAGGTGGGCGAGATAGAAAACGTCTTCTTCCGCTGGACGATGATTGCCGTCATTTCGGTGGCGTGGATTCTGATGCTCACACCGTTCAACGGAATGCCGCACTTCAATCTGTTCGAGGGCGGTCCGTCATCTATGCTGATGCCGCTTTATCTCGGTATTCTTGTCGTGCTGATTCTTGCTTTTTCGCGTTTCGCCGCCAAATATGATAAAATCGCGCTTGGCGTGAGTGTTGCGGCAGTCGTTGCGGCACTAAACTGGGGCTTTCTGATGAACTATCACAACCCGTGCTTCCGTGCCGAACTCAGAATGGCAACCTATGTTGAAAAGGCTGAGTGGCAGAAGATTATCGATTCCGAATTGGCGATAGACCGCACCACCACAAGACAGATGCAGTTGCTTCGCGATGCTGCCATAATATGTCAGCACGCTCCTTCGGATTCCATTCTGCTGAATCCGAACGACGGCTATCGCCCGCAGATGATAACAAATCCGCCGGTTCACATGGCGTATACTGGCGGTGACGTGGTTTACTATGCCTTCGGAATGTCAAACTATTCGTACCGATGGAGTTTCGAGAATGCCGTAGAATTCGGTTTCTCGCCACGACGGTTGCGAATGTTGTTGCGCTGTGCCATGCTTAACGGCGAGTGGGATTTGTGCCGCCGATACATTGCCCGACTGCGTACAACGATGTTCCATTCGGCTTTTGCCGATGAAATGAATGCGCTCGTTGGTCATCCCGAAGCGATTGCGGCTCATCCCGAATTTCGTGATGTAAAGAGATGGCAGGCTCAGCGCGACATTCTTACATCTGACAACGGCTATCCAGAGAAGTTAATAATAAGATACTTACCAGCAACAAGAAAAGTCCAATGGAATTTCAGAACTTCAGAAGCGCTGCACACTTATTAGTCTGTGCACTCATGATTGGGGCTTGCACGTCGCTGCCCCGTGTTCCCGAAAACTGTCAGGTTACGGGCGAGGACGCTCGCATCTGGCCCGACTATACAGGCGTTACCGTTCCTTCGAACATTGCGCCTCTGAATTTTGTCGTGAAAGATGCCGACGAGTGCGTAGCGCGATTCTCGCACGGCGGAAAAACGATGGGGTGTAGCGGAAGCGGTCAGATAGAAATAGACATAGACGAATGGCGAAAGATGCTTTCCGAAGCCGCCGGCGACAGCATAAAGGTTCAGGTTTTTGCATCTTCTGGCGGCGAGTGGAAGGGCTACAAGCCGTTCTGTGTTCATGTTGCAAAAGAGCAGATAGACAGTTTTGTAGCGTACCGCCAGATTCCGCCGTCGTATGTGATGTACGACCAGATGCGAATCGTTCAGCGCGATCTCACGTCGTTTGCCGAATACGAGGTCTACAACAACAAGTGGAGCGAGGTTCGGGGCCAGTCGCATTGCGTAAACTGCCATTCGTTCCAGAATTATCACACGGCAAAGATGCAGATGCACGTTCGCGAGGGCTTTGGCGGCACGCTGATTGCCGAAGATGGCGCGGTTAGAAAGGTAAACCTCAAGCGCGAGGGCAATCCGATGGGCGGCGCATATCCGGCATGGAATCCTAAGTTCGATGTCATAGCATATTCGTCTAATCTCACGATGCAGAATTTCTTCACCGCCAACATCGCCAAAATAGAGGTGCAGGACAGCAAGAGCGACCTTGTTCTGTACGACGTAAAGAAAGACAAGGTTATAAGGATTTCCGATACGCCTTTCGACCTCGAAGTGTTCCCGACGTGGAGTCCCGACGGGCGGTGGCTCTATTATAGCGTTGCAGCCGTCAAGGACACGGCGCGCATTGAGTTCGTAAAGCAGTACGACAAAATAAGATACAACATCTACCGCCGCCGTTTTTCGCCAGATTCTCTTTCGCTTGGCGAGCCCGAGCCAGTTCTGATGGCATCGGCTGACAGCCTCAGCGCAACGCTTCCGCGCATCAGTCCCGACGGCAAGTGGCTGCTGACAGGGCAAGCACCATACGGTGTGTTCCATATCTGGCATCCCGAGGCTGATTTGTTCCTTACGAATCTGGCAACGGGCGAGACTCATGCGCTTGCAGAAGCCAATTCGGATAGGGCAGAGAGTTTTCACAACTGGTCGTCTAACGGAAGGTGGATTGTCTTCACGAGCCGTCGCGGCGATGGCAACTTCACTCGCCTCTACATGGCTTATGTCGATGCCGAAGGCAACGCGCGCAAGGCTTTCGAACTGCCGCAGAAGAATCCGCTTGCCGAACTCGAATCGATTTGGAGTTACAACACTCCAGAATTTACAGTCGAGAAGGTGCGCATATCAAGAAAGGCTTTTGCTGATGCGGTTGTGGGGACAATTGATAATCCCAAATCGGTCATTAGAAAAAATAAGTAGCAAAATGTAAGTTGGTTTAATTATTCAGAGTCAATCATTAGCACTTTTTGCTTATATTTTTATAGGCTCCGGATACTTATCTGAACATTATGTAAGGCAAAATTTCTAATGACCGATTTGGGATAATTGACAATTTTTTAGTTGAAAATTGCCTCTTGGGGTGGGGGCGAGACATAAAAAAAGGGCGCAAACTCATGCGAGGTTGCGCCCTTTGTATTTGTTAAATTAAGAAATCTTTATTTTGCAAGGTTCTGCTGCTCGCTGAACTGCTTTGCATCTTCCTGATATTTCTTTACCAGTTTGTGCTGCTTAAACGCATCTGGGGCAGTTGTCAGAATATCCTCAATCTGCGGAGTCATAACAGGGTACTGCATGTTGCTCAGAAGCATCACGAATACGCCCACGCCAAGTGCATCGTTGTAGTGGCTCTTGATGAACGATGTCGTAAGCACGTCTTCTTTTGCCGAAACCTTCTGCATCTCTGCCATCAGACGCTGTTTTATAGTCTGCTCGTCAACGCCGTTTACAGTCATCTCGTATTCCATCTTCTGTATGTCTCTAAGTTGAGTCTGAAGCGAGTCGCGGCTCTTGAAGAACTTATAAAGCGTCTCGTTCAGTTCCGTTCCTCCCCAAACAAGGTCTTCAGCCTTCAGGTCAACGCTGATTTCACCCTCTTCCAGAACTATAGGTATTACTATGTCCTCGCCGATAAATAGGTTTGCCATAGTGGCGGAATCAATCTGTCCCTTCACGGTAAACTTGCCGTGCGCCATTGTACCGGTTGCCACGGTAGCAAGCGAATCATCCTTGATAACCTTAACGGAGATTTTCTTTCCGTCAAGTTCAGATATGGCAGACGAACCCTCAATCTTGTACTTTTTTGCACAAGAGGCGAGCATCAGTACTGCCGCTAAAATCATTAAAAATTTGTGCATATATAAATTATTAGTATTTGTTTCTACTGCAAAAATAATATCCATTTTGGATAAATTGTAAATAAATTCATACTTATTGCAAGAATAACAGAAAATTTAAGTTTTTTTTATATTTTTGCGCCAAATATTTATAACAAGATGTAATGAGAAAGGTTATTTTATCAATTTTTGCGTTGGCGATGACACTCTGTGCCAAGGCCGACGAAGGTATGTGGATGCTCCAGCTGATGAAGGAGCAGCATGTAATTGACCAGATGAAGAAATGCGGACTGCGCATTGAGGCTGATGACGTGTATAGCACTACCAAGCCTTCGCTGAAGGATTGTGTGGGCATCTTCGGAGGAGGATGTACTGGCGAGGTCGTTTCTGCCGACGGACTGGTACTTACTAACCATCATTGTGGATTCGACGCCATTCAGGGTGTCAGCACCGACGAGCACAACTATCTGAAAAACGGATACTGGGCTAAGTCGAGAAGCGAGGAACTGGCAACAAAGAACCTCGCCTTCACTTTCATCGTAGATATTACCGATGTTACTGAAGAGGTTGAGAATGAACTGAAGGAGATGAAGGACAAGAAGTCAGCCTCTGGCATCATGACGGCTTCGCAGCTCAGAGCCTTCGCACAGAAGAAACTGGCAGCAAGCAAGTATTCGGGCAAGGCTGGCTACAGAGCCGAGTGTCTTCCGTTCTTTGCCGGAAACAGCTACTATCTATTCATAAAGAAGATATATAAAGACGTGCGCCTTGTCGGAACGCCTCCACAATGCGTTGGCAAGTTCGGCGGTGAGACTGATAACTGGATGTGGCCTCGTCATACCTGCGACTTCTCTATGTTCCGCATCTATGCAGACAAGAACGGCGAGCCTGCCGATTTCAGCAAAGATAATGTTCCGCTAAAGTGCCCAAAGCATCTTGCCATCTCCCTAAAGGAACTTAACGAGGGCGATTATGCCATGGTTATGGGCTTCCCGGGCAGTACCGAGCGTTATCTTACAGCAAGCGAGATTAAGGTGAGAATGGATAGCGAGAACACTCCGCGAATCATTATCCGTACCGAGCGCCAGCGTGTGCTAAAGGAGGCTATGCAGGCCGACCCAAGCATCGCCCTGAAGTATGCCAGCAAGTACGCTCACAGCGCAAACTACTGGAAGAATGCCATCGGCATGAACAAGGCTATCGTAGACAATAAGGTTATCGAGGGCAAACTTGAGCAGGAGAAGGCTTTCGCTACCTTTGCCGAGAAGGCTGGAAACAGCGAGTATGAGACTGTTGTAAGCCTCATCGATGCTCTGATGAAGGATTACGGTCCATTCTACCGCGAACTGATGCTTTTTGTCGAGTTCCGCCGTGCCATCGAGTTTAAGGTGGATGATGTTTCGCTCTTCTCTGCATACACCGACAAGAAGGGAACAGACGAGGGCAAGGCTCTCGAGAAGAAAATACGCGGTCTGTACGACATGATTCACAACAAGGACTACGACCACAAGGTGGATGCCGACGTCCTCAAGGCTCTTCTGCCGCTCTATGCGAAGGAGGCAAAGCAACTTCCTACATTCTACAAGGATATTGTAGAGAAGAACTTCAAGGGCAACTACAACGCCTTTGTTGATGATATGTACAGCAAGTCGATCCTTGCAAGCGAGGCCAACCTTAACAAGTTCCTTGCAAAGCCAAGTGCCAAGGTTGCAAACAACGACCTTATGCTTAAGTTCAGCGCGTCGATGCGCAGCTTCTTGCAGGATAAGTATGCCGATTATTCGAGCTACAGCGACAAGGCTAACCTTCTGCACAAAATCTACGTTCGTGGCTTGTGCAAGATGAACGAGAAGAATCCTGTTTATTCTGATGCCAACTTTACTCTTCGTATGACTTACGGAAACGTGAAGGGCTACAGTCCTAAGGATGCGCTCACTTACCGCTATTACACAACTCTCGAGGGTGTTATGCAGAAGGAAGACCCTAACAACGATGAGTTTGAGGTGCCTCAGCGTCTGAAGGACTTGTTCCAGAAGAAGGATTACGGCAGATATGCAAACAAGGACGGCAAGCTTGTAACTTGCTTCCTTACAACAAACGATATTACCGGCGGAAACTCTGGTTCGCCTGTAATCAATGCCGACGGTCAGCTTATCGGTCTTGCCTTTGATGGCAACTGGGAGAGCCTTAGCGGCGATATCCACTTCGACAACGAGTTGCAGCGTTGTATCTGCGTAGATATCCGCTACGTTCTGTTTATGATAGACAAGTTTGGCGGCTGTCCGCAGATTGTTCAGGAAATGACTATTGCAGAGTGATATCACTTATTTATACAACACTTATTGAAGTCCGGGATTCGTTTCTCGGACTTTTTTTGATTTTGAGAAAGTTGAAAAATTGTTAATTGTTTAATTGATTTGAGAATTCTTCTGTCAATTCATAAATGGGGCGGCTGTTCGTCATGCAAAAAAAATTTGGAAGATTCCTTGCTGAAAAATGTCTATGGCAAATAAATATTCCATATTTTTGCAAATGATAGTCTTAATTGATATGTTAAACACAACTAAAAAACTTGGTATGGTGTCAAAGATAAACCGAGGAGATTGTATAAGACGCTTTATTGGTCTGTATATGGTACTCGCTCTCGTGCTGGCATTCGTTATACCTGTGCGCATGGTGGCGCAAGACAACAGTCTTGTGCCGTCGCCTTACAGCCTCTACCTTTCGGACTACGGCAACGCTTCTGCTGAAAGGTCTGACGCTATAGATAAAGGCAAGGGGGCTTTAAGCATCGGCGCGGTTAAACCACAGTTTGGCAAAGCCGCAATTACTGCTCAAAATGTAGGCAATGCCTTTATTCAGAACCTTCCGCATTGGCTTGCCGAAGAGGGTATAAGCATGGATAAGTTTGTAGAACTTGTCCAGAAGCGTCGTGCTGAAGACTTGACTAATTTAAAGCTTACAGAAATGAATAAAGAGGAGTTCGATTTGATTACAAGGATTAGAAATCACATTCCTGTTTCTGATATTACAGAAAGAACCGTGATGCAGAAGGTTATACCCAAAAATGCTTTCGAGAATTACACAAAAACAGGTGGTTGGGATGCCAGAGTAGGCGGTTTTATGTCGAGAGCGTGCGACTTAATGCACCTAAGAACAGTAGAGGACTATTGCTACGGATTGGCATTGAATTATAGTGGCTCTCCATATTTTAATGAAGAGCTGACAAAGGTTATTGTCGATGAGATTTATGTCATGAGATATACTTTGGATAATGGTGCTATAAGGAAATTGCGTATTCCGAATACTGCCGATGATTTGCAGAATAATCCTGAGCCTTTTAAAGGTCATGGCTATACTGGTGGAGGCATAAATCCAGAGGGCAAGTATATTCTTGGCGGTCCTGAATTTGTTCCAGAAAAAGGAGGCTTTTTTGAAATGACTGCTGCCGAGATTTATAGAATAGACAAGAATGGCAACGAAACGCTTGTGGGGGTGCTGGAAGAAAATAAAGTAACAAAGAAGAAAGAATTCAAAAAAATAATAGAGAAATAAAAATGAAAATAGATATTCAAGGAACAAAAAAATGTGCCTTTCTAAATGGCATATTATTTAATATCTGGAATTATTCCGATTTTGGGTGGGGATATTATACCCCAAATGCAGAACTGGCAGAATCGTTGGGATTCAAAAAAGAAGATTGCTTTAACGAAAGCAAAACCTATTTCTTGCCAATAAAAGACATCGCCCATACAAGAGGCTTTCATTCCACAGTATTTTGCGTGTATAAAGGTTATAAATGTCAATTTATGTCATCTACATTTAACGAGGAGAATCAAACATTCTGTATGAGACTTTCTCCTGATTTGGCTTTGGCAAAGGGGTATAATTGGAATCAGATAGGGCATGAAATTCAAACAATGGATGTCCCTCTTTCCGACCTCGACGAAATCTATCGCCACCGCGAAAAGCTCGATGATTTCATCTTCGATGTAGACCCGATAAAGCCGATATACAAAGACGGCAAGTGGCTTATCGAGCCAGATGAGAACGGGGTGTATGTTATCTAACCCATACTCAGTTTTGCCGAATTTGTCGCTCGAACAAGTGGAGATGGCAAATTCGGCTGAACGGGGAATGCTGCAAAAGAAATATAAAGATTATACAGCAATATTAAAAGCATTAGGTTTATAATAATGAAAATTCGCAGACAAATCACACATAATTGGGATGAAAGCCAAGTTATGATTTTACAGCAGTTAAATATAAAGGCGGAAGTTGGAATCGACAGTTTTAATGTCTACGATTTC
>R24__coassemble_999_pt1 | contig 16718 bp, 5 predicted proteins | sample R24__metabat2_low_PE_011 | metagenome-assembled genome bin R24 | reverse complement strand
TGGGCTTCGGGGAGGATTTTTATTGCCTTTTGAGTTTTACCGGACAGCAATAAATTATAATCTCATCTACACCAGAAACGCTTCCGATAACACCACCGAAATTATTACCGACAGACGAAACCGTAACCTCGCCTGTAGTTGAATCTACTTCCTTTATTGCAGAAGCCTTTGAACTGCAATTATCTGAAATTGTTACAATTGTTTTTTTTGTAGCACCAATAAGACCGCCACACGAAGTATTACATGCAAACGCGCCATCGAATGCTGACTTTGAAATGTTTAGAGTTGCATTCGATACTAAACCAACCAAGCCTCCGGTTTGTTCATAAGCACTTACATCTGCACCACTTACCGAACAGTTCTTTATATTTACAGTCTTGCTTGTTTCGATACCGCCAATCAATCCTGCGGTATAATTACCCTTTTTGTTTAAATCTGATCTAACCGCAAATTTGCCAGAACCGCCAGATATCTTTACATTTTCAACATTACCCTCAGACAGAAGTCTACCGATAAGGCCTCCATTATAACCGGCATCAGTCTTAACTTCTGCATTGTTGCCATAAACAAGGTTACACTCGCTTACACTTGCTGCGGTGTTAACCTTTCCGGCAAAACCACCTGCGTGACTGGTTTTTGCACAGATTGACATGCCGTCGCCTACAGTCAAATTAACCTTGTTTGCCGTAAGCGTTCCTGTTAATCCAACCAAGCCGCCAACATACCAGTTGTGTGAATAAACTCTGTTATTTAATGTTACATTCAAACTACTGAATGTTGCCATTCCCGAATCACTACCTGTTGAGCCAATCAGACCTCCAACATATCCATCACCGACATTAGAAGTAATCTCACCGTTAAAAGTCAAATTATCACAATTGCTAACAGTCACCGTCTTCCTTGCATAGCCAACCAATCCTCCTACTCTGTCTCTTTCGGCATTTATATTAGCATTTGACAAGACATTACAATTGTCGATGGTTCCGGTATAATGCAGATAGCCGGCAATACCAGCAGCATAAACTCCTCCAGTACCAATATTTGCAGACAGAGACACATTGCATTTTGTTACAGACATATCGTTTGCCCATCCTATGAAACCGCCAACATAGTCTTTACCGCCATAAACTGTGCCAATTGATATTGAAGGGCAATTGCTTACACTTAATTGAGTTGTCTGTCCAACCAAGCCGCCAACGAATTCGCCTTCTGAAATAACCCTGCAAGTACTGTTTATATTGCAATTTTCTATATTAACAAAATCTCCAGAATAGCCAACCAAGCCACCGGCATGCTTTATCTGAGCATATACCTGACCTTTAAGCACTATCGAAGGACAATCCTGAACCAGCAGATTGCCAGTCTGGCCTGCTATGTATCCAACACAAAAAGATTCTTTTCCGTCAGCAACACCAACATAGCTGTTTGTTCCAAAATTAACATTACAATTCAAAACCTCAAGCAGACCTGGAGTATATCCCACCAAGCCTCCTGCACACTTTCGCGACTTTATTTTGCCGTTAATGTCAGCTGTACAACCAGACAATGTAACCTGACCACTTTTAGTTACTCCTACCAATCCACCAACACCTACAGCCACATTCTCCTCACCACTAGGATTGTATGTGGACTTAATACTGTCATTGTCAGACAATAATATACTACTGTTGCTTATATCAACATCACCTACTGTATAACCAACATATCCGCCAACATTATTAGAACCGACGATAACAACATTTGAAACGTCAGAATTTGATATAGTTATCGTATTATCCGAAGTACACTTACCAACGACTGCTCCCAAACATTCACCGTTAAGCTCAATGTTTTTAAGCGACAGACGATTCACCTGCACCTCTGTACCCTCAGCCATCCAGGCCACGCAACCAGCAGCAGCGTAACTATTATTTTTAATCTTATATGAATATCTTTTTTGTGCATCGCCCATTATGAAATTATCTACAATAAGCTTATCACTATACACAATATCCTTTTTCGGGCCCAAATTACCAACAATTCCGCCGACATAACTTGGCCACGTACCAGACTTTTCATTCAACGTTACACTACAATCCTTAACCGTAATGCTTGCATTTTCTGTAATGGCGACATAGCCTCCTACTGCAAAATTTGAATTAATTCCACCTTTAAACGAACATCCAGTAAATGTAACATTCGCTGAAATAACCTCTCCAAAAAAGCCGGCAACACGAGCAATACCGCTCAATGACAACACCTCGGATTTACAATCTTTAAGACTTGAAGTATAGTTACCATTAAGTCTGCCAACAAACCCGGCAACATACATGTTAGAGGCAGAAAAACCACTTTCCTTGTCATTTATTGTTTTATTAGCTATGACAGAAGTTACAGTAGAGCTGATATTCTGCGCAAAGCCTGCACAACCGCCTACATAATTCTTTCCAGATATAACTCCGTTTACCGTTAGCGTTGTATAATCTACGGTCAGTTTTTTTGCAACATAGCCCGCCAAACCTCCTGTATAATTATAAGACGTAGCAAAATCAGAATTTAATGTTACGTTTACTCTTCCGAATCTCGCATTACCAACACAATTACCTATGAGCAAGCCGTTTTTGTCACCAACGATTTTATCATTGTTAACACTACTGAACTCAAAATTTACATTATAGAAAACGATATCTTTGGCATCGCTGAAGAAGCCATAGTATCTATTATTGGTAGTAACTCCAGAGCCTCGCAGATGTATATTCCTTATGGTATATCCTCCAACTGCATGTTCATGGATTGAACCATCTATATAATAGATACGATTTTGAGAGCCTTTTCCAACCCAATAATAATTACCCATATCAATATCGGCAGCAAGCTGGATAAATATTCCCTCGTATTCATTTTTATCTTTATCTACTTTGTCGTCATCTACGTGTCGATCGGCATTACTGAATATCCATGCAAGTTCTTCCGCTGTTTTTACGTTATAATAATGGTGATAACGAACCATAGTTACCCCATCTGCCATTTCTGCATTCCTCTCTTCTTGGTAAAATATCACACCACCTTGACGTGCATGGTTTCCCCAATCATCATTATATCTTGGCTGGGCAAAAGCACCAACTGCACATACAAGCATAAGTATGTGTGCAAGTAAACATTTCTTAAAAAGCATATCTATCTTCATAATAAATAATCTCTTACCTATACAACAATAAATGTAAAATCCCTATCTTTTGAATTAATAACTTAAATGAAACATATTATTCTGCAAAAATACATATTTTTCTCATATTTAGGCATACTTTGGCTTTTAATATTACAAAAAACAAAAAAGAGTTGTACAAATAGCGTACAACTCTTTCTTTTTATAACGAAATCAGATTATTTTTCGTCTTCTGCCCAGAGGTCACCCCACTTACCGCGTCTGCCTCCTTCGTCGCCATAGTTTATTCTTGGCTTGGCATCACCACCGCCAACATACTCAACCGACTCCTTAATAAGAGTATCAACATCTACACTTTCGCAATATTTCTTGTCCAGCTCTATTCTGCTGAGCTTTGGAGCAACATATATCATCTTACCCATATTATCAATTCTTCTTATAAACTTTATTTCCATTAATAATATATACACCAGCGTCAAGTCCATCGAGAGCCTCGCTTCTCATAATCTGATGCTTCAACTTTCTACCGTTAAGGTCGAATACGTCAACCGGAACATCTTCCTCGATATTTCCGTCTTCTGTCATTACGGCATCGATTACGTCGGTTACAACCTCATCGTCGCCAAACAGAGATGTGAACTGAATACGAACCTTAGCGTCTGACGAAGTAGCCTGCTTTGGCATGTACATATACATTCTGAATGGGTCGATAAACGACTTGTTGTCCATTCTTACCAGATAGCCGCCCTGATATGCAACGTAGTCGGTAGACTCTCCGACAGGAAGTATATCATTGTCGAAGTACTTCTGACGGAACAATCCCTGAGCATAAGAACCATTAACCTCACCAGGCACGCGGTCTGTCTGCTCAACAGACGATACTGTTTCGTAATCCTTAACCTGAACAGCAGACAAGTCTGAGTAAAGGTCGGTCTTTGAGCGGAATGACAATACAGCCGAACCGCCTTCACCAACAGTTTCACTTGGCGTGTACTTCATCAAGTAAGAGCCAACTGGCAATACATTGTACTCATTGCCATCAACAGATTCCTTCTTCAGAGACACTTCCTCGAATGTAACAGTTGTTCTACTGTTCTCAGTCTTGTAGCTCTTAAACTTGTAGAACTTGATGTCTGAGCCAAGCACATCCTGATTGTTTACTACAACACCGTAAACCTTGTAAGGAGTACTTATTGTAGCATAATCCTTAACATTCTTGATAGTACGCTTGTACGAAATCTTCTTGGCAGGAACAGGACATGGAACATAGAAGTTGAAGTCCTTGTGCTGCTTACGCATATCCTCTCTATACAGAGTCTTCTGGCTTGTTGAGTTGTACTCAGAAGTGTATATCTTAGAACCCGGATCAGACAACAGGATTTCGTCTGCCTGAATTGTAGTTCCTGAGATATGAGCATAAGAACCATCTGAGCCTTTGGCAAGCTTACCCCATACACAGTTCACACCATAGTTGTCCTTTCTACCACCATTCATCACGGTGTTGTCTGAGTGTGGATTGTAAGCATCATTGTCGTGATTGAAGAATACAATCCAGTTGTCGTTACCAGAGCCAAGTTTGGTTGATACGGCATTACCTGTGTGATAACCAGAGTGTGGATGGCGGTTAGCACCTGTATAGTTCATATAGAAGTCTTCCGGCTCGTATTTTGAAGGATCAAAGTTGTCGGCAGAGCTGTCGAACAACATACCCTTGTACACGAGGTTGTTGATATCACTGAAATCAAGCAATACAGGATACAAATCACCCGGTTTCTCCTTATCCTTAATGTCGTTCATACACTGAACATACAAAATCTTGTTAGCATCCGCCTTATAGTTGTTTGTATCATCGCCTGAATAGTACAGATTTGCGTTGTATGCAATCTCACCGCTCTGGAACTTACGCTGATCATCTGTTACCTCTTTTGCGCTGAAGTTATAGCGTGGGCTGTGGAAATCTTCACGGAAATTACCATACATGTTGTTGTAGTCGCCTACATACTCAACATAGATATTATTCTTGAAATCTCCGTTATTACCACCAGATTTACCAAACTCGGCATAATTCATACCGTGAGGCTGACCGTCAGCATAACGCGCAATCAGATTCTGACGATAATTTATATTTGACGTTCTATAATAATAGTCAACACTTTCACTACCAGCCTTACCCATTGCTTTCACAAAGAATGGCTTCAACGCGTCATCACCTATTGACATTGTATTGCCAACATGCTTAAGTTCCTGCAAACCTGATCTACTCATCAGACGACCAAAGTTGATGTTATTGTAAATCTTTGCACCAGTTGAGCCATCAGAGCCACCAGCAATGTTACTACAGAATGCACCCGGGTCGCAGATTGTGTAGATATCTGCATAGTTGATACAATTGAAGATTTGAATAGGACCAGCACCGCTATGAGAAGCAGAAACGAATGCACCACAGTTTACGTCCTCTGACATACAGAATGCCTTGTTATAACAGTTTCGGATAACGAACTGTCCAGCATCTGCAGGTCCATAATACTTAACACCAGCAAATACACCAGCGTATGAGTTTGAAGAATGAACATATCCACTCTCAATTCCAAGATTATGAATCTTTGTACCACCAGCTCCGACACCAATCAAACCGGCAACCGAAGTAGATGTTGTTACATACAGGTTCTTGATATAATGGTTGTTACCGTTAAAATCTCCCTTATACGCATTGGTTGATTTAACCTTGTAATACCATGAAGTACCATTTCGCTCCTGAGATGTTGACTTACCAATAGGCTCAAGATTCTGTGCGGTAATCATACCACCACGAAGCAGTGAGTTGTCAACAACCTTATATGCGCTGTAGCTCATATACTTAGCCCATGCCTCCATAAACTCGTCAGAGCCATAATATGGAACATTGTTCTTGTTGTAGTACTCAATAAGCTCGGCATCTGTCTTGAATACAGGAGCAATAGAGTCTATTGCATGGCCGTTCTCATCAAGCTTGTAGTGATAGCCCTTAGAACTGAATGCAAAGCCAGGGTTAAGGTCGATATTGTCAACCAACTTAACATTTGTCGTATAATAAGGACCATAAGTATTTTTTTCAACGTCCTGAGCTTTCTTACCATCTATGTAAAACATGTCAGGTGTCATTTTACCCTTATAAAGCCATACTCCCTTGTTGGTATAATAAGAGAACCAGAACAGATGCAACTTATCACCAATTTCATATGTTCCATTCACAGGCTCAACAGTCTCAACAGAAGAACTTGTAAACATTACGTCCTTTGTATCCTTGTTGATATGGCAATTCAGATTATCACCAGTATAAATTCTGTTCAAATAGAAGAACGGAACACTATACGCAGGCACACAGTCGTCATAGTGACCAGTTTCTGTAATCTGTGTCAGACTTCTTGTACCGTTGAAATACCAGCCCTTGTCAAGTTTCTCGTCAAGAGAGTATGCAAAATCAACACCGCCGTCGTACACTACTGTACCGTTGTTTGTAACAGGCTCAACCTCAGGCTTAAACAAACCAGCCTTGTGTACATCGGCTCTTTCGCATCTTGTGCCAGCCAGCGCTGGGAATTCATCAACCTGCTCTTCTGTTACATCTGCATCGTAAGCAGCATCGCCACCCAATGTCTGACGATACTTCTGATTAGCCACATCGTCGGCAGTCATGTTACGTCCATAACCACCAACATTCAGCAAATAGCAAACCTTACCGTTGTTGAAGTTCTCCAAAGTCTCATAATGAATCTCGCTTGGAGTGTTGATTGTTGCCTTGTCATCTCCTGTTTCAAGTACATAGCAGTTCACGAACTGGGCAATAAGGGTATTATCTGTATTACCTACAAGATGATTGTTGTGGTTCTGGAACTTACCCTCAGTAGTACCGGCACTGTAACAATTTGTAATTGTTGTTTCCTGCTTACTACGATTATTTCCAATGAGCGCATAATGCCACAAATAATTGCCATGTATATCAGACTTACTATAGCAGTTGTCCACCAAAACCTTAGATACTGCATATCCCATCAAACCGCCAGCACCTTTATCACTTGAATTTGTAATGTCCATTTCAACACCACAATTCTTAATGGTAATAGCACCAGTAGCACGACCAATCAAGCCACCTGTCTGCCAAATATTATTGATAGAGCCCCTCAGCACAAGGTTCTTTATTGTACCATTATTCATCTGCGCAACCAAGCCGGCACGTGACTTACCTACAATATAGCTATTGTCATGTTCCTTTGTGTGGTCAATAAACAGATTGGTAATAGTCTTGTTATTTCCATCAAATGTACCATTATAATGGTCATTTCCGTTAGCAGGGGAGTCAACATTTGCATTAACAGTAGCACCAAATGGAACCCACTGTACCTCATTATATGTTACACCACCAGTTGTAACGCTAAGGTCAATATCATTCAGAAGTCTGAAGTTAAATTTGTTACTTGTCGTCTGCTTCTTGTTCTGATAGTAACTTGCCCAACGGAGTTCAAGGCTGTCGGCAATCTCGTAATAATCGAGGTTGTCAACATCGTCATGAACCGTAGCCATAGTCTTTGTAAGACTTGGCGCTGCATTTATCTCATTGTAATATGCCTTCAAATTGGCAGATGAAGTTGGGTTCAAAATCTGACCTGAATAGATGTTCTTATCCTTGAAGTATGGCACAACAGGCACATTACCCTCATGGTTGATAAGAGCAGTCAAATCGAAGGTTGCCACACCATCCTCACCAACAACCGTATTTGTAAAATATGAGTTGTCAGATGCCTTTACCGGCCAGTTTGGCACAACAACCGCACCAGAAGGTGCTGAATATTCAGTCTTGTACACACAGTTTGCATAATCGTTATCAGCCATACTACCTGTAAAGAATACTGGATAGTCGTCAAACTCCTCTATTGTTACATTCTGACCGTAAATAGGTTCTGTCATTGCAGCATAATCAGAATGTATGCCAGCATTCAGGTTAAATGTTACCTCACCCTTGTTAAACTGCTGCTGTGTAGCACTTGTAACACCTGTACCGTTCTCGTTCAAAGCATAACATCTTGTGAATGACGCAACACCAGTCTTATACATTGGAGCATCAGAGATGTCGTATGAAGCATATACATTATTTTCATTATCGCCACCCTCGGCAATGATGGCACCATTGTTAGTTGATGCTGTTGCATTACCATGGTTATAGCAGTATTCAACTCGAGCACCGTCGGCCTTGGCAATAATACCGGCAGCAGCACCCTTAGTGTTGTTTACATTTACCTTAGAGTAGCACTTAGCAACTGTTGTACCGTTGGCAATACCTACCAAACCAGCTGCATACTTAGCATTTGAAGGAGCGGTATATTCACCTTCGATACCAACATTCATGATTGCTGCACCTACACCTGTCTCACCAAACAGACCACAACTTGCTACAGATTTCTTGACATCAGTCAGACCTGTAATCTTAAAGCCTCTACCGTCGAATGTATTGGTAAACGGATGTGTATTGTTTCCTATCGGCTGGAACAAATGCGATTTTTCATCAGCTCCCGAGATGCCCTTCAATACATCATCTGTAATAGTATTGTCGAGTACGATGTCGTTAGCAAGATGAGCACTCAAATTACCACCGAAAGCTCCATCATTTACAAGCTTTGCATATACATGCAAGTCGAGTGAGTCGGAAAGCTCGCAGTCGCCACTCTGTGTTGAGAATACAGTATAGCTTGGATGAACGAATGCAAAGTTTGTCTTGCGGTCGATTACAGGCAAACCACCATGGAATATTCTCACTTCCTCCACGCCATTGTCATTTGTGAATCGAGGCTCAACAAACGCAATGTTCGGATATTTAATAGTCTTTCCTTCAGCCTTAATCTCAAGCAAACCAGTCTCTTCGTTAACGCTCAGGTTTGCATCGAGGTTGTTGTTACATGTCAGAATACTATTAGGATAGCGTCCTTCATGCTTCTTGTTATATTCCTTTATATAATCCTTTGCAGGCACAAAGCTCCATGCCTCGTATGCATCATCAGAAGGAGATGTGAATATAATTGCATACAAACCATTCTGATTATCCTTGAATTCAGGATATGCATCGATAGGGTCATACTCCAAAGCCTGACCATATACATCGCGAAGCGCAGCCTTGCTTGCATCAAACTCACCGTTAGTATAGATGTCTGTTGTACCACCATTCAACCAGATAGCAACAGTTCCATTATTGAACATCTGCTTTGATGCTACATAATAAGTCGTTCCAGCTTCAACCGCGTCTCTGCCTTCTCCGTCAGAAACAGTTTCAGCATACTTATATGTATTCTCAAGCTCTGCCAACTCTACGCTATGAACGTAAACCTTAACGCCCTTAGAATCTGCCTCAGGGTCAGTCTTTACAGTCTGGAAAGCATTACCATAATATACAACATCACCATTCAGTGTATAGCAGTTGTACATCTTCTGTACATACTGGCGGTTGTTGTAATTTGTTGTTCCATTAGTTTCCTTGGTTACATTACATGACTCCAGATAAGGTGTTATACCACCCTTCTGCTCAGAGCCTGTAAATGTACCCTGATTATAACAATTTATTATATTACAGTTGGTTGCATAATTTATCTGTCCAACAAGACCAGCCACGCAACCTTCTGCATTCAAGTTCTGAACATTTGCCTTGTTACAGCAGTTAACGATGTACGAACGAGTCTCGTTGTTGGTATCACCATTGATGTAACCAAGCAATCCAGCAACACCCTTGTTGGTGTATGCCTTAACCGAACCGCCAGCAATGTTCACCTTATATAATACAGATAACTCTTCAGGGTCTGCACCTGTTGCAACCTGACCAAACAAGCCAATGCCAGCCTTCTTCTGATCAGCAACCTCATGCTCCTCGTCAAAGTCAATATTCAAACCAGAAATCTTGAAGCCATTACCGTTGAATGCACCGCGGAACTTGGCAGTTGTCGTATTGCTTTCAGTTCTATCCTCCTCAGCAACAGTCTTCAGCCAGCATCTTGTGTAACCGTCGCCGATTGGGTTGAACGAGTGTTCAGAATCCAAATTGATGTCGGCAGTAAGAAGTCCGTTTGCATAATTATACACATAGTTCACATAGTAGCTGAACCAGCGTAACTGGAGTTCATCAGAAATCTCATAATAGTTTGATGTAGCTTTGTTTGGAGTTACACCAGTTGCCTCCTTAACTACGTCACGGAAATCCTCAAGGATATCGCCTTCCTTTCTTTCCATCACAACGTATGCTGGAGTAGCCTCATAATATACTCCGCCCGGAAGAACATCAGAAGCCTCAGTTTCTTTCTTTTCAAGCTCCAACATTGCATTGTCGGCAGCATAGAAAATCTTATCTACATCAAAGAAGTTGTTAGCCGGATACTTATACAAATCGGCTGGCTTTGCCAAATCTGTTACAAGTTTGTTTTCAGTAACACGCTCCTTGTCAAAGTAGTTGAAGAATGAATAAGTACCGTTAGGGATGTATGTATCTCTTGTTGTTACCTTAACATTCTCGTATGCATATACACCATTTTCCGGATAATAATACTGCAATGGGAATACACGCTTTTCGTGCTCCTCGTTATACATAGTCTCGGCAGCAAGATTCAACAACACAGGATATTCATCAATATTTGTATTACCTGCAAGCTTCTGTCCGAATACAATATCCTGCTGGTCGTCGTTCAGATAGTAAGCAACACTACCGTTTCTAAATTCTTCGACAGACTTGAAAGAAGAATGTACTTCCTTACCGAAAGGATAGTCGTCAACTCCATCAAGTGTATAGCAGTTTGTCAAAACAGGATAGTTTCTATTCACAGAACTGTTTGACGCACCATGCACAATGCTACCTACATTATAGAAGTTGCTGATTGTAGACTCAGTTGCCGATGGTGAGCTATAACCTACAGAACCGTGAGCATCAGCAAGAAGAGATGTGATGTTACCGTGATTATAACTGTTTGCTATAGTTACAGTTGCAACACTGTTCCAACCGTTCATACCAAGAAGACCACCGGCATTTGAGTTTGCAACAGATGCCTTAACCTCTGCCTTGTTGTAACAGTGATCCATAAGGAGAGTACCTGCATGGGCGCCCTCGACGATACCGCCGACGATACCACCTACAGCATAACCCTTACCCTGAACAGAACCGCTCTCAATACCGAAGTTGGTAATTCTGACGATTGTGTTGTAAGCATCACTTGGACTTACCACACCGAACACACCAGACATGTTGTCGGTCTTGTTATCGTCAATCTTAAGATTTGTAAGATAATGCTTTCTACCATCAAACGAACCTGCAAACGGACGAGAAGTTGAGTTACCTATTGGAATAAACAACTCTTCTGTATCATCAACAATACCAAGTTCCTCATTCTTGCCCATATCGATGTTGGCTGTCAATTCGGCAGTAACCTTGTTTGAAATACTTACACCGACATCCTTAGATGCAGTATATGACTCCGCATTATTGACATACCAACTCAACCAACGCATTTCGAGTTGGTTACTAATATGATATGTATTAGTAGATGAACGCTTCAATGTCTTGAACTCAGAATAAGTCAAACTTACATCATCGTTCTTATCAAGCGTATTAGCATCTGTAATAACGCCATCGCGTGAGAACTTCAACGGACCGTATCCATACAAGCCGTCACCAGTCTCTGTATTGACACTATAACGAAGAGACTGATTCTTATATTCAGCAGAATTATTCTTGAAATCACTCAAAGAGTAGCTTCCCGCTGTTTTATTGTAATATTCTGTAGTATTAACGGCGAATTCGTTATCCAAATCAGTACCGTTCTCCATAATCACACCAAATCTGAAAACCTGATCGGTTTTGTTGACAGGATCCGAAGTGATACACATTGGATAAGGGTTAACACCCTCGCCTGAAAGCTTCTGATAATAGTTGATGTTATCATCAGCAGCCTCTATATTACACAAACCGTTAGTATTCAACAGATAAGCAAGCTTGCCGTTTGAATAGAATTCATTATTTACAACTGTCATTCCCTCTGGGAGCGACTCGATATTGCCGTTAATATAACAGTTGCTGAATGTTACATTTGCAGATGCGTCTACGAAAAATTTTGGCGCAGGGTTTGGAGTAACTACAGCCAACTGAGAGTAACAATTCTTGAATTCAACAACAGAACCACCTGTTACCTTACCCAAGAATGCCGTACTACCACTTGACTGGGCACCACCATTTACGCTACCCATGTTGAAACAGTTCTCGAAAGTGATATGCAGATTGGTGTAGTCGTCACTAATATTTGCACCAGTCTGACCGATGAAACCACCAGAACACATCTTTGGAGCCTGCCATCCTGACACTACAACATCGGCAGCAGAACCTACATTTCTAATTATAATCTCGCCAGTACCAAACACAGACGAAGCAATAGTACCTGAATAATCTGTACCGTTGGCAATATATCCAGACTCGACAAACAGATTCTCTACAACAGCACCACCACCCAAGCATGCGAACAATCCGTTACCATAACTTGGAATACGGTTTGAGAAAGTTGTATAATTAGTGCTTTTATCCCACTCTCTCAAACGAGAAATAAACAAGCCCTTGATTTTATGATTGTTACCGTTAAAGTGACCTCTATAGCATAGCTGGTTACAAGTCTCAGCCTTTACACTATAGAAAGAGAAATAACCCATAGGCTCAAAATAGTAATCACTCATATCAAGGTCTGCAAGCAATATTGCATTTGCATTTGGATGATATGTGTTTATCTGAGTCTTGTTATTACTGTTAATTACAGGTTTGCCATTTATCAAATCGCTATAATGGCCTACATGACTTGCAAACCATGCAAGATGCTCAGGTTTCTCAATCTGGTAGTAGCCGTTTACAAGAGCAGGCTGCTCAGTATGGTCTGTCCAGAATGGAGATGCAGCATTTGCATTTACTGGTATAGAGCTGAAGTCGTAAGATATTGTGATAGCGTGATTTTCGTTATCTATAATAATGTTAGGACGGCGACCGCCAACATTGTTTGTTGTAATATCGTCGTACTGCAAATTCTCGGTTGGAACATAAACCTTACTACCGTTCTTAGAATATGAAGCCTCCAAAGAATTGGCAACTGTAATGTTTGGTGTAAAACCAGCTGAATTCTTTGGAAGTACAATATTAAGAGTATACTCGCGCAATACATAAAGCATTATGTCGACGGCATTACCGCCAGCTGCCTTATATGAATCGAACTTTGAAGAAAAGCTATTAGCATCCCAATTCTGTTGATAAATAGGATTGGCTATATTTTGTCCTGTTCTTGAGTAAACTATTGAAGCATCATCCGGATTTGGATCGAGGTTATTGCAATCCATCTTATACCTCATTCTATATATACCAGCAACAGATGGTGCCGCAATATTATTTTTAATTACATTTTTAAATTTATCACTCCAATTTTCTTTACACTTTGAATTGGATTTTCCAGTATATGACACATCATTTTTTCCGAAATTCGCAGTAGAATTTTCACTTGCACCATTTTTATATGTTATCACATTATCATTGAAAACCATCTTAGTGCCATCCCAGTATCCCCACGTACCAAGATCTTCACCTTCCGTCCAACTTGGATTACGTTTTCCACCATTATCAGTAGAAAGAGAATTATAACCAGCCATACAAGTAAAAGCATACAACTCATTAGTAGCCCCTTGCATATTCTGATAAAATTCTCTAAACATCTGTCTAATACCAGCATCTCTTACTGTAGAGATATATGGATTATCAACCTTCACAGTAAACTCATCATCACCATTGGTATTGATATAAACATAACCATGTTTATAATTTGGTGTGCTTCCACTTTCCAAAGTAAAGTTTGTGCCAAACTTCTCACCAGCATTTATATAAAAATGCTTCGATGTTTCATCTACAAAAGTAACCTTCTGCGGATTACTCACCGAAATTGTTTGTGTTTGTTTACTTACATCATTACCCACTTTTGTAGGAACAAAAGTAATCGACGTAATGGCAGTATTGTTATACTTACCATTTTCTTTGCTAACAATGGGTACACTTGTTGGTGTCCTAAACGTACTCTGTGCCGTTGCCTCCGTCGCCAGACACAACAGCATAAAAACGGAGCAGAAAGCAGCTAATGCCTTCGGCTTCCCCAATAAAGTTCTCTTTTTTATCATATTAACGTAGTCCATAGCTCTACATTTTTAATTTCAATAATAAAATTCTATTCTGTGGGCAAAGATATTAAAAAAATGTTAAAAGGCGCAAGATTTCTTTTCTTTTTAATTTTACATGCTCAAAAACTTGACGTACAACATATTTTAGAGCCCAAAACGCTTGTTTTACATTGGTTTAATGACATCTTCAGTAGTCAAAACGGCGCAAGAATGGGCATAAACAACCGCGTTGAAACACCCTGTATGATATTAGCGGATATTGTTAATAACTTGCCATAATTATTAACAACGGCATGCGCACTTCTGTTAATAACCAAGCCTCGGCAATATTCAAAAACTACGCTGGCAAGGCAAAGACAGAAGCGCAAAAACCAAAATGAAAAATGGCATTGCCAGTTATGTTTTTTTACATATATTTGCAGAATGAATACATACAAATATATACTCACGCGCTTTAACCTGAAGCTGTGGCAGACCGACAAAAACAGCCGCGACACTCAAACAGACGAATGGCTTGAACAACGATTCCGGCTGTTTGAGCAATTCACTCTCCCATCGGTATTGAATCAGACTGACAAGGATTTCAGGTGGATTGTGCTATTCAGCAGCGACACACCCACTAAATACAAGTGCCGTATTGAGGAAATACGTTCAAGATGTCAGCAATTCAGAGCGATAGGCGTTGCGCCCGAACAATCGACCAATTTCAGCCAGATATTCAGAGAAGTCGTTGAGTCGGACTTGGACGGAATGCCCGAGGGCATGGTATCGACAACATACCTCGACAACGACGATGCTCTGTCGGCTAACTACATGAAGAGTATTGGAGACATTGCGGCAGACTTGCAAAAAAAAGGAGATACGGCAAAGCCTACATTCATAAACTTTATATACGGCTGCCAATATTTTACGGAGTACAAGACTGCAAGCACGGCATGCTACAAGCGCAATCACTTTATATCGCTAATAGAGCCGACAAACAGTGTAAAGACAGTTTTCGGCTACGGCAGCCACTACTATCTGAAAAAGCAGAGCGGAGTGAAAGAAATCAGGATTACGAAGCGCGACATGTGGCTTGAAGTAATACACTCGACCAATGTAATAAACGATGTGCGCACAAGCCAGCACACACGAATAATTGACAGCAACAGACTATATCAAGCGTTTGGCATCAAGGCTGAAACGCTTAAAGGCACAATAAAGCCGGCACTATACATAATAGCCATGAAGGTGAAGCAGAAACTTAAGCTGTTCGGCTTGAAATAAACGAAATAAATCTCCTTATCGCGATTTGTATTCAGGGATAAGGAGACTTATTTCTATCTGCATATTATGACGTTCTTAATATATAGCAAATTGCCTAAAACATATCTTCTCCACATGCGTCTCGGCTCATGGACAAGGCGATAAAGCCACTCTATGTTATACTTCTGACACCACAACGGGGCCCGCTTGAATGTGCCGGCATAGAAATCGAACACGGCACCGATAGTTCCGCAATGGCAATTTATATCAAGCTCGTTCCAATGGGCATAGGCCCACTTTTCCTGCTTCGGCGCAGTCATGCCAATCCACAGCAAATCGGGCTTGGCTCTGTTAACGGCATCGACCATAGCCCTGCTGTCCTCGTCGGAAAACTCCGGCTTAAAAGGCGGCGAATATGTTTCAATCTCAATATTGGGATGAAGAATTGTCGCTCTCTGCCTTATCCTTGCGAGAACATCTTCGCTGCTTCCCAGAAAAAGGCACTTGCCTCCGCGCTCATTAAGTCGGGCCATCTCGTATTCGAACAAATCATAGCCAGTGACGCGTTCGCAAGGACGCGGCATCCATCTGTTTACCTTAAACGCAAAAATAATGCTTACTCCGTCGGGCAACACAACATCGCAATTCTTCAGCGACTCTGCAAAGACTTCATCCTCAAGAGCTATGTTGTAAGAATTGGCATTGACGGTGTTTATCAGTAATTTCCCTTCCGGCAGTTCGGCCAAATCACTGCGTTTTGTCAAAATATGTAATTTTCTAAGGTCTATCATAAATGAAACGGGCAAGTTCTCAGCCGCACACAATCAATTAGTATTATAAAATACAAGATGACAATGTTGCTCAAAACAAGGGCGGCGAGAATGAAATCTGTCGTAACGGCAAAAGACAATAGCAACGCACCAAAAGTGCATCAGTCGCGTCGGAAAATGTCTCTTGTATAAACCTTGTCCTTTACGTCATCAAGACACGAATCGTAGCGGTTGGCGATTATAGCCTGCGAACTCTGCTTGAATTTCTCCAGGTTGTTCACCACCTTGCTTCCGAAGAACGTTGAGCCGTCCTCGAGCGTTGGCTCGTAGATTATGATGTCGGCTCCCTTAGCCTTTAT
>R24__coassemble_907_pt1 | contig 17884 bp, 9 predicted proteins | sample R24__metabat2_low_PE_011 | metagenome-assembled genome bin R24 | reverse complement strand
ATTTATTTAAAATTTTATAAATTTATATTTACATTTTAATTTCATTGAAATTTCATGGTATTTACAACTTATTTACAAGTTAGGTCCAAGGTAGGTCCAAGGTAGGTCCAAGGTACATTCAAGGTATATGCAAGCTATATGTAAGCTATATGCAAGGTATATGTAAGCTATATGTTGTGTATATGTAAGCTATATGTAGAGTATATGTAAGCTATATGTAGAGTATATGTAAGCTATATGCAAGGTATAGCCAGATTAGGTGGAATGAAGTAAGTCGATAGTAAGGGGATAGCAAGGGGATAGTAAGGGGATAGCAAGGGGGAAGTAAGAGGATAGCAATCTTGTTCAGCCGAATTTGACCTTCGAACTCCGTACGCTTGTTACCAAAGGGACACTGTTCTGCCGAATTTGCAATTTGGCTGAGAATAAATCGGGAATTTGTCGCTCGAACTTGTTCGCTTACTACCGAATGGACGCAAGAATTCCCACCGCTAAAAAAATCTGTAACGTACAACTCCGCTTTTACTCATAACATCTTGTCGCTTTGCGACAATGGGAGTTACAAACTCCCGTTTAATGATGCTGCCGAATTCGGAAATTCGGCAGAACGAAAAGATAGGTCGAGCGCAGGAAATTCGGCAGAACAAATCGGGCGACCGCTTTCATGTTCGATTATAGCAGTTTCATTTCAGTCCGCAGAACCTATGGATGCTGCGGTTACTGAGACAATTCTGAATTGTGAATTCTGATTCGTGAATTTTCAATTTTCAACTTTCAACTTCCCCGAATTGAATAGGTTTTTTTGTTTTTTTAGCCTTGCGTAAATTGTAAAATATTAAGAAAAATACAGAACAGAAATTCGTCAAATTGTTAAAAGATGTGAACAAATACTTAAAAATGTAACTACTTGAAATGTAAGATGTTGAAATAATGGTGTAACAAACGAAACATTACTTTGTAACAACTTTTTAACAGTCTGTAACACACAATCCCTTCCGTGTAACACGCATATATAAGGTTATAGCGTGAAAAATTGTAAAATTGCAGAGTGAAAATGTGAAAGTGATTTCACGGAAACATTTTAGAACTAAAAAACGGTAAACAAACATGTAAAATAAGCAAACGGTATGTTTTTGCATATTCGGCTTATGTAAGGTTGCACTAATAATTAACGGAAATTTTTAATAATCTTTAAACAAATAACCAGATTTATGAGACTTTCATTCCTGTCATTGCTGTTCCTCAGCTTTCCGGCTATGAGCTTGTGCCAATCGTGCAAGAGTCTGTCGGTTCCAAAGGCTCCAGTAGACGAGGCATTGTTTGACAATTTTTATTATCAGGGTAACGATGACATCTACAACAAAAACAAGTTGACAGATGCATCGCAGTTTTACAACCCGATACTTCCGGGATTCTATCCCGATCCTTCAATCACCACAAACGGTAAGGGCGACTATTATCTTGCTACATCAACCTTTACATTCTTCCCGGGTGTGCCATTGTTCCACAGCCACGACCTTGTAAACTGGGAGCAGGTTGGTCACATTCTCGACCGCGAGTCGCAGATGGAGAACATGAAGGGACAGCACGTCAGCGGCGGTATCTTCGCCCCTGCATTGAGCTACAATCCAAAGACCGGTACATATTATATGATTACTACAAACGTAGGTGCCGGCAACTTCTATGTTAAGACACAGAATCCAGAGGGTGCATGGTCAGACCCTATCCACCTTCCTTCAATCTTGGGCATCGATCCTTCAATCTTTATCGATGACGACGGCAGAGCATACGTTGTAAACAACGACGATGCTCCAGACAACAAGCCTGAATATCCGGGTCATCGCACAGTTCGTGTACAGGAACTCGACTTGGCTACAGACAAGTGTGTGGGCGAACGAAAGATTATCATCAACAAGGGATGCCGTCCTGAAGAGAAGCCAATCTGGTGCGAGGCTCCACACATCTATAAGATTAAGGGCAAGTATTACCTTATGACTGCCGAGGGCGGAACAAGCGACTGGCATTCTGAGGTTATCTACCGCTCAGAGTCTGTTTGGGGACCATACGAGCCATATTCGGGCAACCCAATCCTTACTCAGCGCACGCTTGCCAAAGACCGCAAAGAACCTGTTACATGTGCAGGACATGCCGACCTTGTAAAGACAGAGAACGGCGAGTGGTGGGCTGTGTTCTTGGCTTGCCGCCCTGTAAAGGACAACTGGGAGAACCTTGGCCGTGAGACATTCATGATGCCGGTTTCTTGGACCGAGGACGGATGGCCAATGATGACAGGCAGCACCGGACTTGTTCCGCAGATGCTGAATCGCAACGGCGTTAAGAGAAACGAGAATGTAACATTCGGTAACTTCAAGTGGGAAGATGATTTCTCATCAGATGTTATGAAGCAAGACTGGGTTACACTCCGCACATCAGCCAAGGGCTTGTTTACACCTAATAAGTATAATGGCTGGCTGTCGCTCAAGAAGCAGCCTATAACAGCAGAGCAGAAAGATGTCCCATCGCTCGTGGCACGCCGCTTGCAGCACCACAAGTTCGAGGCATCGACAACAATGCGCTTCCAACCATCATTCGACAACGACGCAGCAGGTATCATGCTATTCAAGGACGAGAAGCATCAGCTTTTGCTTGTCCGCACACTCAACGCTGGAAAGCAGACAATCGAACTTCAGCAGGTTTCAAAAGACGGCAAGAAGGTTCTTGCATCTCAGCCATGCAAACTCAACGAGGTTGAGTTGAAGATTACATCAACTGGCACAACCTTCGAGTTCTTCTACAAGGCAAAGAAGGATTGGGTTAAGATTGGCGATGCTCCAGCACAGCAGCTTTCTACTCAGGCAGCAGGCGGATTCACCGGAACGGTGGTTGCTCTGTACTGCACCGGAAAGGAGGCTAAGAAATAACAGCGTTGAACCTAACGGCAACAAAATAAGAGATTAACTAATCACTTTTTAATAACTTTTTAATACTAATATCAATTTCTAATGGAGACAAAGAAATGTACTAAACTACGTTTTTTCGCTTTAGGAGTTGCATTTTGGTGCTTTTGCCTTGTGGCATTAGCCCAAAGTGTAAATGTAAAGGGAACCGTGGTTGACTCTCACGGAGAGAGTATCATTGGTGCTTCTGTGATTCAGAAAGGTAATCCATCGGTTGGAACTGTTTCTGACTTAGAAGGAAACTTCCAGCTGAAAATTACAGGCAAGAATCCTGTAATCGTTGTATCGTATGTTGGTATGCGTGCAACAGAGGTAAGGGTTGTTCCGGGTAAGCCTGTAAAGGTAACACTCGAAGAGGACAACGCAGCACTCGAGGAAGTAGTGGTTGTGGGTTATGGCCAGCAGAAGAAGGCTTCTTTGGTTGGTTCTATCACCCAGACATCAGGAAAGGTGCTCGAGCGTACCGGTGGTGTGTCTGACCTTGGTTCTGCACTTACTGGTAACCTGCCGGGTGTAATCACAACTTCATCATCTGGTATGCCGGGTAACGAGAAGGTAAACATCGTTATCCGTGGTGTCAGCTCATGGAATGGTAGCTCTCCTTTGATACTTGTAGATGGTATCGAGCGTAAGATGGAGGATGTCGACATCCAGTCTGTTGCCAGCATTTCTGTTCTGAAGGATGCTTCGGCAACTGCCGTTTATGGTGTGAAGGGTGCTAACGGTGTTATCCTTATCACAACTAAGCGTGGTTCTGAGGGTAAGGCTAAAATTGGATTCAACTTCAGTTCTACAATGAAGTTCGTTTCAAAGTTGCCGCAGACTCTTGGTTCTGCCGCATCACTCAGAGCACGTAACGAGGTTATCAAGCATGAACTTGGTTTGAAGCCTGAGTCTTGGGCAAAAATCTGTTCTACAGATTTTATTTCAAAGTATGAGAACCAGCCAGAAGGTGCAATCGACCCAGAGACTGGTTTCTTGATGAGCGAGCGCTATCCTGATGTTGACTGGCAGAAGGAACTGTTCAAGGATATGGCAATGTCATACAATGCCAATGTTAATATCTCTGGTGGTACACGCTTCGTTAAGTATTTTGCTTCTATCGACTTCCAGCACGAGGGTGACCTTTTCCGCGAGTGGGATAACGGTCGTGGCTACAAGGGCGGTTATGGTTTCAATCGTGTAAATGTTCGTTCTAACCTCGATTTCCAGTTGACTAAGACAACTACTTTCAAGGCTGGTATCTTCGGTAGTCAGGGTATCCGTAATACTCCTTGGGGTATTGCCGATGATGCGTGGGCTGCAACACAGTTGTGGCAGGCTGCTTACTCTGCACCGCACAATGCTTTCGTGCCACGCTACAGCGACGGTACTTGGGGCTATTATCCGCAGGAGACTCAGGGTGCGCCAAACTCTGTTACGAACTTGGCTCTTGCTGGTGCTGAGCAGAGAATCAACACTGTGTTGAATACCGACTTTACCCTTTCTCAGGATTTGTCGTTCATCACTAAGGGCTTGAAATTCAATGGAACAATTTCATGGGATAACTCATTCAGTGAGCAGCAGCGCGGTGTTAACGACCTTTACCATGATGCACAGTATAAGTGGATTGACCCTGTTACTGGCGAGGTGACTTACAGTAAGTTGGCAAGTTCGCACACTAAGTTCGACTTTACCGAGACTCGTGCTTGGAGCACTCAGGGTAGCCAGATTATGGATTGGATGACATACAAGAAACTGTATTATCAGATGCAGTTGGTATGGGGTCGTAAGTTTGGTAAGCACGATGAGCACGATGTAACAGCAATGGGCGTGTTCAGTCGTGAAGAAAAAAGTACTGGTAGTGAGTTCTCTCATTTCCGTGAGGACTGGGTATTCCGTGCTACTTATAACTATGGCGACCGCTATTTGTTGGAGTACAATGGTGCATACAACGGTTCTGAACAGTTCGGTTCTGGCTATCGTTTTGCATTCAACAACTCTGTTGCGGCAGGTTGGACACTTTCTAACGAGAAGTTCATGAAGCCTGTAGCTGATTACAAACTCTTCGGTAAAAAACTTATTGATATCTTGAAGTTCCGCTTCTCTTACGGTGAGGTTGGAAATGATAACGTTGGTGGTCAGCGTTGGTTGTATGCTACTCAGTGGTCATACGCAGGTGCGTCACACATCGACCCTAAGAGTCCTGATGACCAGCAGGCTTTGTACACTTGGTATAAGGAGAAGTCTATTGGTAACCCTAATGTTCGTTGGGAAACTGCAAAGAAGCGTAACTTCGGTATCGACTATGCATTCCTTGATGGCTTGGTTGCTGGTTCGTTGGAGTTCTTCCACGAGAACAGATATGATATTCTTATTTATGGTGATCAGCGTTCTGTACCATTCTACTATGGCGCAAAGGCTCCTGCAGTGAACTTTGGTCGTACAAAGACTACAGGTTACGAACTTGAACTTCGCTTGAAGCACTCATTCAAGAACGGTATCTATGCATATGGTAACTTTAGCATGACACATGCCGTAAACAATGTTCAAGTTTATGACGACCCTGGTTTGTATCCTGCATATCGTAAGCAGGCTGGTTATGCCATCGGTCAGGCTCACAGTTATATCGACAACGGTATCGCACAGAGTTGGGACGATGTGATTGCCATGACTGAGCACAAGACAAATGATGACCAGAAGTTGCCGGGACAGTATTTTATAACCGACTTCGATGGTAATGGTATTATCGATGATGATGATAACATTCCTTACGGTTTCACTGGTACTCCACAGAACACTTACAATGCTACTCTTGGTGTTGAGTACAAGGGCTGGAGCTTGATGTTGCAGTTCTACGGTGCAACAAACGTATCTCGTGAGGTTGCATTTAACTCATTCAGCAAGCCAACACTTGATGTTGTATTTGATGAAGGTTCATTCTGGAATCCAGAGTCTGGTGCTGGTATACCAACTCCACGCTATAACTCTACACCAAACTATTATGCCGGCACTCGCTTCATGTACGATGGTTCATTCTGCCGTCTGAAGAACATGGAGATTGCCTATACTTGGACAAAGGGTTGGGTTAAGAGTCTTGGTCTTAACAACCTTAAGCTCTATGTAAATGGTAACAACCTGTTGTTGTGGACTAAGATGCCAGATGACCGTGAGAGCAACTTTGCTGCTACAGGTCTTGCATCACAGGGTGCTTACCCAACAATGAAGCGTATCAACTTCGGTGTTAAGTTCGAGCTTTAATAACAATTATTCTAATAGTAAACATAAAAACATTATGAAATTTCATAAGTTTAGATATATAGTAGCAGGTCTGGCTCTTTGCTGTGCAAGCATCGGCTTTACATCTTGCGAAGACTATCTGGATAAGTCTCCTGAGTCTGACCTCAAGACAGAGGATGCTTTCAAGAACTTCGTAAATTTCCAGGGCTTCGTAGAGGAGATGTACTCTTGTATGCCAGACTTTGCAAACGGTTACTGGACAAACTCTTGGAACTGGGGTGATGACGAGGTAATCTATGTCGGATGTGACTATCACATGACATACAAGGTTGATCAGGGCGACTTCTGGGGCTGGCAGTCTGATTATGACGGCTGGCAGAGCGGCTGGATGGATCGCCGTGACTATGACCCAAGTAGTGCAACCAAACCTGCAGATGAACGTCTGAAGGTATCTTTGTGGAAGGGAGCATGGTACTCTATCCGTAAGTGTAACGTAGGTATCGAGAACTTTGACTACTTTACCGAGGGTACACAGGAAGAGAAGAATATGATTCTTGGTCAGCTCTACTTCTTCCGTGGTTGGTATCACTTTGAGTTGATGCAGTATCTTGGAGGTCTTCCTTATATCGACAAGGTTATTGCTGCCGATGAGCCAATGAGATTGCCACGTCTTTCATACAAAGAGTGTGCCGACAAGGCTGCTGCCGATTTCCGCAAGGCTGCCGACCTTCTTCCTGTCGATTGGGATCAGACTGTACGCGGTCGTAACACCGTAGGTAAGAACGGCTTGCGCGTAAATAAAATTACCGCCCTTGCTTATCTTGGCAAGAACTATCTGTGGGCTGCTTCTCCGCTGATGAAGAATACCAACGAGAAGATGGTTTCAAACACCAAGGCAAGCACTTACGATTATGACCAGACATACGCAAAGCTTGCAGCCGATGCTTTCGGTGAGTTGCTTGGCTATGTTCAGCCAGAACTTAATACAGACGGCAAGCAGAAGACTAAGTGCCAGTATGAGTTGGCTGACTTTGGAAGCTACTCTGAGATTTTCTACACTCAGGACAAGGGCGGTGAGACTCCGGGACTTAAGGAGGCAATCCTTCGCACACCAACAGTTAGCTGGAACAATACTAACTGGGGACTATCTAAGCAGTTTGGCGGTAAGATTCTTACAGGTTCTAACTCATTCTCACAGGCTGCTGCCAACTATGTAAACTATTATGGTATGGAAAACGGTCTTCCTTTGACTGATGCAGAGTCTGGCTTCGACAAGACACACCCTTGGAAGGGTCGCGACCCACGTTTCTATCACGATATCGTTTACGATGGAGTAAAGGTTGTTAAGGGTACTATCAGTCCAGACGATAACCGCTATGCTAACCTTTATACTGGAGGTTCATATCGAAACGATATTGAAGAGAACCGTACTGGTTACATGCTTTACAAGTTCATCCCTATGGATGCAAACAATGCAGACGATGGTTATGGTTGGGGACGCCACCTTCATATCAACATTCCTTGGTTGCGTCTGAGCGATGTATATCTGATGTATGCCGAGTCTCTTGCAGCCCTTGGCGGTGCAAACCAGAAGTCGTCTACATTCAACATGACAGCCGAGCAGGCTGTTAACGTAATCCGCGAGCGTGCCGGCGTTGCCGACGTAAACGCTAAGTTTACTGCTGATAATGACAAGTTCATGGATGAGGTTCGTCGAGAGAGAGCAGTTGAACTTGCATACGAGGGACACCGCTTCAACGACCTTCGCCGTTGGCTGCTTCTTGACAAGTATCCTTACAATATCAAGACTCAGCAGAACTTCAACCGTGTAAGCCTTGATACAAAGGATTCTAAGAATAGCGAGGTGTCTGACTTCAAGGAGAAGACCATCGTTACTCGCAATTTTAAAGACAAACATTACTGGTTCCCTTTGAAGAAGAAGGATGTCAGTATTTATCCTGAATTGTTCCAGAACCCGGGATGGTGATGAAAAAACTTAAAATGAAAAGTTAAACCATGAAAAGAATCAATAAATCGATAATAGCGCTTCCACTGGCTCTTATGGCTTTTGCACCACAGGGCGCATTTGCTCAGGAAGAAACAGAAGAAGTACAGGCTGATACCGTAAATATGGCTTTCCGCAAGGTGGATGCACGCGATATTGTGCAGCCATACAGCAAGGTGAAGGTCAGCGAGATAATTGAAAAGGGATACAGCACCAGCAACCTCGACAACATGCAGGCTTTGGCTGCCGGTTTCAATGGTGAGTTGTGGCAGCAGGGTGATGTGCTGGTTTTTGTTGACGGTGTGCCTCGTAACACTGCAAACCTGCTCCCTGACGAAATCGAGGACATCACATTCCTCAAGGGCGCATCTGCCGTAGTTCTTTACGGTAGCAAGGCTGCCAAGGGTGCAATCCTTATCACAACAAAGCGTGGCAAGGAGCAGGATCTTAAGACAAACATCCGCGCCAACTATCAGTTGTTTGTGCCAAAGGCATATCCAAAATGGTTGGGTTCTGCCGAGTATATGAAGTATTACAACGAGGCGCTTATCAACGATGCAGGTGGTGATATGTCTGCTGCTTTGTACAGCGATGAGGATATCTATAATACTGCTGCTGGCGTAAATCCTTACAAGTATCCAGATCAGTCGTTCTACGGCTCTGAGTACCTAAAGAAGAGTTACGACCGCTGGGATTTGGGTGTCGATTTTAACGGTGGTGGTAAGTATGCACGTTACTATGCAAATGTATCATACAGCCGTGCAAGCGACCTTTTGAAGTATGGCGAGGCAAAGAATAACTATTCTGACCGCTTGAATATCCGTGGTAATATTGACCTTACTTTGTCTGATATGGTATCAGCATGGGTAAACGCAAAGGTTGCCTATACCAATAGTCGTACATGTAAGGGCGATTTCTGGAGTAATTCAGCAAAATTGCGTCCAAACCGTGTTGCTCCACTGATTCCAACTTCATACATCGAGGATAATGATTTCAGTTCTCTTACTTATATGAAGAACTCTAACAACATTATCGATGGCAAGTATTTCTTTGGTGGTACACAGTACGACCAGACAAACCCGTTTGCTGATATGCTTGCAGGTGGATATAAAACAACAGTAGGTCCTCACCTTCAGGTTGATGCAGGTTTCAAGATAAACCTTGATAAGGTTCTTGAAGGCTTGTCTTTCAGAACTCAGTATGCTATCGACTATGCAACTGCTTATACTCATAGTATTGATGACAAGTATGCTACATACGGTGTAGACTGGACAGAGTATGATGGCAAATATGTTGTATCAAAGCTTACTAAGTATGGTAAGGACGAGCATGCTCCAAACCAGAATTTGGGCGGTTCGGCTTCTGCACAGGAGATGTCGTTCAATGCACAGTTCGACTATCAGCGTACATTCAATAATGACCACAATGTACATGCCACTCTTGTAGCCAACGGCTTCCAAGAGACAAAGAACGGTACTGATAATTATCACCGTTGGAGCAATGCCAACCTTGGTTTGCAGGCAAGTTACAACTACGCTCATCGTTACTATGCTGATTTGGGCGCAAATGTTGTTCACTCTGCACAGTTTGCAGAAGGTCATCGCGAAGCTCTTTCACCATCTCTTACTTTGGGATGGAGACTTACAGAGGAGGACTTCCTCAAGGATAACGGCATCTTTGATGATTTGATGGTAACTGCGGGTTATACAGTATTGAATCAAGATATCGATGTTTTTGTCGAGTCTGACAACAAAAAGCTTTACTACTATTTGTATGAGGGTGTATTTACTGCTACTGGTACATGGTGGGGTTGGAGCGATGCTCACAATGGTATTCAGACCGCAGACTCTCGTCGTGGTGAAAACTTGGATCTCACCTTTGTAAAGCGTAAGGAGTTCAATGTTGGTATCAATACTTTGATGCTCGACAAGAAACTTTCTTTCAAGTTCAACTTCTTCAACACCGTTACTGACGGAACACTTGCTTCAACAGATTATCTTTATCCAAGTTATCTGCGTACATACTATCCAGTGTCAACATTCATTCCTTATGTAAACTATGGCAAGAGCCGTCGTACAGGTTTCGACTTCAGCGTAGGTTACAAGGATAAGGCAGGCGACTTTGAGTATGCTGTAGAGTTGAACGGTATGTCATCATCTTCAAAGTATCTGAAGTATGCTGAGCGTGTAGAGTTTGACTATATGAAGCATGAAGGTGTATCTACATCTGCAATGTGGGGTCTTGAGTGCCTTGGCTACTACGAGTCTGCCGACGAGATTAAAAATGCTACTGCAAAGAGCAGCTTTGGCGAAGTTAAACCGGGTGACCTCAAGTACAAAGACCAGAATAATGATGGTGTAATAGATGATAATGATAGAGTTGTTATTGGCAACTGGGGCGACAAGTTCATCGCTGGTCTTAACTTCACTCTGAAGTACAAAAACTGGACTTTGTTCGGATTGATGAGTGGTAACTTTGGTGCAAATGGATTGAAGAGAGACAATTACAACTGGTGCTATGGCGACCGCAAGTTCAGCGATGTTGTTCGCGGTGCATGGACAGCCGAGAAGGCAGCTACAGGTCAGGAAATCTCTTATCCGCGTCTTACTGTTAAGGATGCCAACCACAACTTCCGCGAGTCATCATACTGGGTGTACTCAGCAAGCCGTATAGATTTGGATCGTATCCAGCTTACTTACGACTTCAACGCAGATATGCTCGGTTCTGCAAGTAAGGTTGTAAAGGGCTTGCAGTTGTATGTAAATGCAAACGATTTGCTTACAATCGCTGGCGAACGCAAGCAGTTGGAGCGCAATGTAGGTTATGCTCCTCAGACACGCAGCTTCACTCTTGGTGCTAAAGTTCAATTCTAATAAATTTTGGAATAATGAAAAAAACTAAAATATTGATTCAGGCATTGCTGCTTACTGTAGGCGTGGCATTTACATCATGCGACGATCTTTTTGAGCCAGCAATCGAGAACCATCTTGGATTTGAATACATGTACGACAATCCAGACTATGCCGATGCTGTTCTTGGTAATGCCTATACTCGTCTGCCTAACGGCTCGTATAATTTCAGCGATGTGGCAACAGACGATGCCGTTTCTAACGACAACAACAGTAGCAATGGAAATACAAATTACTACAAGTTCAGAAAACTGAATGTAGAGGGAAACTGGAAGAGCAACAACAATCCGTTGGAGCGTTGGCGTGACTGCCGTGCGGCTATCCAGTACATCAATCTTTTCCTCGAGAACATCGACAAGATTAAGTTCAACAGCGACGAGAAGATTAACGCAATGTACAAGAAGAGATACCTTGGCGAGGCTCACGGATTGCGTGCCATCTACATGTACTATCTTCTTCAGGCACATGGCGGTTACGATGCAAATGGCAATTTGCTTGGTGTGCCAATTCTTACAGAGTCAACAACTGTAGATTCAGACCACGCATCTCTTGAGGTTCGTGCTTCGTTTGCCGACTGTATGAAGGCTCTTAAGGCAGATGCAGAAAAGGCTATACAGTTGCTTCCTCTTGATTATAAAGATCAGGGCTCTGATGCAACAGAGGTTGACATTGACGGCAAGAAGGTTGCTGTAACCGGTCCTGAGTACGACCGTGTGTTCGGTGAGAACTTTGCTGGCCGTATCAGCGGCAGAATCATGCGTGCCGTTCTTGCACAGGCTTCAATCTTGGCTGCATCTCCGGCATTCAACGCACAGAGTGGCGAGAAGTGGGAGGATGCCTGCAAGTATGCACAGACTGTTCTCGACCTTAACGGAGGAGTAGGTGGTATCGACCCTACAGGTAACACTTGGTATTGCAATACAAAGTACATTGACGATACATTAAAGGCCGCAAAGTGTCCAAAAGAAGTTCTTTGGCGTACAGAGAGCAGCAGCAATAATGATTTGGAAACTAACAACTTCCCACCATCTCTATATGGTAAAGGTCGTATAAACCCAACTCAGAATCTAGTTGATGCGTTTCCTATGTTGGCAAATGGTCGTCCAATCTCAGACGCAAAGTCTGGTTTCGACGCTGCTAACCCATACGACGGTCGCGACCCTCGTCTTGCCCTGTATGTTCTTTACAACGGACAGAAGGCTGGTAATGCAAATTCTGTAATCAATACTCAGGCTGATGACAAGAAAGACGGTCTGAAGGGTGAGGTTGAGAAGACCTCTCTTACAGGCTACTATATGCGTAAACTGCTTCGTCAGGATATAAATCTTGAGCCAACAGTAAACAGCAAGCAGAAGCATTACACTCCACGCATCCGCTATACTGAACTTTATCTCGACTTTGCAGAGGCTGCCAACGAGGCTTACGGTCCAACAGCCAACCCAACTGGTTGTACTTATTCTGCATACGATGTAATCAAGTCACTGCGCAAGCGTGCAGGCATCGTAAACGATGAGTATCTTGAGGAGTGCAAGGCAGACAAGGACAAGATGCGCGAACTTATCCGCAACGAGCGTCGTCTTGAACTTTGCTTCGAGGGCTTCCGCTTCTGGGATTTGCGCCGCTGGAAGGCTAACCTTAACGAGACTGCTAAAGGTGTAAGCATTACCGTTGTTGAGGGTAAGCCGCAGTATGAGTATTTCGATGTCGAGACTCGCAACTACAAGGAAAATGCTTACTATGGTCCAATTCCTTACAACGATGTTCTTAACTTCCCATCACTTGTACAGAATGCTGGATGGTAATTTAGTAACTAATTAATGATGAATAATTATATGAATATCATAAAATCTATATCGGCTGTAGCTGTCTGTGCTTTGGCATTCACCAGTTGCCACAACAGCGACTGGGAGTTCGACGACTACGGTACAACAACTGCGTATTTTGCTATGCAGGCTCCAATCCGAGTAATAACATTAGGCGAGGATAATGAGGCTGATGTTGAGCTTGACAACAAGCATCAGTTCAAACTTCAGGCAACTTTTGCAGGTGTCTACAAAAACAATGCAGAGCGAAAGTTGAAGTATATTGTCGATCCAACACTTCTCGAAGGTATTGACGGTGTGGAGTTGTTGCCAGCTGACTACTATACAATTCAAGATCCTTCAACTCTCACTATTCCAAGTGGGGCTATGTGGGGAGGAACTGTTGTAACACTTAACGACAAGTTCTTTGCTGATCCTAAGTCTGCAAAGGTAAACTATGTTCTTCCTGTCAGAATTACAGGCATTGAGGCAAATGTCGATAGTGTTCTCGAAGGTCGCGATTACCAACTTTTGGCTATCACCTACAAGAACAAACACGATGGTTTGTGGGCTTACGAGGGAACTGATTTGTGGAACGAAAAGAGCAGAACATTCTCTCACAAGTATACCGATCCGTTGGTTGAATTTACCACAACATCACTAAATGGTTTCTCTTTGACAAAGAGCTTTACCGTAATGCAGAAGGTGTATGATGCCAAAAAGGATATTTGGGAAGACAAGGAAGCTTCACAGACCAAGACTTTCAATTGTACTGTTGCCGATAATGGTGATATCGTAGTTTATGATGAAAACGGTAACCAGGCAGGTACAGGCAAGTACACTTATCATGGTGCTGATGATTTTACTAAGGTGGATACAAAGGTTGATTTCATCACTCTTAAGTTCTCTGTAACTTTGACATCTGAGGTCGTTGCAGGTCCTGCCGAGTGGCATTATGATTGTACTGGTTCGTACATGCTTTATTCTCGTGGCAATAGCAAAGAGAATTGGAAATAATTATTTATTCATGATTTACAATTTAAGATTTTTATGAAGATTTCTAAATTGATATATCCTGTTGTAATGCTCAGTCCGCTAATGTTAGCGGGCTGTGCAGACACAGGCATCGACGACTATCAGGTAGAGAAGCCTCAGACTATTGCTGAGTACGAATACCTGAACGCATACGAGCCGCTCAAGACATACGTCGATCGCAGCGCACATCCTAACTTCAAGGTTAGCGGTGCTCTTACTGCTGCTGATTTCAATAATCAGGGAACTCTGTTCCGCCTTGCAGCGCACAACTTCGACGAAATCGTAGCCGGAAACGCTATGAAGATGTCATCTTGTGTTGATGGCAATGGTAACATGAACTTCTCAACCGTAAGCGATTTCGTAGAAAAGGCTGAGGAGGCTGGCATTACAGTCTATGGCCACACACTTGCATGGCACGCACAGCAGCCTAAAAAGTGGCTCGAGAAACTTATAGCCGACAAGGAAATTCCGGGTGCGGCCAAGAAGGGTTATATTCAGTATAACCTTGGTGAAAAAGCTGGAGACAACAATTGGGATAAGCAGGGTATATATACTTTGCCAAAGGCTTTGGAAAAGGGTGCTACTTATACCATGACACTTGACGCAAAGGCTTCTGATGCTCCATGTACAGTTGACTTCTGGCCAATTTGGGATGCATCAGCGAATAAAAATCAGTGGGGTGGTTCAAACGATGTTCAGTATCTTGGCTTTACGCCAAATCAGGTTGGCGAAAATTGGACTACTTTGACTTGTACGTTTACTGCATCTTTTCCACATGATAAGTTGCAGATTGTATTCGGAAAGGGAACAGGAACTCTTAAGTTTACAAATCTTGTACTGACAAAGGAAGGTTCTGATGACAATCTTATTGCGAATGCTAAGTTCGAGGATGGTCAGATTGCAGGCTGGGGCAATAACTATAATGGACCTTCATACGCTTATGGCGAAGAGGGTGGCGCTAAGCTGAATTACTTCATGACTTATAATTGCGGTGGGACTGCAGGAGACAACTCTTGGGACAAGCAGGCTATCTATACTTTGCCAAAGGCTTTGACACAGGGTAAGAAGTATGTCATGACAATGAAGGCAAAGTCTACCGACGGTTGCCACATTGATTTCTGGCCAATTTGGGACGCTTCAGCTAATAAGAATCAGTGGGGTGGTTCAAATGACGTACAGTACCTTGGTTTTACTCCAAGTGAACTTGATTCTAAGTGGCAGACTGTTACTTGTGAGTTTACAGCTTCGTTCCCACATGATAAATTACAGCTCGTCTTTGGTAAGGCAACAGGCAAGGTTAGTTTCGATGATCTTGTACTGACAGAGGAAGGCTCTGACGAAAATCTTATCCCTGATGGGGGCTTTGACGGAATGTCAAAGGCTGGTTGGGCTAATAACTACAATGGACCATCGTTCGATCTTGATTCAGAGTCTCAGAACTCAATTCCTCTTACCGACAAAGAGAAGAAAGACACCCTTACATGGGCTATGGACAAGTGGATTGGCGGTATGATGGACGCTTGCAAGGGCAAGGTTAAGGCTTGGGACGTTGTAAACGAGGCTATCAGCGGCGGTGGCAACGACGGCGAAGGCTTTTACACTCTTCAGCACGGCGCAACTGCCAACAACGACAACGGCGTTTCTGCCGATTTCTTCTGGCAGGATTATCTGGGCGACATCGACTATGTTCGCACAGCTGTAGCTTTGGCTCGCAAGAACTATGCTGCTTCTCTTCCTGAAGGTGCAGATGCTTCAGACCTCAAGTTGTTCGTAAACGACTACAACCTTGAGTCTAACTGGGACGACAACAAGAAACTGAAGAGCCTTATAAACTGGGTTAAGAAGTGGGAGGCTGACGGCGTAACTAAGATCGACGGTCTTGGCACTCAGATGCACATCTCTCTCCTTGTTGGTGACGACGAGGGCTCTAAGGCAGAGCAGAACAGCCGCAACGAGCATATCGAGAAGATGTTCAAACTCATGGCTGAGAGCGGCAAGCTTGTCCGCGTATCAGAGCTCGACCTTGGCGTAGAGCGCTATGTAGACGGCAAGAAGGTTGCTTACACAACCGAGGAACTCGAGAAACTTCCTCTCAAGGAGCGTCTTGCTATCGAGAAGGCTATGGCTGCTCACTACCAGTGGATTATCAAGAAGTACTACGAGATTGTTCCTGCTGCACAGCAGTATGGTATCTGCCAGTGGTGCTTGACAGACTCTCCAGCTAACAGTTCATGGAGAAAGGGCGAGCCTGTTGGTCTTTGGACATTGGATTACAGACGCAAGCCTGCTTATGCTGGTTGGGCTGACGGTCTGAGCAATAAATAGTGATTTTGGTATTCATTATTAATTAAAGGTTGGGGGGCGTGCAACCCTACACACCAAGGCTGTGCGCCCCCCTTTTTATATAAAACTCATTGTACAAGGCTCTTTTAAAGGCTTGTGTCTTTAATACTGATGCTCTGGTGCTCTGTGGAAGAATCACAGCAGCAGTATTGACACCGTGGATTGCTTGCATTGCCATGTGTTCCGTGTTGCCAATAATAAGAACTCGTGCATTGATCTTTTAGTTAAATTAACAGAATGATACCTAAAAAAGGTTGTGAACTTTGCGTAGTAACACATGTGACCCAAAGGTAAGAAGCGTTTTGGAAAAACAAGGAAAGTAAACAACTTGGTATCATAAAAATGTAGATAGTGATTAGGGCAGTCTGACCGTGACGGTTCGGCTGCTTTTTAGTTTTGTAGTAGGTAGGATGCTCTTTCTGATGCCTATGCAAGGTGCTGCCCTGTTTTAGTTTGATGTGCTGACTGTAGAATTTTTCCGAGGTCGTAATGCTAAGTGTGGCAGTATCAGACTGAAAAAAATCTAAAATAGGACTGAAATAAACGAAAAAACATTGCAAATTATTTTGCCGTTTAGTTACAAATCTTTATGTTTGCAAAGTTGAATGATTGTTGCAGGCTTTTACGGCACTTCGCTCTTCGAGTCTCAACCTTCAGAATTCAACTGAAAACATTTGTCTATTTAGAATTATTAATTAAATTTTATAGGTATGATTATAGAGAGATTCCTGCAGTATATGAGCTACAAAAATTTGAATGATAATCAGGTCACTATTCAGTGTAATCTTTCAAACGGTTTAATTGGTGCTGCAAAAAAAGGTAGAAGCGATTTGGGTAGGAAGGCAATCAGTAAGATTTTGGCTACTTATCCCGACTTAAACAAGGTGTGGCTGCTAACAGGCGAGGGCAATATGATTCTCGAAAAGTCTACGGCTGTAGAGACCGAGAACGAACCGTCTGAACTGCTTTCAAACCTCGAGCTCGAAAACAAACTGCTAAAGGCGCAGATTAAGAAGGCTGAGGATATGAACGAACGCCTGCTCAGAATCGTCGAGAAAATGGGTGTTTTCTAATTTAAAAAATTGAATTCAAGAAACAGAATCCCGGTTTGGCAACTAAGCTGAATCGGGATTTCGTTGTTTTTCTGTGGGAGTATATAGACGCTGAAACAACGTCCTCAAGTTCTGTCGAATTTGTTGCTCGAACTCTGTTCGCTTGCTTCTTATCAAGTTCAGCCGAATTTGCAATTCGGCTGTGGAGAAAAATGGGAATTTGTAATTCCCACCACTGGAAAAACGTCGTTATGCGCGCAGTTTTTGTCGCCTTGCGACAATGGGAGTTATAAACTCCCGTATATAATGCTGCAGCCGAATTGTAAATTCGGCAGAACCTAAGGGTGGAGTTTCTTATCCAGAACTCCCACAATTGTCAATTGTGAATTGTCCATTGTCAATTCTGAATTCTGAATTTAAATTTTCAACTTTCAACTTTCAACTCCCATAATTGTCCATTATGAATTATGAATTTATATTTTCAACTTTCAACTCCCATAATTGTCCATTGTCAATTGTGAATTGTCAATTCATAATTATATTCTTGCATTTTATATTCAGA
>R24__coassemble_899_pt1 | contig 17980 bp, 11 predicted proteins | sample R24__metabat2_low_PE_011 | metagenome-assembled genome bin R24 | reverse complement strand
GAAAAATCTGACATGGCAAAATCCTGGGCAACTTTTTGTTGCTCAGGATATTATATTTAATATTAAATAACTATGTTGCGGAATTAAGGTTAAATATATTTGCAGCCGTTGAATCGTTAACGGTGTGATTTATGTTACTTCGTTTTCGTAAACGGCTTTTGATTTATAACTCTTTAATTAATAATATTAATATTTAAAGCACATCTATGAATTCAAAAATTCTGTTTCAAAGAACCTTGGCGACGTTGTGCGTCATCATGTTCTGCGCTGTTGCTTTTGCACAGAAAACCGTGAAAGGTACTGTGAAAGATGCAAGCGGCGATCCGGTTATTGGTGCTAATGTACTCGAAAAAGGTACTAATAACGGAACAATTACCGACTTTGAAGGTAATTACACCTTAACAAACGTTAAGGCAAACGGTACATTGGTTTTCTCTTACATCGGCTATGTTTCTCAGGAAATCAAGATTAATGGACTGACAACAGTCAATGCCACAATCGAGGAAGATTCTAAGAATCTCGAGGAAGTTGTGGTAATTGGTTACGGTGCTGTAAAGAAGAAGGACCTCACAGGTTCTGTTGCTTCTGTAAGCACTTCTGACCTTGCTAAGGTTGCTGGCGCAAATGCCCTTTCAGCTATGCAGGCAAGGGTTCCGGGTGTCGATTTGACTCAGGGCGATGGTCAGGCAGGTTCTGGCATTAACATGAAACTTCGTGGTAGTCGTTCTATTTTGGCAAGCGACGACCCGCTTATTTTGGTTGATGGTGTTGAGTATGGTCAGACACTTGACATCCCGGCTTCGGAAATCGAGTCTATGGATATTTTGAAGGATGCGGCTTCTACGGCAATCTATGGTACAAAGGGCGCAAACGGTGTTATCATCATTACTACAAAGCGTGGTAAGGCTGGCGCTAAGACAAACGTAAACTTCAGTGGATACTTGTCTTTCAATTCTCCAACAGGTGTTGTTAAGCCTATGTATGGAGACAGAGAAGTCCAGCGTCTTATAGATGCAGAAAACTATAAGACTGCATCTCAGAACGGATGGGATTTTTCAACAGGTACAGCTACAGCACAAGGCTTGCTTGGTGTTGCAGAGAGATTTGATATAAAACTATATGATGATGTTATCGCAAACGGTTCTTATACAGATTGGTTGGATCTTATTCTTCAGAACAGTGTTTCTCAAAACTACGAAGTTAACGTAAACGGTGGTACGGCTAAGACAAACTTCAGTATAGCTATGTCTTATATGAATGATAAGGGTTTGATGAAGAACGATCAGTTTAACCGTTATACAGGTAGAGCTAACATCGACCATAAAGTGAACAACTATGTTAAGGTAGGTACAAGTTTATCTTTCACATATAAGAGCAACGATAAGCGTAACGGAAGCGTTTATAATCAGGCTCTTAAAATGACTACAATCACTCATCCTTATTTGGATGATGGTTCTATAAACGAAAAGCCAAGCTATTTCTACGATGCGCACTGTAATCCTTTGCTTGATGAGGTAGACGGAGCATATCAGCGTAATATCGAAACAACTCGTTTCTTTGGTAGCGCATATTTGCAGTTGAATCCGATAAAGAACCTTACATATAAGAGTAATCTTACTTTGGATCGTTCTAATTCTCGTGATGGACAGTATCAGGATATGTATAGCGTGAGTCGTTATCAGGCTCCGCAAACATCATACATAAGCAACACAAACAGTATTTCTACTAAACTTGTATGGCAAAACACAGCTACATACAATCTCGATATAGACAAGAATGCTTTAGTGTTCCTATTTGGTAGCGAGGCTTCAAAATACGTAGCTGAAACAAGTTCCACTTATGGAGAAGCTGGCAAGGATCACTTCTATAAGAGTTCATTCTATGATGTTTCAAAGATTGCGAGTCCTACGGCTAAGACAACTTATGTAAAAAGCTCGATGCTTTCATATTTTGCCCGTGTAAACTATTCATTTGATTCTAAGTATTTGCTTCAGGCTTCTCTCCGTGCAGATGGTTCTTCTGTGTTGGCAGAGGGACATAAGTGGGGCTATTTCCCATCTGTATCTGCAGGTTGGAGAATAAATGAGGAAAGCTTTATGGAAGGCACAGACTCTTGGCTTGATAATTTGAAACTTCGTTTGTCTTGGGGCGTTTCTGGTAATGCTGCTGTAGATCCATATCAGACATTGGCAACAATATCTTCTATTGTTCCAAACTCTACAAGCAAAGCGCCTATGACTTTGGCTAATAAGGATTTGACATGGGAAACAACATCTGCGTTTAATATAGGTGTTGACTTTGGTTTCCTTAATGGTAGAATCAGCGGTTCGGCAGAATACTACATCAGCCGTACAAACGATTTGCTTTATTACATGACAGCTCCTGCAGCTTCTGTGTATACTTCAACAATCGGCAATGTTGGTAAGACCAAGGGACATGGAATAGAATTGTCGTTGAACGCTGCTGCCGTTAAAACTAAGAATTTTGCATGGGATGTAAATGCGTCTCTCTCTTTGCCACACGACGAGGTTGTTGAGTTGTATGGCGGTCAGGAACAGAACATAAAAGGAAACGAAATTCTAAAAGTTGGCGAGTCTATACATTCTTACTATCAGTATCAGATAGAGAACTGCTGGGGAATTGGCGAGTTTGATGAGTATAACGAAAAGTATTACAATGGAAAGTTTGTTAAGCCATACTCGGACTACGGAAATCCGGGAACTCAGAAAGTAACAGACCTTAATGGAGATGGTGAGATTAAGGGAGATGACAGAACAGTGTTTAATCAAAATCCAAAGTGCATCTTGGGCTTGTCAAATACATTCTCTTACAAGAATCTCACTCTGAGTGTGCAGATGATGGCTCGATTGGGCGGTTACATGGATTATGCAGGTTATGGTTTGTACACATTCGACAACTCAAACTGGGGCGAGTTGGATTATTGGACTCCTGAGAATACTAACACTATTATCCCAAACCCGGGAGTTTCGTCGGGCGCTGGTGCTACATATCAGAATGCAGCACGTATAGTCAAGGCCGACTATTTCAAGATTAAGGACATAACTTTATCATACGATCTTGATAAGGATTTGCTGAAGCGTGCATATATTAGCAACGCAAGGGTTTACTGTTCTCTGAAGAACTTTATTACAACAAGCAAGGTTGACGGATATGACTCAGAGCGTGGTGGTGCAGTAACATTCCCATTGGCTAAGCAGGTTGTTGTTGGCCTAAACGTAACATTTTAATTAATTCAAAGACTATTTCGAAAAATGAAAAAGTTTCTAAGTATATTTATGGTTGCGGCAACTGTATGTGTTGGTGCAACATCTTGTTCCGATTTTTTGGAAGAAGACAACAAAACGGGTGAAACAGCGGACTTGACTTATCAGACTGAGACTGGTATCGAAGGGCTTGTGAATTCTGCTTATGCCTATAGCCGTGGCTGGTGGGGCAAAGAACCGTCGTTGGGCCTTTCTGAAATGGGTTCCGACTTGTTCTACTACGGCTATGATAACAAGCAGAAGTCAATGCTTTCATACGATTTGACCTCAGAGTGTTATGGATTTGAGTCTACATCTGGTACAAATATGGTAAATGACAACCATTGTCTTGATCAGTATTGGGAGCTATTCTATGCTGGAGTGGATGTTTGTAACAATACTTTGAAGTATGTTCCTTTGTGTTCTGTGCTCAAGGAACAGAAAAAAACAGCATATTTGGGCGATGCTTATTTTCTTCGTGCTCTCTACTACTCACAGATGGTTGCCCTGTGGGGACCTATTCCGTACAACAGCGAACCATTTACTGAGATAAAAACTAATTTGACTCGTGTTCCTGAGTCCGTAGTTTACAAGAACATTCTTGACGACTTGAAAAAGTCAATGGAGAACTTTAAGGCTGCTGGTGTTACATCAAGCAAGGCTGCAACAGGCGAAGGTCGTGCAAACTACTATTCTGCAGAGGCGTTATATGCCCGTGTAGCATTGTATGCTGCATCATGGCTTGGGAAGAATTCTGTCGAGGGTTATGGAGATTTGTATGCAGAGGCGTTGAATGCAGCTCAGGATGTAATTTCAAATTCTGGTGCTTCTTTCTACTCTCGTTATGCTGACACATGGAACATGAATAACGAAGAGGCTGGAACAAACAAAGAGAACTTGTTTGCTGTACATTATAACAATGTGTTAAGCAGCGGTTATGATAATTGCGTTCCTTATCGTTTTGCAGAAAACGGAGAAGGACAATTTAATTCTCTGTTAACTCGTAAGGGGTATGGAAGCAACGGAGGTAGTGCCATGAACCTTATGTTTGTATCTCTTTGGAATAACGGTTGTTCAGACCTTGGTGGTTCTGGTAATAAAATCACTACTGTATTCCAGCGTATCACAGGTTCTGCAAATGCAGGTATGCCATATTTGCAGAGAAACGAGAATGGATACTTGCTTGGAACTGATGGCTCTTATATGGATGAGAATGGCGACATCTATAGCAAGTCTGGTGCTTTGATAGCAAAGAAGGGTGAGTATGAGAAGAAGGATGGTAATAATTATGTTGAAAAAAATAGTGGCAAATTACTCCTTGAGACAACTCAACTTTCAATCGATTGCTCTGCCTACTATTCTCCATACGGACGTGGCTTTACTCGTTATTTGCCTTCTTTGTATCTTTGGAAGGAACTTGATAAAATCAAGACAACAGACCAGAGATATAACGGAACATTGCTGACTCATTACAATATCCCTAAGGAGTTGGCTTATAATGCTACCAATTATCCAGATATGGTTAAGCAGGAGTTCAAGTCTTATGACGATGCTTACAAGGAAGATGGTAACTACTTCAATGGTGGTGGTTATGCAATCCTTTACTCTATCCTTGATGGTGATTCTCCAGAGGGTAAAGCTCTTCAGGCTGAGGCTAAGAACAAGTATCGCTTGCAGTTTGCGTTTGGTGGCGATATTCCAGTTTACACATCTGGTGATGTAGCTACAGCCCTTCCAACAGAAGGTAAGAAAGAAGTTTCTGATGTTTATGGTGACAACCGTTACAACGATGCAAAGATTGAAGGTCGTCGTTCTTATCCGGGTATCAAGAAGTTCCTTGATGACCAGCTTGATCCAAATTACATGACATACGATATTTCTTATCGTGACATTATGGTTCTTCGTCTTGCCGAGATGTATTTGATTAAGGCTGAGGCTGAACTCCAGACAGGAAACGCTTCTGCTGCATTGGAGACAATTAACGCTCTTCGTAGTGCTCGTGCAATTTCAGGTCAGGACAATTCTCTTCAGGCTGTATATGGCGAATCAAGCGTCGATATTGAGACAATCCTTCGTGAGCGTGCAATCGAACTTTGTGGTGAGTTCCAGCGTTGGTTCGATTTGAAGCGTACTCATACTCTTATCGACCACGTTAAAAAGTATAATGCTCAGGGTTCAGCAAACATCGCTCTTAAGCATTATTATCGTCCAATCCCTGCAACAGAGTTTGATGCAGTAAAAAATAAGGGTAATGTTTCTGTGACACAAGATGCAAATGGTGTTCTACAGTACACAACTGCTTCTGAGTCTTTCTGGCAGAATCCGGGTTATTAAATAATAGATAACATCAAAAAAAGAAGAGTGTCGTGAAAACGACACTCTTTTTTAATGTCTTGTAACTGATACTTCGGACTGTATAAAATAGCCAAGGCTGAAACTTGTTTGTTCGGTATTCCTTCGGGACGGATGGTTGTGTTTTGCTAAAATAAGAGAAAAAAATAAATCATTATTGTTGATAAAGATAAAAGGATTATATTTGCATCGAAAGAAAAATACTTAAAGGCGTTTTTTACAATGCGTATGCTAAAGGAAATAAAAAATATAATCGTTAGTGGAGTTAGAACCATGTTTCAGGCTTCACGTGGGCAATATGGTTCTCAGTCTTCGGAAATCCAGAAAATCCGTGAGGAACTGTTTAACGCCCCGTCAACTCCTGTCGATGACATGCGTAATCTGAATGGAGATCGCCAGAAGATTTACCATGATATAAGAGTAAGTTTTAATCAAATTGTAGCACGTTAATTAAACAATAAATTCAAATCCTATGGTTTTAAGCCATAGGATTTTATTTTTGTAAAAAGCATATATAAAACAAGAAAGGACTTCAAAAAGAAGTCCTTTCTGTGGGTGATCCGCTTGGGGTTCGAACCCAAGACCCCAACATTAAAAGTGTTGTGCTCTACCTGCTGAGCTAGCGGATCAAACCTTACTGCTCGAAAGCGAGTGCAAATATAGGGTAAAAAAACGAAATAGCCAAATGTTTGCAAGAAAAAATAGATTTTATACCGCTTTTTATGACTTTTTTCGAATGGTGGCACTCTGCGTTATGTCTACTTGCATACGCTGTAAGTCCTAACGTATCCCGAAGACATCTGGCAATAATCGCTATCGTTAAGCCGAATTTGCCGCTAGAAATCCGTTTGCTTGCTACCGAAACCCTCTTATGTTCTGCCGAATTTGCAATTCGGCTGTGAAATAAATGGGAATTTGTAATTCCCACCGCTGAAAGACAAGTTATGCGAAGCCGAAGGGATGCAAGAATTCCCACCGTTGAAAAAAGTCTTGTATTTTGTTCGAAAGCGTCATTCTTACGCCATAGCTTTTTGTCGCTATGCGACAATGGGAGTTACAAACTCCCTTTCTTTGATGCTGCCAAATTCTTGCGTCCGAACAAAGTTCGAGCGACAAATTCGGCAGAACTAAGGGGGAGGCGAAGCCGCCGAATTCTTGTGTTCCTACAGCGATAAGCTGCCATAGGTAGGGCGCAAAAATTCGACAGAACCAAGAATTTTATCGCACCAGTAGTAATTATCAATTATGAATTTTGAATTATGAATTCCCCAAATGTCAACTGTCCATTGTCAATTCTGAATTATGAATTATGAATTATGAATTCTTCTTCCCTTCTCGCCAAGCCTTAACCTTTTGTTTCCGCTCGTTCAGCTCGATGTAACGCCTGTAGTACGACAGCAGGAGAGTGGTGAACGGCAGGGCGATAATCATTCCAAGGATGCCAAGCAGGCTGCCCCATACAGAGAGCGACAGCAGGATGACCGCAGGATTCAGACCTGTAATCTTGCCCATTATACGCGGAGTGAGTATTGCGTCCTGAATAATCTGCACAACGGCAAACACAACGAGAGCCATACCTAATATATACCAGAAGTTCTCGCCTGTGCTCGCGCTCTTTATCAGAGCCAGCAGAATGGTCGGTATAAAGGCTATCAGCTGCATATAAGGAACAAGATTCAGTATTCCGATGATTACGCCCATCAGTATTGCCAGCGGAAAATCGATGATGCTGAATCCGATGCAGAACAGCACGCCCACGAAGAAAGCCACCGTTGCCTGACCGCGGAAATAGCTGTTCATGCCCTTCTCCACGTCGCTAACCAGCGTGCGGACCATCTGTCGGTGCTTAAATGGCACAAGGTTCACCCAACCCTCCGAGAAAGTCTCGTAGTCGAGCAAGATGAAGAACATATAAAGTATTATTATAAATAATGTGAAGATGCTAAGCACCACGTTGGCAGTACCAAGGAACAAGTCCCACACCTCGGGCAGAGTTTCTTTCAGCGTGTTGGTAAAAGCCTCGCCGTTTACATACTGCTGCAAGTCCATATCGTTAAGATAGTCGCTGATTATATACGGTACTGTTCCCGGCGTCTGCGCCATTTCAGCCTCTTGCGTTATGAATTTCTCGGCAATCTGCACAAATATTGCGCACTCCTTGCTGAGCGACGGAATGGTAAGCACCAGCAGACCCGTAAGCACGCCTATTACTACCGCTATTGACACAAAGATGCTCACCGTCCTGCTCTTCAGTCTGCACTTGTACTGAAAGAACGAAACGAGAGGGTAGAGCATGTAGGCAAGAAGCCATGCAATGAAGAACGGAAGTAGCGCACCCTTAATGCTCTTGAACAAGACATACAATAGTATCAGAATAAGAGCCGAAATACAGCCTCGTATGAAACTGTCGAACGTGATTTTTTTGTCGAACATAAGCATTTTAACTTTTTTTTACCAAATGCAAAAATACTTTAAAAAAAGGAGTTGAATTGTAAACTTTCTTTAAAAATGCGTCCAAAATACTAAACAAGTGTTAAAAAATCTGTAGTTTTTATGAAGTATTCAACTTTATGTATATATTTGCAGCGGTTTAACGAAATAGTCGATGGGAAAATTGTTTGTAGTGCCTACTCCGGTAGGAAATATGGAGGATATGACCTTCAGAGCTATCAGGGTACTAAAAGAGGCTGATTTGATACTTGCTGAGGACACCCGCACATCGGGAATACTGCTTAAGCATTACGAGATAAAGAATGCAATGCAGTCGCACCACAAGTTCAACGAGCACCAGACAACCGAGAGCATCGTAAGAAGGATAAAGGCAGGCGAGACCGTTGCGCTGATATCCGATGCCGGCACTCCCGCTATTTCCGACCCCGGCTTTCTGCTGGTCCGCGAGTGTGTGAGAAACGGCATCGAGGTTCAGACCCTGCCGGGAGCCACGGCCTTCGTTCCGGCGCTGGTAAGTTCGGGACTGCCCGACGAACGATTCTGCTTCGAAGGATTCCTTCCGCAGAAAAAGGGAAGGGCAACGCGCCTCGAGGCCCTAAGGCAAGAGTCGAGGACAATGATATTTTACGAGTCGCCTTACAGATTGGTCAAGACCCTGACGCAATTCGTTGAATATTTCGGCGCCGAGAGGCAAGTAAGCGTGTGCCGTGAGATTTCGAAGGTACACGAGGAAAGCGTTCGCGGCACACTGGCCGAGGTGATACAGCACTTTACCGAGACCGAGCCCAAGGGCGAGATTGTGATAGTGCTTGCAGGCATCGACGCCAAGGAGGAGAAGGAACACCAAAAGGAACTCCAAAAAGAAGAGCGAAAAAGCAAGAAATATAAAAATAACATTAATAATATTTAAATTAAAAGTACAAAAGTATGAGAAAAGTAGTTTTGTTTGCACTATGTGCGACTATGTTTGTAGCTTGTAACAAGAAAGAGTTGGAAAGAAGCAACCAGCAGAAGGACTCATTGGCACAGGTTGTTGCAAGTAAGGATGCTGAACTCGATGAGTTGATGGGCACATTCAACGATATTCAGGAAGGTTTCCGTCAGATTAACGAGGCTGAGGGCCGTGTAGACCTTGCTAAGGGTGCTGAGGGCAACAACAAGGCAAAGATCTCTGAGAACATCAAGTTCATCGCAGAGAAGATGGAGCAGAACCGTAAGGAGATTGCTAACCTTAAGGCTCGTCTTCGCAACAGCTCTTACAACTCAACTAAGTTGAAGGAGACTATCGAGCAGCTTACTAAGCAGCTTGAGGAGAAGGAAGAGCAGATCAAGCAGCTTCAGGCAGAACTTGAGCAGAAGAACATCAGAATCGCTGAGCTCGACCAGACTGTTGCTAACCTTAACTCAAACGTAGCAGACCTTCAGGCAACTAAGGCAGCTAACGAGAAGACAATGGCTGATCAGGACGCTTCTTTGAACACTGTTTACTACGTTCTTGCTAACAAGAAGACTTTGAAGCAGAACAACATCCTTAAGAGCGGTGACGTTTTGAAGAACGGTGACTTCAACAACTCATTCTTCACTAAGGGCGACCTTCGTAAGATCACTACTATCCAGACTAACTCTAAGAAGGCTACTATCATGACTAGCCACCCATCTGACTCATATACTCTTGAGAAGAATGGTAACAAGGAGTATGTTCTTACTATCACTAACCAGGCTAAGTTCTGGAGCATTTCTAAGTACTTGGTTATCGTAACAAAGTAATCTGAAATAAAGAATGTTTCATATAGAGAGGCTCACTTGTTGAGCCTCTTTTTTTTGTCCCTGTGCGGAAAAGAACGAATTTTTACCGCATATTTATGATTTTTGATACCATAAGTTGGGTAAAAATGAAAAAATGTAGCAAATCGCTATTTTTTTCTTACACTTTTTAGTAGAAATGCAAAAAATATACATATCTTTGCAATCTGTAAACCGGAAGTAATTTCCGATACTTTTACGAAGAGGTTCAAATTAAGGTATAAATAGAAACAAGTATAAGTTATTTTTTTAGTAAGAGGGATTATTTTTATGAAAGAAAAATTAATCGTTTTTTGTGCCTTCTTATTCCTGTTTTGTGGAATAACAAAGGCACAGATGAAGGTTTCTGGTACTGTAGTGTCAGATGCCGATGGAATGCCGGTAATCGGTGCATCTATCTTAGTTGAGGGAACAAAGAACGGTACTATCACCGACGTTGATGGTAAGTTCAATATCGAAGTCCCTTCACAGAAAAGTCATCTTGTGATTTCGTACATTGGTATGGTTACAAAGAACGTGACTGTTGCCAAGAATATGCGTGTTGTGCTTTATACAGCCGATCACAACCTTGACGAGATTGTTGTTACAGCAATGGGTATCAGCCGCGAGAAGAAGGCTCAGGGTTTTGCTTCTCAGACATTGACTGCCGACCAGTTGAACACTTCTGGTACTTCGTCTTTGGCAAGTGCAATGCAGGGTAAGCTTACTGGTGTTGATATCCGTACTTCATCTGGTACTCCAGGTGCATCTTCACAGATTGTGATTCGTGGTGCACGTTCGTTCGACGGCGATAACACTCCTCTTTATGTTATCGATGGTATGCCAGTTTCTTCATCTGCCGATTTCAGCACAGGTAGTTCTGTAACTGGTTCTGATAACGCTGGTCGTAGCATCGACTTGAACCCAGACGATATCGAGTCTATCAACGTTCTTAAGGGTCAGGCTGCTTCTGCTCTTTACGGTATCCGTGCTTCTAACGGTGTAATCCTTATTACAACTAAGCGTGGTAGTAAGGCTACTGACCGCCCTGTTGTTACATTCTCAACTGACTTGAGTGCACAGAACGTAAGCCGTATGTTCGAGCGTCAGACTGTTTATGCTCAGGGTAACTCACTTGCTGCTTACAACCCATCATCTTCAATGTCATGGGGTCCTAAGATTTCTGAGCTTCCAAACGATGCTACTTATGGTGGTAACGTTGCTAACAAATATACAAAAGACGGTGCAGACCTTCATTCAGGACAGTATTACAACCCTAAGTATGCTGATGCAGGTCTTTCTGGTTGGGTAACTCCTGAGATTCACGACAATGTTGACGATTTCTTCAACACTGGCTTTACTCAGAATGCAAGCTTTGGTATCTCTCAGAGAAAGGAGAACCTTAACTACTCTTTCGGTGTAAGCGATACTTATCAGACTGGTGTCATTCCATCAACAGGAATGATGAGAACAGGTGCTCGCGGTGCTGTTGACTTGAAGGTTAACGACGAGTGGAAGACTGGTTTCTCTGCAAACTACAGTTCTGTACGCATCAACTCTGCTCCAGGTGCAAACAGCGGTATCATCAACGTTATATATTCATGTCCTGCTGAGTATGACTTGAAGGGTCTGCCATATCACGTACCTGGTGATCCTACAAAACAGATTTTGTTCCGTTCTACAAACTTCAACAACCCATACTGGTGGGCTGCTAACGACGAGTATTTCCAGCACACAGGCCGTTTGTTCGGTAACGCTTATGTAGAGTATCAGCCTAAGCTTAACTGGGGTGAGAACTACAAACTTACTTTGCGCGAACAGGCAGGTATTGATATGTACACTGGCGACAACAGAATTGTTGCCGAGTTGGGCTCTGCTTACAATAATAAGGGTGAGATTGAGGACTACGGAGTTCAGAAGAACGTATTCAACAACTTGTTTACTGCAAACTTTACTGCAAAGTTCGGTGCAGACAAGGAGTGGGATTTTGGCTTCGTTCTTGGTAACGAGTTCAACCACGAGTATCGTCGTACTTGGGACTATGACGCAAGCGGTCTTGCATTCTATGGTCAGCCAACAATGGGCAACTGCTCTTCTATGGATGGATGGTCAAGCTATATGTCAAAAGAGCGTATCATCGGTACATTCGGTCAGGCTTCTTTGACTTGGAAGGATATGTTGTTCTTGACAGTTACTGGTCGTAACGACGTTGTTTCAACAATGCCACGCGGTAGCCGCAGTTTCTTCTACCCATCAGTTTCTCTTGGATGGATCTTTACTGAACTTCCAGAGTTGAAGGATAACAACGTTATCTCTTACGGTAAGTTGCGTGCTTCATACGCTCAGGTAGGTCAGGCTGGTCAATATAGAGCAAACTATTACTACACTCCATCATACGGTAGTGGTATGTATGTATACACTCCTATCAGCTACCCATTGGGTGGAGCGACTTCTTACACTCCATACTACAAGGTTTTCGACGAAAACTTGAAGCCACAGAATACTACAAACTGGGAGTTTGGTTTCGATGTAAACTTGTTCAAGAACAAGGTTCGCATTGAGTACACTTACAGTTATCAGGATGTGAAAGACCAGATCTTCGATGTTCCTACTGCTGGTTCAACTGGTTATCAGTATAAGAGAACAAATGCTGGTAGAATGGAAACATTTGCTAACGAGTTCTCTATCAATGCAACTGTTTACGAGACAAAGGACTGGACTATCGATCTTGGTGTTAACTACACAAGCGTAAGAAACAACGTAAGAGAGTTGGCTCCTGGTGTAGAGAGCATTATGCTTGGTGGTTTTGTTGAGCCACAGGTTCGTGCACAGGCTGGTTATACATACCCTAATATCTATGGTTATGCTTTCCAGCGCGACGAGAACGGCAACTTGCTTTTGGAAGATGGTCTTCCTGTAGCAAATGCAGAGATGACAAACCTTGGTGAGTGTACTCCAGACTTTAATATGGGCTTCAACCTTAAGGCTCGTTGGAAGAGACTTACTCTTGCTGCTACTCTCGACTGGCAGAAGGGTGGTAAGATGTACCATGGAACAAACATGACTCTTAACTACTTAGGTGTAACTAAGGAGTCTCTTGCCTATCACGAGGGTAAGATGGTTGCCGAGGGTATAGATAAGGCTACAGGTCAGCCAAATACCATTGAGGTTAGCAAGCAGGACTACTATCAGGCTTACTATGATGTAACTGAGGCTGGTATCTACGACAAGAGCTTTGTTAAACTTCGTGACTTGACTCTTTCTTATCAGTTGCCTAAGTTCAGAAACCTTGACATCTCAGTTTATGGTTTCGCTCGCAACGTACTTTTGTGGGCTAACCTTCCAAACTTCGACCCTGAGAGTTCACAGGGTAATGGTAACATGAGCGGTCACTTCGAGCGTTTCTCTGTTCCAAACACTTATAGTGTTGGTGGTGGCTTTAAGTTCACATTCTAATTAGTAAAGTCAAAAAAATAGAAAGATATGAAGAAATTATATATATTGGGAATTTCTTTGTTCTCATTGTTCATGGCTTCATGTTCTGATGAGACAATGGACAGAATCAACTACGATGAGGCTCATCCGTCAGCAAGTTCGGTAAGCGCAGCATATCAGATTACTGATGCCGAGGTTGCAACTGCATACTCTACAATAAACGGAGCATACGCGTGGTATGTTGTTTCTTACACAGAGCAGATGTGTGGTACTGGTAACAACCAGTTGAGAGATGTTGAGGTGCGTAATTATGCCGAGATGGCTGCTGCAACTACTTTCAACAACGAGTGGAACAGCACGTATTTGAATTTGCACAATATTGCACAGGCTATCGCGAAGTGTAAGGATGGCGGTCTCAATGCAGGTAAGACAGATATCCTTGGTGTAGCACAGGTTCTGAATGCTCTTAACTGGGGAGTATTGACAGACTTGCACGGAGATGTTCCTTACTCTGAGTGTTTTACAGATGTTTCTGCACCGAAAATTGATACTCAGAAATTTATCTATGATGAGATTCTGAAGAATCTTGATGAGGCAATCGCAAATTTGGCGAATGGTGGTAGCAGTCTTGCAAAGCAGGATATCATCTATGGTGGTGACACTAAGAAGTGGATTGCTTTTGCGCACGCTCTTAAGGCTCGCTATTTGTTGCACACTTATGGCGTAAACAAAACAGAGGAGCACTTGAATAAGGTTCTTGCAGAGGCTCAGGCAGCTGTTGAGGGTGGCTTTGCTGGTGCATATCTTGACATCTTCAACGGTAAGACTGCTGATAACTCTTGGTCTGCATATCATTGGAGTCGCTATTACTTGGCTTCTTCAAAGACTGTTGATGATTTGATGTTGGATAGAGAAGATCCACGTGAGAAACTTTACAACGTTGATTTATTCAAAAAGGGTCTTGGTGTAAGCGTTCCTGGTGATAAGGAAGCTGCTTCTCTTACTGAGTCAAAGCCTTATCCTCTATGGCTCGAAAATGGTGCAGCAAACCTTGCTTTGATGAGTGAGTCTGAAATTTACTTCATTCTTGCAGAGGTTAAGGCTCGTCTTGGTCAGGATGCAAAGGCTGACTTTGAAACAGCTGTTAAGGTGTCAATGGCAGACTACGCTTCTGCTTCTGGTAAGGCAATCAGCGATGAGGAAGTTGCTGCTTATCTTGAGAAGATAGCTGTGAAGTATAGTGAGAATGCTTTGAACGAGATTTTTGTTCAGAAGTATCTGGCACAGACTCGCGGTGAGGTTCTTGAGACATACAACGATATCCGTCGTTGCAACTTTGTTGACGGTTCTTATGCTGTTAAGCTAACAAACCCAAACAATACTTATAACGGAACTACAAACCGTTGGCCTTTGCGCTTGCCTTACGGTGAGAGCGATGTAACATCAAACCCTAATGTTGCTGCTGCATACGGCGATGGTGGCTATGTCTTCACAGAGGCTGTATGGTGGGCTGGTGGAAATAAATAATAACACTTTTACTATAAAAAAGGCGGGGCGTGCATTTGTTTGCACGCTCTGTTTTTTTGTACCAACCCATAGAGGATGTGTCATTTTTGTGATACATCTTTTTTTGTTTGTATTGCTTGTGCTTGCATAATTTGTAATCGGGCTGCAAATAAGTTCCCCAAAGTCTTGTAGAATTCTTTAGATTGCCTTCGAGTGTCCCCAAAGTTCAGCAGAATTTGTAGTTAGGTTGCAAATAAACTTCGAGTCCCCCAAACAGTTCAGTAGAATTTGTAATTCTGCTGTAAAAGAAAAATGGAAATTTGCAATTCCCACCTCTGAAAAAACTGTCTTTAATTAGTGTAATCAGTTAGTTAGTTGAGTAAATGTTTTTGTTGTGTATACAATTGTTAAGATAAAAAGTAATCGGTGGGAATTGCAAATTCCCATAATTTCTATGCTGCCGAATTCTTGCGTCCCTTCGGTAGCAAGCGACCACAGGTCGAGCGCGGAAATTCGGCAGAACCAAGACGTTTAATGATAAAAAGCACAGAGCTGATGCATTAATATACCTTCCTCGAACCTAAGAAGAATCTACCCCCTTGCTACCATCTTGCTATCCTCTTGCTACCCCCTTACTATCCACCTGCCAAGAAAGGGACTTTTTGTTATCTTTCTGCATGATGATTCATTTTATATCTGTATATTTTTACATAGTGCAATTTGTTCGAATAGCAAAACGCAGAAAACGTCTTTCCTTAAAATCTGATTCATAATACAGAAAAACGTATTTCGTTACCCCGAATTCGCTTATAATTTGTTCGGTTCAGCAGAATTTGCAATTCTGCTTTTAATCCGAACTTTGCCAACAATCATCAATAAAGCCCCTAAAAACTTCAGCATAATGCTTTTTTAGTTTAACTTTGCACAATTTTTATTGGGTAACACGATGGATTTTACAGTTATTCTCGAGCAGATGGCTATGCTGTTTGCCGTGGTTATTGCCGGATACATAAGCGGCAAGGCTAAGTTGTTCGACCAGACATTGAGCAAGAAGATGGCGAGCCTTATTATCAATCTCACCTGTCCGTGCCTTATCATGGCAAGTACCATGGGTGACAGGCTGCCAAATCGTGAACTGATCGTTCCGCTGATGGTTGTCGGCATAATAACGTATATCGTGCTGCTTGTCATTGCAGCCTATCTGCCGCGCCTCTTCAATGTGGGCGAGGAGGAAGGACTGTGCAGTTTCATGCTTGCCTTCGGAAACGTGGGCTTCATAGGCTATCCCGTTGTGGCATCTATGTTCGGTGCAGAAGCCGTGTTCTATGCAAGTATTCTGAATGTGGCAAATACCTTTTGCGTGTTTATCTGGGGCGTTCAGTTTATTGCAGGCAAGTCAGAAGGTAAGTTTCAATGGAAGCGTTTCTATTCTCCGGCGATGATAGGAACGTACATAAGCGTGATAATCGTGGCTTTTGCCATCAGAGTGCCTCATGTAATAGCGCAACCGTTCACGCTAATAGGCAACATAACCGTTCCCGGCTCGCTGCTGATAATTGGCTACAGCATTTCGCAGATACCGCTGAAACACATGACCGGCGGTCCTAAGATATTCCTGATGGCGGCGTTCCGACTCTTCATTCTGCCGCTGTTCGTCATGTATCTGTTCCGTTTTTCGGGATTGTTCGACGACCGTATCATCAGCATCAACACGATGATAACCGCCATGCCCGTTGCCTCGTTCGGCACGATGCTCTGTTTTAAGTACGGCAGAGACGAGACCGTAATGGCACAAGGTACCTTTATCACCACATTGCTGTCGATGATAACGATACCTTTGGTGTCAATGATTCTCTGATTTTATTTTGTGTAGAAGTCGATGAGCCTCTGCATAGCCCTTTGGCACACATTGCAGAAGCGGCTCACCTCGTTCACCTTCATTCGGCAGGTGTAGAACGGACGGTAAACGCCCTTTGACTGATATCCGCCGCCCTCGTACACGCCTATCTTCTTCATCAGATTCTCTTCGGTGTCTAACGGTGGGATAGGAGTAGGAATCTTCGTCTTCTTAGGCAGCATATCCTTCCATTTGCTGTCGAAATCAACAAGAGTTGTAAGGTTTGGCTCCCATGGCTCGGTATCCGACGGATATTGAGTCTCGTACTGGTCGTCGTAGAAATACTCGTCTGCCAGACCGCCGAAACTGTGTCCAAATTCATGAACCACAACAGGTCTGAACTGCTCGTGGTGCGCCGTTGTGAGGGTGTACGAGTTGTATATTCCGCCGCCGCCGTATTCGTCGGTATTTGCAAGGATGATGATGTGCTCGTAGGGCAGACAGGCAAGAACATCGTGCAAGTCCTTCAGGTGCAGGGTAGTAAGATACCTGTCAGAATAGAACGTGCTGAAATGCGATGACAGAGCCGTGTTCTTCCATTGGCCCAAACGCGGAATGCTCACGCCGCTGTCTTTAGAAACCGCGCCTACTGCCAGAATGTTGAACTTACTTTTGTTTGCCGAGAAAGGCGCGTGTGCAAAGAGCGATTCCGAAGCAATCTCGGCATCCTTGAAGAACGTTTCGAGCTCGCTTTCGGTATATCCCTCGGCAACAATCACAACGTCAATGCACTCCTTCGGGTCGCCGCCCTTGTGGATATATCTTGTTTTCTGCTCCTTGTTCGGCTTCATCTGCCTTATCAGGATATCCTTAGGGTTGATGTGATAGGTGAGTTCAGAAACCACCTTGTTGTGAGTGTTTGTCAGGTTTATTGTAACGTCCATCTCATCCTTAGGGAAAGGCAGCAGAAAAGTGTTTTCGAACGATTTTGTAGCCTTTGTGCTCTCCTCGGTTGTGAGCCATTCCTGAAACAGGCTTGAGAACGAATTGGCATAGACAACCTTGCCCTTGTGCTTCATGTAAATCTGACCGTTTCCGCGCAGAGGCAGAGAGTCGAGATTGTGCCTTCTGCCGTACCATCCGTCCGATTTTTTCAGTTCAGACACCTCGATATGTTGCAAATCGTGATTGCCGCTGAAGGTATAGTCTATTCTCAGCGTCTTGTCTTCGAAATAATCGCTAAAACTCTGTGCCACAATGCCCTGCATCGCCAGAAAAAAAGCTGAGAAAATTAAAAATCTTTTCATTTGTAACTAATTTTGTATTTATTTTGTAAAAATATAACTACTTTTTT
>R24__coassemble_895_pt1 | contig 18034 bp, 8 predicted proteins | sample R24__metabat2_low_PE_011 | metagenome-assembled genome bin R24 | reverse complement strand
AATGGCGGTCATTAGAAAAATAGACATGCCAAATTTCTAATGACCGATTTGGGTTAAATCACACTCCCGAGTTTCACGTTACCCATACCAACCCCAATTGTTACATTGGTAAATTTATATTAAGAGTTAACCTATTCCGATTCTCAACCATTAGTCTACCTTTATAAGCTCTTCCCCGTACCTTCCGGCTTACTTGAATCTACCTTGAATTATCTTCTGTCTTGCTACCATCTTGCTACCTTCTTCCTACCTTCTTCCTACCCATTATTTTGTATTTACCAAAAGAACAATTCGTATTCAAATTATCCCTTATTAATCCAGAATTATCAATTCTGAATTTTGAATTGCGAGAATTCTGATTGCATAGACCTTCCCTCTACCTTTCTACGACGTTCCTACGACGTTCCTACGACGTTCCTACGACGTTCCTACGACGTTCGGACAATTTCTGGCGAAATTGTCCGTTACAAATCCTAAATTATCAACTTAAGAATATTCTACTTACTAATTGTCAATTGTGAATTGTCAATTATGAATTTTGAATTATGAATTGCCTCTGCATTTTTCAACTTTCAAGTTTCAACTCAGAACTCAGAATTCTATTCAATCTTCTCCTCGAACTTTGTTCCGCAGAACTTGCAAAATTTGGCCTCGGGGTCGTCGCCACAATAGCGGTGGCATTTAGGACAGATATTGTGCTTCTCCTTCTTGGCACGATGCTGACGGTTGGTATCGGCAATATTAGCCGACACGATGCCCGTAGGCACGGCAATGATGGCATAGCCAAACAGCATAACAAAACTCGCAATAAAGCGGCCTACCGATGTAACAGGAGCCATATCGCCATAGCCCACCGTAGTGACCGTTACGATAGCCCAATAAATGCTGTGCGGAATGTTGGTAAACTGCGTTCCCGGCACCCTGCCCTCAACGGCATACATAACCGTTCCCATGGCAATAACCATAACCAGCACGAACATGAAGAACACCATAATCTTGCGCATACTCTTGTGCAGAGCCACCAAGATGAGGTTACCCTCTTCGAGATAGTTGAACAGCTTGAACACACGGAACACGCGTATAAGGCGGAACACCCTGAGCACCGGCAGATAGTGCGCTCCGTGGAAGAAGAACGAGGTGTAGAACGGCAAGATTGACAGGAGGTCGATGATGCCGAAGAAGCTAAGGATGTACTCCTTGCGGTTGGGAGCGCAATACACACGCGCAATATACTCGAACGTAAAGAACACGATGAAGAACCACTCCGAATAGAACAGGATAAGGCGCAGCAGACTGTCGGACATCATCATGCTCTCGAAGATGGTAAACAGCACGCTTAAAAGAATGCTTGCCATCAGAATTATGTCGAACGCCTTGCCCGTGAATGTATCAGCTCCGAAAATCATGTTATACAGTTTCTGCTTCAGTCCGCGACCGGGGAAGAGGCGGTTGTCGCGAAGCAGATAATTGAGCAGTCTTTCTATATATTTCATTATTACGCGCATATTAGTTTCAAACAGCACAAAAATAAATAAAAATATCAACAGATTAACATTTTTATTATAATTTTGCGGTCAAAGTAGAAAAACGAATAAAATGGAATACAATTTCAGAGAAATAGAGAAAAAATGGCACCAGAGATGGATTGACCAGCAGACTTACAAAGTGACAGAAGACGAGAACAAGAAGAAGTTCTATGTACTTAACATGTTCCCTTATCCATCGGGAGCAGGACTGCATGTGGGACATCCGCTTGGCTATATTGCCTCTGATATCTACGCACGCTTCAAGCGCCTTCAGGGCTACAACGTGCTCAACCCAATGGGATACGACTCTTACGGACTTCCTGCCGAGCAGTATGCCATACAGACAGGTCAGCACCCTGCCATCACAACGGTAAACAACATCAACAGATACCGCGAGCAGCTCGAGAAGATTGGCTTCTGCTTTGACTGGAGCCGCGAAATCAGAACATGCGACCCTGAATACTACCAGTGGACCCAGTGGGCATTCCAGAAGATGTTCAACTCGTTCTACTGCAACAAGGAGCAGAAGGCAATGCCTATCAGCGTTCTTGTAAAGCATTTCGAGACCGAAGGAAACCAAGGCCTTGACGTTGCCGAGAGCGAGGAACTGCGCTTTACTGCCGACGAGTGGAACTCGTGGGACGAGAAGAAGAAGAACGAGGTTCTGATGAACTATCGTATTGCATACCTTGGCGAGACAATGGTAAACTGGTGTCCTAAACTGGGTACCGTTCTTGCCAACGACGAGGTTGTCGACGGCGTTTCGGAGCGCGGCGGCTATCCTGTGGTGCAGAAGAAGATGCAGCAATGGTGTCTGCGTATCTCTGCCTACGCACAGCGTCTGCTCGACGGACTGGAGACAGTTGACTGGACCGACTCTATCAAGGAGGTTCAGCGCAACTGGATTGGACGCTCAGAGGGTACTGAGGTTCAGTTCAAGGTTAAGGACAGCGATACTGAGTTTACAATCTTCACAACCCGTGCCGACACAATGTTCGGCGTAACCTTCATGGTTCTTGCTCCCGAGAGCGAGTATGTTGCAAAGGTTACTACAGCAGCACAGAAGGCTGATGTCGACGCTTATCTTGATGCTACAAAGAAGCGTACAGAGCGCGAGCGTATTGCCGACCGCAAGGTTTCGGGCGTGTTCTCTGGCTCATACGCCATCAACCCTATGACAGGCGACGAGATTCCAATCTGGATTTCGGACTATGTGCTTGCAGGCTACGGAACAGGCGCAATCATGGCTGTTCCAGCTCACGACAGCCGCGACTACGCATTTGCAAAGCACTTCAACCTGCCTATCATTCCGCTTATCGAGGGCTGCGACGTGTCTGAAGAGAGTTACGACGCCAAGGAAGGTATCGTTACCAACTCACCACGCAAGGACGCAAAGCCATACGTCAATTTCAGCCTCAACGGTCTTACCGTTAAGGAGGCTATCGCCGCAACAAAGAAATTCGTAAAAGAGAACAATCTGGGCCGCGTAAAGGTTAACTACCGTCTGCGCGATGCCATCTTCTCTCGCCAGAGATACTGGGGCGAGCCGTTCCCTGTGTACTACAAGGACGGAATGCCTTGCATGATTCCTGAGGAGTGTCTGCCGCTCGAACTGCCTGAGGTTGACAAGTTCCTCCCTACCGAGACAGGCGAGCCTCCATTGGGCAACGCTACCAAGTGGGCTTGGGACGAGGCCAACAAGCAGGTTGTAGAGAACTCAAAGATTGACGGCAAGACCGTGTTCCCTATCGAACTGAACACCATGCCGGGATTTGCAGGTTCATCGGCTTATTACCTGCGCTATATGGACCCTCGCAACCACGAGCGCATCGTTTCGGAGAAGAACGAGAACTACTGGCAGAACGTAGACCTCTACGTTGGCGGTACTGAGCACGCAACAGGTCACCTCATCTACAGCCGTTTCTGGAACAAGTTCTTGTTCGACTACGGATTCAGCGTTAAGGAAGAGCCGTTCCAGAAGCTCGTTAATCAGGGCATGATTCAGGGACGAAGCAACTTCGTTTACCGTATAAAAGATACCAACACGTTCATATCTCTCGACATGATTGAGAATATGGATGATGTTACTCCAATACACGTTGATGTAAACATCGTTAGCAACGATATCCTCGACGTAGAGGCATTCAAGAACTGGCGACCAGAATACAACAACGCCGAGTTCAAGCTTAATGCCGACGGCAAGTACATCTGCGGATGGGCTATCGAGAAGATGAGCAAGTCTATGTTCAACGTGGTTAACCCGGATATGATTGTAGAGAAGTTCGGAGCCGACACTCTGCGTCTGTACGAGATGTTCCTCGGTCCTGTTGAGCAGTCTAAGCCTTGGGATACAAACGGTATTGACGGCTGCCACCGCTTCATCAAGAAGTTGTGGGGCTTGTTCTACAGCCGCGACGACAAGTTCCTGCCAGAGGACGGCGAGCCTTCAAAGGACGAGCTGAAGGCTGTTCACAAACTTATCAAGAAGGTTACTGGCGACATTGAGAACTTCTCTTACAACACCAGCATCTCGGCGTTCATGATTTGCGTAAACGAGCTTCAGCAGATAAAGGTGCGCCACAAGGCAGCCCTGAAGGACATCGTTGTTCTTATCGCTCCGTTTGCCCCATTCCTTGCCGAGGAACTGTGGGAAGCTCTGGGCAACACTACATCGGTATGCGACGCCAAGTGGCCTGAGTTCAACGAGGATTACCTGAAGGAAGACAGCGTAACGCTGAGCATCTCGTTCAACGGAAAGACACGCTTCACAATGCAGTTCCCTGCCGGCTCTTCGAACGAGGCTATACAGGAAGCTGCGCTCAGCGACCCTCAGGCTCAGAAGTACCTCGACGGATTCAACGTTGTAAAGGTAATCGTTGTGCCTAACAAGATTGTGAACATCGTGCTAAAACCAAAGGCATAAGGACAGATGAAGTTAGTATTCGCTACAAACAACGCGCACAAACTCGATGAGATTCGCGCCATATTGGGCAACAAGATAGAGATTCTCTCGCTCAACGACATAGACTGTCACGACGAGATTCCCGAGACAGCCGACACTCTGGAGGGCAACGCCCTTCAGAAGGCTATGTACATAAAGGAGCACTACGGCTACGACTGCTTTGCCGACGACACGGGTCTGGAGGTGAGCGCGCTGGGCGGTGCTCCGGGCGTACACACGGCACGATATGCCGAGAATACCGACCACGACTCTGAAGCCAACATGAACAAACTTCTGAAGGAACTGGAAGGAAAAAATGACCGCAGCGCACAATTTCGCACGGTTATCGCGTTATTACTTAATGGCGAGCAGCATCTCTTCGAGGGCATCGTAAAGGGCGATATCCTTACGGAGAAGCGAGGCAGCGAGGGCTTTGGCTACGACCCTGTCTTCTCGCCAGAGCAATACAGCGAGTCGTTTGCCGAACTGGGGGCTGAGGTGAAGAACAAAATCAGCCACAGGGCGCGCGCCGTAGCCAAACTGGTTGAATATCTAAACAAATAAAAGTTAATGAAGAAATATATTGCCATTGCACTGGTTCTGCTGATTACCGTCTGTGCAAATGCGCAGAAAATCGGCGAATGGCGTATTTACAAGTCGTACCACAACGCAACCAAGTGCGTTGCCGGCAATGGTGTAATCTACGCCCTGTGCAATGGCTCTATATTCTCTTACAACACATCCGACAGCGAGGTTATAACCTTCGACAAGAGCAACTATCTTACCGACGATAACATTGCCGACATAGCCTACTGCGCAGAGCAGAAGGCTCTTGTTGTCATCTACAGCAACGCCAACATCGACCTTCTGTACGACGATAACGAGGTCTACAACATATCCGACTTCAGACTGAAGGATGTGAGCGACAAGACTATAAACAGCGTGAGCGTTATTGGCAGCACGGCATATCTGTCTACCAACAACGGACTGCTCCTGCTCGATGTAGAGCGTCGCGAGTTCAGCAACAACTACAACTTTGGGCAGAAGGTGCTTTCGAGCACCATCATCGACAATCATATCTATACATCTACAGGCGACGGAGTCTACGCCGGAAATACGGCAGACAATCTGCTCGACAAGAACAACTGGCAGAAGATTATGCCGGCAAGTCCAAAGCAGATAATAAACTACAAGAACCAACTTCTTTACATGTTTGGCGATGCCATATACAACGCCAGCCTGAGCAAGGCTTACGTTTCAGACCCTTCAAACTCGCTTAACTATGCGTGCGAGTGCAACGGAAGCCTGTGGGTTCTGGGCACACAGCATCAGTTTCTTATCAACGAGGCTCTCGAAGCCTGCGAAATCCGCTTCCCTACCAACTATGTTGCCTACGCCAACAATCTGTATTGGAGTGCCGAGGGCTACAACGGTCTGATAGCCTACGAATACAGCGCGGAGAAGGGGCTTAACATAAAGGTTAACAGCATCATCCCCGACAGTCCGATAACCAACAAGGTTTACATGATGTCTGTAACCCCCGACGGCGTTTGCTTTGTGTCGGGAAAGCATCATTTCGACGGAATATACTACGACAACGACGGATATGCCGCCAAGTATATCAAGGATGCCGACAGATGGCTCAACTTCGACTACGGCAAGGCGGTTAGCGACGTTACGGGCTATCCGTTCGTAAACCCTACGTCTATTGCGCAAGACCCGAAGGACGGCAATCACCACTACATTACCGCCACGGGATACGGCCTCTACGAGTTCCGCGACGGCAAGATTGTAAAACTGCACAAGGCTGCCGACGAGGACAACACCATTCACACGCTCTACGGAAATCCGTACTACACATGGCTCAACAGCGCCATTTACGACCGCAACGGCAACCTTCTGTTTACCAACACCATTACCGATATTAAGAACAACAATTTCGACTGTCCGCTCAAGATTCTGACAGCCGACGGCACTTGGAAGCAGATTGAACTGAATGACATCTGCAAGGAGCAATATTGCAACAACATCATTCTGCAAAGCAATGGTCTGCTGTGGGGAACGCTACATTGGGGCAGCAACGGCTTCTTCTGCGTTGACACAAACAATACCATCGACGACAGCAGCGACGACAAGAGCCTCAACACCAAGGAACTGACGAACCAAGACGGCATACACATACAGACGGAGACGATAAACTGCATTGCCGAGGACATGAAGGGGCAGATTTGGATTGGAACGAATGTCGGTCCGCTGGTTATAAAGAACCCGACGAAATACATTCAGAACGGCAACAGCACCACCGCCCTGACGCAGGTTAAGATTCCGCGCAACGACGGCACAAACTATGCCGACTATCTTCTCGACAACATCAGAATAAACACAATAGCCGTAGATGGTGCCAACCGCAAATGGTTCGGTACGGAGAACGGCGTGTTCCTGTTCAGCGCAGACTGCCTTACGCAGATTGAGCACTTCACGACAGAGAACAGCCCTCTTATTGCCAACTCGATAAGCGACATAAAAGTGGCGCAGGACGGCACGATTTTCATCGCGACGGACAAAGGTTTGGTTTCGTACAAAAGCGAGGCTTCTGAGGCATCAGAATCGCTCGACGCGGTCAATATCTATGCTTACCCTAACCCTGTGAAACCTGACTACGACGGATACATAACTATCAAGGGACTTACATTCGACAGCAAGGTTAGGATTGTAAACACGGCCGGACAACTTATGGCCGAGGGCACATCGACTGGCGGTCAGTTTGTGTGGAACGGCAAGAACGGCAACGGAAGCAAGGTGGCTTCGGGCGTGTACTTCGTGCTGATTGGCGACAGCGAACTGAAGAATGGAGCGGCTACCAAGATTCTGGTGCTGAAATAGGTATTCAATTGACAATTCACAATTGACAATGGACAATTCAGAATTGAAAATTGAAAATGCAGAATTGACAATGGACAGTTGACAATTGACAATTCATAATTGAGAGTGTAAAGTAAAAAAAGAGTGATGATAATAAAGATTCTAAAAGCTTGCTACACAATAAAATGGTACATACTTTCAGTCGTGTGCCTATTTATACTTGCTCGACTTCAATCCTGTTATATTTCAGGTACATATATTTATGTGTTCCTTCTGAATATTCCGGCAATCCTAATTCCCTACCTCGTTTTATGGAAATTAGATGCACTACGTTACTATAATCGTGCACTTGCCATTTGCGTCTTTGGTGTCTGGTTTGGGTACTATTTCATAAACTATACAATTATCAAAGATGAAAAAGGCATTTATGACGGAAGACATTGAAGTATCCAAGTATATCCCTAGTGGAAAAAACAGTGGTATTAATTGCAAATATAGAGGAGATTTCGTGGACTTCGCACCCTCCAAGGAAGCTGATAGGCTTTACGAGATATATGGCGACTCCGTGATAAACCATATACATGTTCGTCTGTCCATTAAAAAGGCTCTTCCACATGTGTATTATATTGATGATGCCTTTATTGAGTACGATGAGGATTGAAAATACTGAATTCACAATTCATAATTCACAATGGACAATTAATAATTGAGAGTCCAAAATTATAGAAAAAGTAGACTTTTTTGCCTTTTGGTAAATACAAAATAGTGGCAAGGTACGTCCAAGGTACATCCAAGATACGATGAAGCAACATTAAGGGTATGTTCAAGGAAGCCAGAAGGAAGTAGGTAGCAAGATAGTAGGAAGAAGGTAGCAAGAAGGTAGCAAGAAGGTAGCAAGATAGTAGCAAGATAGTAGCAAGAGGATAGCAAGCCGAAAGTAAGAGTCGTAATTGGAAAAAAGAGTAAGGCATTGACAATTAAAAGTGGAGTATTTTGTCTTTTGGTATATACAAAATAGTGCCAAGGTATATGCAGGGTATATGGAAGCTATATGGAAGCTATATGTTGAGTATATGAAAGCTATATGTTCGGTATATGTTCCATATATGGAAGGTATTGGAAGATTATACGTAGAATAGGTGATGGTTATGTTAAAATTAACTCTTTGTCGCCTTGCGACAATGGGAGTTACAAACTCCCGAATGCTGATGCAACAAAATTCGGCAGAACCAAGGGAAGGCAACGCTGCCGAATTCTTGCGTCCCCTTGGCAGCAAGCGAACAAAGTTCGAGCACAGAAATTCGACAGAACTTATGAAAGAAAAGCGATAACAATCGCACTCTTTCAATTTTCAAAATTCTCCTTCTAACCTACAAGTCATAATCTCGAATCTCAATTTTGAATTGTCAACAGTCTATTGACAATTGTCCATTTACCCACATCTGAGTTATCAAATGTTAATATTTATTAAATAACCTACCGCAAATGTTAAGAAATGTAAAATCGTTTTGTAAGAATCTGTGGAATAGATACTTTTGCAGCTTAAAAATTCGAAAACAATCATGAATTATGGGTAATAAGATTACTTTATTTTCTTTGTTCATGCTTTCTGCGTTGAATTTGTCGGCGCAGGAAAGCGCACTTAAACTGGGCATCCGTTTGGGCGGAGGCGTGTCGGTAAACAATGGTACGGGCAAGATTCTTGTGCCCGAGGACTATTATTCCAACTACAAGTTCTCGGAGAAGATGCAGGGCATTCAGTCGGGCGGTATATATGCGCACTGGCACAAGCTGGGCTCTCTGTTCGGCGCAGACGGCGGCATTGTGTATTATCAGAAGGCAGCAAAGCTAAGTTACTCCGACAATATGGAGCTTAACTACGACGTACGCACGCGCTACAGTCATCTGGGCGTTGAAGGTATGTTGCGCTGCTATCCGTGGCGAAAGGGCTTCAGCATCTCTGCCGGCGGACGTATTGCGGCGATTCTCAACCCTAAAGGACTGAAGTACGACAGCAATCAGGAGGACGAGAAGTTTGCATCTTACGGTTACGGAACATCTGCCGAGACCGAACGCATAATGCGCGACAAGCTTACAGGGCGTCCCGACGTGGCTGTTGGCGGCGGCTTCGGCTACGAACTGCCTCACTGGCTCTTCGACGCACGTTACTTCTACGGACTGACAAGCGGACTGAAGACCGAGGCGAACGACTTCAACTGGGTTGACAAGAGCGTTCACAGCCATAACATCGAAATTAGTGTATCTTACCTCTTCAACCTTAGCCGATGACTGACAACAAGAAAAGCAACCGCCGCAAGCGCGCGGCAATAACGGCAATACTTCTGCTGCTGGCTCTGCTGATAGGCTGGGACAGATGCAGCGAAAAGGAAGAGCCGAAAAGCGATGCAGGCACAAGCGCAACGACAAACATCGCAGAAAAACATAACGACAAAGAGCCACACAAGCCTCAGCCTTCGGTAATACGCCAGAAGCCAAAGCGTAACAGGAGGCAGAAGGTTACGGAAGAGCCTGTAATAATACAAAAGACCGTCGAGAAACAGCCCGAAGAGGAGATTGAGTGTATGCCATCCGAGCAGCCCGTCAATACCAAGCCTCAGCCTGAGCAAAAGAAAGACGAACAGCATGTTGTCGAAGCAGAAGAGCCTGCCGAAGTCTTTGCACCGTCGAAGCATCGCTTTGCCATAGGCGTGAGGGCCGGCGCGGGCTACAGCAGCATTACATCGCTCGGCGGAATGACCGAGAGTTACAACGTGCGTCCACAGTTCACGCTGAAGGAGAAAGGAAGCGTTGTGTTCCGCGGAGGCATCTACGGCACATGGCGATACGGTATGATTGGCGCGGAACTGGGCGTGGACTACATGCGTCTGTCGGGCAGCACGGAGAAGCACACAGCCACGACAGACCTTACAGAGAAGATGTCGGTGGGCTGCGATGCCCTCGCGCCACAACTGATGTTCCGCTTCTACCCTTACGACGGATTCTATATGTCGGCAGGAGCGATGGCTGTCCTGCCGTTCCACACATCCGTAGGCTACGAGACAAGCCGCACCGGCACAATATACCGTCAGCAAGACGAACTGGCAGCCAAGCACCTTAGAGAGACGGTGAGCTGCAACGTACAGTTTGCCCCTGCGCTGAAGATTGGCTATACCGACAAGAATACAGGACTCGAGGCAGCCGTTGAGTACGACTACGGCGCAACCGACCTTCTGCACACAAACAAAAACGAGTACGGATATACCGAGCGGTGCAACAACTCGCACTACATTGGCGTGAGCATCGGCTACACCATAGACTTAAACAAGAAAGTACAAAACAAGAAAGATTGACTATGACTAAACTTTACGACAAAAGACTTTACATACCACTCGCCGCAGTACTTGTAGCAATGCAGGCCGCGGCACAGACACCCGGCGGAGTGCCATCGCCCTTGGCATGGTCTGCCACCCACCGCGCCGACAGCATAAAGATTGACGGCGGCAGCGGATTCACCTTCGTGGGCATTTCTAAGGCTGACAAGAACCGCGAGCGCACCATCTGGAGCATGACCGACGGCACGGCTTCGGAACTGGTGCAGACTACATCGCGCACAGCCGACCTCAAAGGCGGCTCGTTTATGAACTGCAACACCGACAGCGCAGGACAGATGCGCCTATACAGCTATTCGGCATCGCGCAACGTGGGCGGCAAGACTCTTCTGCTTGGCAAGTCGAGCAGCGTAAAGCTGCCGAGCGACGACATGACCGACGCGCTGGTTGAGTATGCCGTGTACAACCGCAGTCTTTCAAGTCGAGAGCGCGCTCAGGTCGAGAGTTTCATGGCTCTGAAGCACGGCATCACCCTTAAATCGAGCTACTACGACTCGCACGGCAGAGTAATCTGGAATGCCTTCAAGAACAAGAAGTACCGCAACAGAATATCGGGCATAGCAGCCGACAGCGCGTCGGCACAGCATATACAGTCGGCAATGAGTGCCGAGGATGGCGCATTCGTGCGCATAAGCACAGACAAGATAAGCGACGGACAGAGCCTTCTGTTTGGCGACGACGGCGGCAACCTGTCGCTGGCTCGCAGCTCAGCCTTCGGAAAATGGATGGGCAGACGCTGGAAGGCGGCATCGGCAGGCATGGCAGAGACGGAAGTGAGACTGACAGCCAACGCATCAGCCATCCGACAGATTGCGCCGCTTGCCGAGGGCGAGAGCTACTATCTTGCCATCGACACAACCGGAACGGGCACGTTCAGTCCCGAGGCCGTGGTGTACCGCAAGGCCGATTTCAGCGGCGGCGACACAATTGCATTCTGTGGCGTGAAGGCATACGGCAACAGCGTCTTCACGCTCAGAGCCGAGAAAGACCTGTTCACCACAATAGATGTTGAGCAGCCAAGCGGACAAGGCGAAACAGGAACGCTCAGTCTGCTTGTAACCGGCGGTCTGCCTCCATTCAGCATGAAGCTTGAGAAGGACGACAAGCCGGCAGCACAGAAGAACGGCAACGAGTCGAGAGCACGTTTCGAGAATCTTGCCGAGGGCAGATACACCCTTACCACGACCGACCGCACAGGCAACAGCGCCGTAAACGAGTTCAGGATAAGCAGCGACGGCATCACCGAGATTCTTCCGGAATTGGCTGGCGAAGGCGGCATAGTGCGCAACATCGTGGCATCGCCAAACCCTACAACCGACGGCAATGTGGGCGTTCAGATAGAACTGTCGTCGCCATCGGCCGTAAGTCTGTCGCTCTGCACAACCAAGGGCGCGGCAGTAAGCACGCTCAGCCTCGGCGCAGACACCTATTTCAGCAAACAGCTGTTCCTTCCTGAGAGAGGACACTATCTGCTAAGCATCAAAATTGGAGACTACACAAAGACTGTAAAACTAATCAGAAAATAGACCATACGATGAAAATAGAGAAGCTGAAGGCAGCCACGCTATGCGCTGCCGTAGCACTTGCAGCCGCCCTTGCATCATGCAACGGCAATCATGGCAGCAACAGCCGAAACAACATCGGCATAAGCAAAGATACAGCCACAGCCCATGCCGTGGCTATTCAGGATAGCGCATCGCAGTCCGAGAAGGGCGCGGTGGCACAGAGACAATGCACGAGAATCGCAAGGCACAAGGCGGTGAGCCATTTCTTTAGCAATGCCAAGGGCGACAGCCTCACCGTTGGCGGCGCACGACTCGCCGTACCTGCCGGTGCTATGAGCCACGGAATGATTCTGAGCATCACTCCGCTTGAGAAGAACGAGCTGCCGCATCTGCCTGCCGGAATGGTAAACGTGACGGGCGGCGAGGCAATGCCGGGCGATACGGTTTCGGGCTACCGATTCCTTCCGCACGGAAACCATTTCTGCAATATACCTGCACGTATAACCGTGCCTTACGACAGCACGCTCATCCCTAAGGGATACACGGCTGCCGACATTCATACATACTACTACGACGAGATGCACGGCAAGTGGACGATGCTGAAGCATAAGTCTACCGACAGGCATCTTGCCACGGTGACGGCAGAGACTACGCACTTTACCGATGTGATAAACGGTATCATAAAAGTGCCTGAGAGTCCTGAGACATCGAACTACGTTCCGACAGGCATCAGCGACCTGAAGGCAGCCGACCCGTCAGCCGGCATCCAGCAGATTGAGGCTCCGACAGCCAACCAGAATGGTACGGCTGCACTCGCCTATCAGTTTGCCGTGCCCGAGGGCAGAGCCGGAATATCAGCCGGCGCAGGACTGCAATACAGCAGCGACGGCGGAAGCGGCTTCGTGGGCTACGGATGGAGTCTGCCTGTGCAGAGCATCGACATTGAGACGCGATGGGGCGTTCCGCGCTTCGACAGCGAGAACGAGTCGGAGAGCTATCTTCTTGCCGGAAAGCAGCTTAGCGACCGCCATTATCGCAAGAACGGTGTTCAGAAGAGGGAGAAGGACAAGCGTTTCTACCCTATGGTTGAGGGCGGCTTCAGCAAGATTGTGCGTAAAGGAAGCACCCCAGAGGACTACTATTGGGAGGTTACGGACAAGAACGGAACGGTTTACAGCTACGGCGGTCATGACGGCAAGGTGAGCGACGAGTCGACCCTCAGCGATGGCAATAACCACCGAATACGCTGGGCTCTCGACAGGGTTACCGATGTTCACGGTAACTTTGCAGCATTCCACTACATCAAGAGCGGAAACAACCTCTACCCTGCCAAGTACACATGGACTGGCTTCGGCAACGAGGAGGGCGTGTACAGCATTGAGTTCGAGATAGATACAGAAAGTAGCGACCGCAACGACGTTGTACGCAACGGTCGTCTTGGCGTGATGCAAACCGACAAGGCTCTGCTCAGGAAGGTTGTTGTAAAGAACGATGGCAAGCAGCTGCGCGCCTACAAGCCAAACTACGAGGTTGGTCCGTTCGGCAAGACATTACTGAAGAGCATCGACCAACTCGACAGCAAGGACGCCTTTGTTGCCAGCCAGTCGTTCGACTACTACAACGATGTGGAGAAGGGAATGTTTGGAAAGCCTGAGAAATGGGAAGCTAAGGATAGCGGATTTGATACTGAAAATCTTTTCCATAGTGCTATAAACGGCTTCGACAGTCGAATGAGCCTTCTCGGCGGCGGTTATTCTAAGGGAAAGACAGACGGCGGCGGTATGATGATTGGTTTCGGCGTTTCTGTAGCAACGGTAAACGTTGGAGGTTCATACAGCCACACTACAAACGACAACTCAGGAAAGGTAACTCTTGCCGACCTCGACGGCGACGGACTGCCAGACAAGATTTTCCAGCGCAACGGCAAACTTTACTATCAGAAAAATCTTTGTGGAACGGACAATCAGCACACGTTCGACAAGCCAGTAAAAATAAAAGGCATCAATGACTTTTCAGAAAGTAAAAGTACAAGCAACAGTACGAATGCGGACGTTAGTGTAGAAATAGGTATAGCAACTGCTGGCGTTAGTTACAGCAACACCAAAGATCAAGATAAGACAAGAACATATCTGAATGATTTTAACAGTGACGGTCTTGTAGACATTGCAAGGAACGGCGTTGTTTACTTTAACCATATAGGAGAAGACGGCATTCCTGTGTTTGAGCCTTGGAGCATCGGCACACCCAACCCTATTTTGGGTACAAATGCAGATCTATTTGATGTCTTCAAGCCTAACTACGAGGCAGAGAGAGACTCTCTCGAAGACGAATATCCGCTTAACGATGCCGTGAGAATGTGGCGCGCTCCATTCAACGGACGCATCCACATCAATAGTGTTATCAAGAAACTTAACTCCGACGGTGATGGAGTTATGTTCAGCATTCAGAACGAGGAAAAGCGTCTGTATTCCGACTCTCTGAAAGAAGTAGGTAGCAAAACGTACGACAATAGTATTGACATAAAGGCAGGCAATCGTCTGTTTTTCAGACTGCAGTCTATATATTCTGGTGTTGCCGACAAAGTTGAGTGGAATCCTACGATAAAATACGACTCTATCAAGATAGAAACAACAAGATATCTGGGCAGAGACCTCACGGTTTACGACAGCCGTAAGGACTTTATCGAGGGCGAGTCGTCAGTGGCAACAGCCTATAAGTCTGGTCACTTCACCATCGAAGCACCATATTCGAAAGATAAGACCAACGACGACATTCTGCTTAAGGTGATACGTCAGACAGCCAAGGACAGCATTGTCTTGAAAGAGATTCTGCTGAAGTCAGACTCTGTACTGAACGACAAGTTCACATATTCTTACGATGCCTTGGAAAGCGACTCAACAGTCTTCTCGTTCATGATGGAGACGCAGGCGCCACTCGACTGGCACAAGGTTTCTTGGACTCCTGTGTGCAAATACGACGGCGAGGATAAGATTCAGAGAATAGTGCCACAGCGCACCATGTTCAACAAGCCACTCAACATTGGCAAAGCGAAGAAAATTCCCGCAGAAATCAGAAACAATACGACCAGAACTATTGAGTACGGCAATGGCGATAAAAAGAAGAGTGTAACCGTAAAAGAATATAAGGACGGCTTCTACATTGCGGCTTCAATGAATGTGAGCCGCACAGACAAAGAGAACGACAAGGACACCGCAGTCGTTAATGTACTCATAAACAACGAGGAAGGAGCACTCGTGTACAAAAGGAAATGGAGACTTGGAACAAATAACACTCTGAAAAAAGACACCTTACTTGTCAACGACAGTATATTGGCAGAGAAATTAGCTTCGGGCATACATAGCGTTACCTTCACAGTTCAGAACGAAATAGAGAATACCAGTAAACCTGAATTTACAATCCTGCGCGACAAGATACAGTACAAAGTAGACAGTACAGGAGTAAAGATAGACAAAATTGAGCGCAAGGAGTTATGCAAGATAAACGCATCAGTATTCTCAGGCTACAACAGCGCAGACCTTGGTCTGCTCTACAACGGATGGGGACAGTTTGCATATAACGGAAACAAGGAATATGGCGAAAAGCCTATCGACGTTTCGGTGCTTAATGTTGACAAGGACAAGTACAAAGGCGTTGCTGACAAAATTGACAAAGGCGGAAATCCTGAAGATGTGAAGGGTGAATTTGAGCCTGTAAACAAGCAGCGTTTCCACGTTATGGGATATGATTCGGAAAGAAATGCATATATTGGCGTTACTGACCGCGTCTTTGTTTCGCCGGACACAGTTTCGAGTTCGCGTATTGGAGAGAGCGAAATTGTTGTGGACACTTTGGATGTTGCCAACGGCGACGGCGTTCTGCTTGCCCCAGTCCTGCTGTCCGAGTCTAAAGGTGATGGATATACTTTATATGGCAAATTAGGAATAGCAAAGAAAAAACTATCTATCGACGTAAGCGGAAGCTACAGCAGTTCAACATCCTACACCAAAGTTTCGGTTATGGATGTAAACGGCGACGGTTATCCAGACTGGCTGCGCGATGACAACGGAAATGTACAGATTCAAGCTACAAAGCCTACTGGCGTTATAGGCGAAGAGAAATTCACACCCGACGTTCCATTGCAGAAATCAAAATCTGAGTCGGCAACAATAGACGCAAGCGTGTCATTCATATCGAAAGAAAAAGATGCCGCTGCAAATGACGCTACTGCCAAAAGTACTCACCCTACCGATAAAAGTTCAGAACAAGGAAAAAATGCCGCCAATGGCAACAAGATTTCATCAAGTTCAGTAAGTGCAAGCGGAAACTTCTCTTTCGGTAAAAGTAACAACGAAAATGTATGGAGTGACTTCAACGGCGACGGTCTGCCAGATATGCTCACAGGAAATACCATAAGGTATAATCTCGGAAACTCTTTCGAAGAGGAACAGAAGAATTACGTCAGCAGTACAGAAACATCGCGTTACAGCACTTGGGGCGCAGGCATGGGTACAAGAATAAACGTACTTGGTTCTGCCGACATTACATTCGGTGCAAACGGAACAAAAACAACATCATATACCGAATCGATGTTCCTTGATGTAAACGGTGACGGACTGCCAGACAGACTGACAAAAGACGACGGCAAGATAAACGTAGAAATAAATACAGGTAGCGGATTTGCTTCTGACTTTACCGACTACGGAAGTCTTGGAGGTTCACTTGCAAAATCTGTATCTACTTACGGCAATATCGCGTTTTCGATTGATATTCATTTATTTATGCTAAAGTTCAAGCTCACGCCAAACTTCAAACATTCAGCTTCATCGGGTGTAAGTACGGTAGAGGCTGCCTTCCACGATATGGACGGTGACGGACTGCCAGACATGGTAGAGGCTGACAACGGTTCGGACAATATTATTCCGGGCATCAACGTTGGCATGAACGAGAATGTTATCTATGTCCGCCGCAACCTTACAGGCCGCACAAATATGCTGAAGGCGGTTACCCTGCCGTTTGGCGGACGCATAAGCATAGGCTACGAGCAGACAACCCCAAGCTACGACCATCCGGGACGTAAGTGGGTTATGTCGTCGGTAGAGACTACTGGCGGATATGAGGAGAACGGAGCTACATCGGGCAAGAACACGTTCGAGTATTCGGGCGGATACAAGCACCGACAGGAGCGAAACTTCTTCGGATTCCGCACCGTGCGCACCAACCAGCTCGACACGGAGCACGACGACCGTCTGTTCCGCTACAGCGTGCAGACTTATGGCAACAACCGCGACTACTACACTCACGACCTCGTAACCGCCGAGGCTCTCTACGATGCCGAGGGACGTATGCTGCAAGGCTCTACCTACGAGTACGACCTGCGCAAGGTGAGCGACGACGTGCGCTTCCCTGCACTTGCAAGCGTGGTGCAGACTACCTTCGACGAGACTTCGGGCGAGAGCATGAGCACCAAGGTGATGAACGACTACGACGCGCTGGGCAACCTTACCGTCTGCAACGAGACGGCGGCAGGCTACGAGCTCGACGCGGCTATCGAATACCACAACAAGGGCGACAGATACATCGTGGGCGTGCCTAAGCACATTAAGGTGGGCAGCAAGGGCGTTACGCTTCGCGAGCGAAGCACGGAGATTGACAATCTGGGCAACATCACCAGGATTGAGATGAGCGCGGGCGACAAGCCTTCGGTCTACAATATCGACTACGACGACTACGGAAACATACTCAAGCTAACAAAGCCAGAGAACTACCGCGGTCAGCGCATGTGGCACAGCTACACCTACGACGACCGTCTGC
>R24__coassemble_880_pt1 | contig 18191 bp, 20 predicted proteins | sample R24__metabat2_low_PE_011 | metagenome-assembled genome bin R24 | reverse complement strand
AAATGTCCTATTTTTCCTATGCAAAATTTGGAAATTAGCACAGAATCTTGCTACCAAATCCGGCAGAGAAAAAAACGGGAGTTTGAAACTCTCACCGCCATAAAAGAGCATGAATACAAATCTCCATTTCAACAAAAAAAAGCGCATCAAAAGTCGGTAAAACCTGATGCGCTCCATGCCTATCAAAAAACAATCTATTTACTTTTTCGTATAAGTTACACTGTCTGAATCTGTGATTTTGTTATCAGTTTTCGAATACTTCATCTCGACAGTTTTCTTATCCTTTTCTACATCATACCATTTACCCTTTGTAGGGTCCCACTCTTCGAACTTATCGAAGGTTATGATAATCTTATCATCCTTCTCGATGTAAGTACCAGTCTGACGATTTTTCAACTGATAAGAACCAACTTCGAGCACGCTCTCCTCTGAGCAAGTACCATCAGAATTGAAAATCAGAGTCTCAGCCATTTTGTTCTTCGTGCCCTGCCATGTTCCTACGATAGCAGAGACCTCTTCTTTCTTTACATCATCGTCGTCATCGCTGCCGCACGATGCAAAACTCATTCCCATAAGTGCCACGACCATAAAGGTAAGCACGCTCCAACAAAGATTTTTTACTCTCATAATTACAATTATTTAATATTTTTAATCAGTTACTTTTTAGTAAGAACGACAGGCTTTTCAATCTTCTTGCCATTTTCCTCGGTAAAGGTGAGTTTCTTCTTCGACATAGAAATTGTCATTGAAGAAGTCTCCTTACTACCTTCCATATCAAACCATGTATCATCTGAAAGTGGCATGCCCTGTTCGAACTTTGTCCAGCTCATGGTAAGTTTGTTATCCTTCAGCACATAAGTTCCAGACTTACGAGTCTTTACCTTAAAAAGAACAGCGTTCTTCTCGCTCACCAATGTACACTTGCCATCAGCGTTAAAGACGTATGTCAAGCCACCTTCGTCATTCTCGCCCTGCCATGTTCCAACGATAGCCTCGGCTGGATTTGTTACTTCATCATCGTCGTCATCGCTGCCGCACGATGCAAAACTCATTCCCATAAGTGCCACAACCATAAAGGTAAGCACACTCCAACAAAGATTTTTTACTCTCATAATTACAATTGTTTATTTTATAAATTTTAGATATCTGAAAACAAGTTTCAGGTCATTTCTTTAAAATTATAGAATCGCACACGATACACATTATAAAGGCATCTGTATGCAGTCCATCCCTCAAGCCAAAAGACTAATATCACACGATTTTGAAAGACGCGGCAAAAGTAACACAATTAGAGAAACGCGCCAAATCTCAGGTGATTATTTAATATTTTTTAAGTATTTCATTGCATTTTTTAACAATGCGCCTCATTGCACGAAAATTCTTGCTTTTTCTTTAAAAGAAATCAATCCGAACCGATTGTTTTTTCACGAATCGAGCCAATGTTTTACTGCACTCACCTTGTCTTTGCTGACAATTATCTCGACATCGGGAAAGGCTGTCATGTGAATACGCATCTTGCCAAGAAAATGAGTTGAGAGTTTGCTTACGCCGGCGGCACTAACAACAAACTGGCGGTTTACGCGCATAAAACGCTTTGGGTCGAGTTGATTTTCGGCTTCCTCGAGAGTCATGTTAAGGATATGCGTCTTACCGGCGATGGTGCAAAGTCGAACTACGCCGTCGCGAATGGTTATGTGGCTCACCTCGCCCACCGGAACAATAAGAAACTCGTCGGCACGATAAGGAATCAAGAAGCGTTCGCGGTAGCGTATTGTCTGACTCCTGACCGACTGCAACAACTGCGCAATGGCATCGGTTGTTGACGGAAAGGCAGAAGACTGCGAGTTGCTGACAGGCTTTACCTTTTCCAGAGCCGCCATCAGCTCTTCAGCATCGATTGGCTTTAGCAGATAGTCGATGCTGTTGAACCGAAAGGCTTGCACGGCATAATGATCGTATGCCGTGGTAAAAATGACGGGGATTGACGACGGCGCGGTGCGAAGCCCCTCGAAACTCAATCCGTCGCCCAACTGAATGTCGGACAGAATCAAGTCTACATCGGCATGGCTGGCAGCAAAAAACGCCTTTATCTCGGCATTACTCTGCGCCACGCCAACAATATCGTGCTCCCCTTTGAGCATTCGGCGCAGGCGGTCGGCACTACTCTGCTCGTCTTCGATAATAAGTATTTTCATTTTTCTGTCTTTACCAATATCCATACACAATCACAGCAGACTTCGAATTATCCGAAAAATCCATGCTTATGTGCCAGTCACTACGTCCTTCCCTACATTTCGGAACTCTTCCGCCATCCCCATATCTCGCTTGGAAACGATACCGATGCTCATCCTCTTTCAGCCAGCGTTTTTCAGTCTTTCCACTGTCCTGCTCAACCATCTTATTAACTTTCTCGATAAAGGCTTTCGATGGCAGACAGTCGAACTCAACAATCAGACTGTCGTCATAATCGCCATGGATATCCATAGAAGAGTCTTCGATATACTTTTTCATCTTGTAGCTTGGCAAATCCATCCCAACCACATCCTCCATGTCTTTACTATTCTCAAACTGAGGAGTTGCCGAGCATCCTGCCAAGAGTCCAGCCACAGCGCAAATTGCAATAAAATTCTTGTTCATTTTTCTGTCTTTATCAATGGTATTGTTACACGATATTCTTCCGGAGTATCGATTATCTCTATTTTTTTTCGAGTAAGAAGCCGATATCGCTCTACAATGTTATGCAAGCCTACGTTGGCAGAAAGACTGCGAGAAGGCTCATCTGCCAAAGCGATAGGCTGCTTGCGGTTGCAGACCACGATGCCACGCTCGGTGCAAGAAACACTTATTGTAAGCGGACGGGCAAGCGTGTGCTCGTTGTGCTTTATGGCATTCTCTATGAGCATCTGCAAGGCGGCTGGCGGCAGACTTCCCTGCAAGTCTGAAACCTCGGGCGCAATGATTACTCTTATGCCGTCGCCAAAACGCTGCTGCAACAGCGCAAGATACTGGCGCAGCAACTCGAGTTCCTCGCGCAGCGAAACCGTGCTGTGGTCGAGGTGAGAAAGCGTGTATCGGTACACCTTAGACAGATTCATAAGATAGGCCGAAGCACGCTTTGAATCAACCTCGATAAGGTCAGCCAAGATGCTGAAGTTGTTGAACACGAAATGCGGACTGAGCTGGTTCTCCAGAGCCTGAAGGCGGAACTTGTCGCGCTCGCGCTCGGCTTTCTCGTACGACCGCCAGTAATAGATGGTAGAGAAGAGCGTGAAGAGGCAGCACATGGCATAGTCGAACAGCATCTCAACAGGGCGGAAAGGCCACTCCTTCTCAAGCTGTCCGCGCAGTTCGGCATCGACCACAAACCAGAATACATAATAAAGCAGCAGTGCCCCCAGCGAGAGCACCGCCACCACAAGCATCCTGTGCAATATCTTTCTAATCATCGGCGTTTCTTTCTCTGAGGTAAAGATACGTCATTTTTTTCATCATCATACTTTTTTCCGCCAAATTTGTAACTTATGCCTACCGAAATGTTCTTTATCGGCTCACGCATACACGATGAAGAGATGAAATCCTTGCCCTCGCTGTACTGCTTCCACAACAGATTTCCGCCATGTCCTATGCCAGTTGTTCCCGAAAGCGTTACGCTCCACTTGTCGCGGCAGAACGACTTGGCTATCGAGGCCGAGCACATTGCCATACCCGAATCCCAGCCTTGCAGCGTGTATTCGCGCGTCATCAGTTCGAGATTCGCGCTCAGTTTCAAGTTCCAAGGCAGATTCTGCTGGATGACGTAGTTTGCGCTGAACGACCATCCGCCGTTGCGCGCATCGAGAGCCTTGCTGCGAAGGTCGGCATATCCTGCCTCGGCATTCAGAAGCATTCGCGTTGAGCTTGTCATACTCCAGTTAAGATACAGATTGAGGGCTGTCTTGTTGTTCTTTACCACGTTACCGAAGGTTGTGTTAAGCAACCCGTTGCGATAGAACGAATATTGCTGAATGGCGTTGGAAGAAAGCGAATGGCGCAGCGTGGCATTCATAGAGAAACGGCTGCCGCTGAGCGAATAGACGAGCGCAAGGTTATGCGTCTTCTCGGCATCGAGTTGAGGATTACCATAAGATACCGCCGACGGATTTGAGCGGTCACGGTAAGGGTCGAGTTCTTCTATTCCGGGGCGACGGATGCGCAGGTTGTAGTTCAGTCCGATGTTCTGGCTCTCGCCGAGCGATGCCGTGGCACTAAGGGCCGGCACAAGCAGACCGTAGTCAAGCTGATAATCGTGCTGATTGCCAAGAAGATGACGGGTTTTCTGCCATGTATGTTCGTATCGCACGCCGGGCTTCACGTTAAGCCACCCGAAGGTTGCCTCATACTCGCCATACAGAGCCACAATACCCTGCCGCTGCCTGTAATGCACCGCATCGCCGCTGTTGTCGGCACGCTCGTCGGCTGAGTTGCTTGTGTTGCGCTCCATGGTGAGTTTCGCACCTGTGTTGAGCCTCATCTTTTCGGTAAACGGAATAACAAAATCGGCAAGCAGATGATTGCTCATGTTCTTCTCCCTGACTTTCGATACGCGCGAGCACACGCCAGCCGTGTTGTCAGAACTGAAGCCAAAGAAATTGTCGCTGTTGTCAGTCTTCGCCGGATTGTGCGAAAACTGGTATGTAAGCGTCATGCTGCCCTTGTTATCAAGTCCGAAGAAGTGTTGATAGGCAAGATTTCCGTCGTACGACGTATTCTTCATTCTGTTGTCGAGACGATTTCTGAAACTGAGTCCGTCGCCGTACATTCCTCCGCTGTACAGATAGTTTGGCGTGCCATTGCTGCTCATTCCGAAGCAAGTGGCTGAAAGCCCCAGATGCAGCGACGACAGCGAATCGAGCTGATAGCCCATGCTAAGTTCGCCCATCATGAACGGCATGTGAAAGGGACTCCTGCCCCAGCTTTTCATCGTCACGGGCGATGTGCCCTTCTGCGTGAGCGACGACTCCTCCTCGCCACCCTTGTAATAAGTGTAGTCGCCAATCATATTCAGGTCGAACGAGAAACGGTTGCGCTGTCCGCTGATGCTGGCATCCATGCCCCAGTTGTTGGTGCTTGCCGTTGCGTTCACGCTGCCGCTCAGTTCCCGAACCTTCTCCGCGAGGTTCTTTTTCTTCTTCGTGGTTATGTTCAGAACTCCGCCCACGCCCTCAACATCATAGCGCGCGCCGGGATTAGTAACAACCTCTATGCTCTGCACGCTGCTTGCCGGCATGTTGCGGAAGACCTGCGACGGATTGCGCGTTATCATCGTGTTGAGCCGTCCGTCAACATAGACCTTGAATTCGCGCGAGCCGTTAACCGTAATGTTGTTCTTGCCGTCTACCGTAACCATCGGCACTTTACGCAGCATCTGCAGCACCGTCTGCGTCTTGGCATCGACATCGTTCTTAACCTGATAGGTCATCTTGTCGGTCTTCATGCGCACCATGGGCACATGAGCCACAACAGCCACCTCGTCGAGGCTTGCCTGTGCATCAATCCACGAAAGCGTGTCGGCAATCTGAAAGGTCGAATCTTTCTTTGTCTGGGCACTTGCCGCAACCGCCGAAACAAGCGCAACGTACAAACAGTATAGGCTTTTTCTCATCTTTTTACTTTATACTCAAGATTTTTACTTTTTTGCATTTCCGAGTGTAAAGTTACGGTCTTTTCCTTCGTGATAAAAGAGGAAAAGCAGTGAAGCGGAGTTTTTAGGCAGTGAACCGACTTTTACGCCAGTTGGAAATAAAAAAGCCATTTTCGTCTATATCACGAAATGACTATTCAGAATGACGCTAAAAGCGTCACCTCTCAGTAACCGCAGCATCCATAGGATCTGCGGACAGAAATGATATGAAATTTTTCGACCCTGAAAGCGGTCGCCCATTGCGATAGATGGGGCACTCATTCAGAGTGCTTGTTGTTGATGATTTTTTCCGCAGGTCGTTCCGACCTACGGTTACTAAACAGAGACGCTTTCAGCGTCTGTAATACACAAACAATAAGTATTGTAACTTTTTAGAATCAACAAATTATACGTAATAAGAGTAAGAGATGTATTGAATTTTCCCGAACTTGCAAAGGATGATGATAAAAAAACTTGCCCACACAATTCTGATGAAAAGCGTGAGCAAGCCGTTGATTTTAAGCTCATACATAAGATTTACAGGATGGTCAAATTTCCATCTACAAATCCTACAGCAATTCCTTTATATTGTTTTAATTTCTGAGCGAATCGACCTTGTTCAAGATACTTTCTTACCACATTTTCCACCTCTGTCAGAATTTCTTCCCAGACGGCATTTTCTTGCCAAACAATAGGATTATCGCGATTTGAAAAAACCTCATCACAAGCCCAATCCTCATCTTCCTCATCAAACGTACTTGCGCCAATAAGTTCAACACTCCAATTAAAATCACCATCTTCGTATATGTTGAAGTTAAACGCTACAACATCATCTGGGATTTCCGCACTCAACGTTTGGTCGAGCCATTTCTCAAAAGCAACATAATCCAAACATTGATTCGCTTTATTTTTCTTAAAGAAATTGAAAATACTCATAATTATTTCATGCAAAAAAGCATAGTCCGTTGGGGACTATGCTCTCAAAATCTTAGTGTACAACCAGTTAAACAATCCGCCGAGCATTGCCAAGTAGGCAGCACCCATGGCGTATATAAGATGGGTTGTATTTATCTTCAGCTCGGTTATCTTGAACTGGCACATGATGTTGTCGAGTGCCGACACGATGAGCGTATGCCCATAATCCGAGCAGATAAATAACAGCGCGGCAAAGATACACACGCACGACCACATTCGACCAAACACAACAAGCCTGTGGGTCTTTCTGTCGGGCAAATTCCTCATCACCCTGCTGCTGAACCCATTGTCTGGAATGTCTTGCTTCTGCTCTTTCAGAAACTGCAATACAATGTCATTATCCTTATCTGCCATAGCCATTATTTTTTAAATAAGTACTAAGTTTCGCCTTTCCTCTGGAGATGTGCGACTTTATAGTCCCTTCAGGCATCCCCGTAATCTGTGCAATCTTGTCGATGGGCAAATCTTCCATCAGATGCAGCGATACGCACGTTCTCTCGTTCGGAGTGAGAAGCCGCATGGCGTTGTGTACGTCGAGTTTCATTGCTGCATCGGGTTCCGAACTCTGCGGCTGCACCACAACATCATCAAGCGATGATGTATCTTTCCGGCTGCGAAGATAATCATAAAAAACGTTATATGCAATACGAAACAGCCAAGTTGAGAACCCAGACAGGTTTTTGAATGATGTTATGTTTGAATATGCCTTTATAAATGTTTCCTGCGACAAGTCATTGCTCAGTTCCACATCGCCAGATGTAAGGTTCAGTAGAAACCGCCGCACGGGCGACTGATATTTCTCAACAAGCTGCCCGAAGGCTCGCTTGTTGTGAAATACAGCCACTTGCGCAACGAGTGCAATGTCGTTTATCTCTTTCATTACTTAAAAAGGACTGTCGTTGGTTGAGTCAGACTTTCTGTTCTCCGATTCGTTCTTATTGTATAAGTCTTTCTGCTTTTCGTGCTTCTCGTCCATCATAGCAACAACATACTTGCCAATGCCTATTATCACCACAAGCAAGCCAATCATCATTCCTAATTTGCCTATAATATAGCCAAGGAACACAGCCAGACCAATGCCAATGAAAATCTTGCGCACAGCCTCGCGCTTCATCTTGTATATAGAGTCTGAATTTATTACATCAGTAGTAGTCTTATCTGCATTGATTATTTCTGCCGGAATCTCCTGTCCCTTGTCGATAGCCGACTGAGCCAGACGATACTTGTTGCGGCGGTTTCTGTAGATAAGATAAGCGATGAAGCAGACTGCCAGAATAGGCAAAATGAATACAGAAAGAAGAGAGACAACGGCAATAATCATAAAGCTATCCGACTTATCCGAGTCAAAGTTAAAATTCCATCTTTTGGTAAAATGGTCATCGTTATCAGAATCGCCCCAGCTTTCTGTGCCTGCAACGGTATCGTTAAGCAGAGTGTCCGATACAACTGTGAGCGAGTTCTTCGAAGTGCTGTCGGTAAGCACAGCCGATACTTTCTCTTTCTTCTGCTGTTTGTCTCCGGGCTTTGCCGAAGCTGTGAGTGTCATTGTTGCCATCATGCAGCAAGCAATGGCGGTAATGAATATTGCTTTCATATATTTCTTTATTTTTTTGATTTTCATGTATTAGACGCAACATCAACACCGAAAAGTTGCACCGATATGCATTTTTTCTGAAAAAAAACAGACTGGCAACAATTTTAACAGATTGCCGCCAGTCTTATTTGTTTTCTATACTAAAATTTCTTCTGTCTTAGAAAAGATATGCCACATGGAACTGCCAAGAGTTTGTCTTTGAAGTTACAGCTTTCTTTACAGCATCATACTTAGAATCAACCTCGGCTGTCTTGCCAAGAGAAATGTTGTAGCCAATACCTGCCTGCAAGTGGCTCAGCAACAATACGCCAGCACCAAGGTTAAGGCTCACGTTAGAACCCTTCCACTTAACGCTTGCATCCTCTGCTACTTCCTCGCCAAATGCCTCCATATCCTTCCACTTCTTGCCACCTATGGTAAAGTCGAACTGAGGACCAACGGCAACGAACATGCTTGCAAGTCCGCCCAAGCCCCATGACTTCTTTACATTTACAGGAATAGCTATAGAGTGCTGAGTAAGATCCTCGCTTGTTTCTACGCCAGCATAAGCAGCACCCACCTTACCGTTGCGCTGGTTGTACATCAAAGCACCGTCAACGCCAAGACCGATAAGAGGAACTTTTACATCGAGCATAGGACCAATAAAATATCCTGCACGGTTGTCATTCTTCAAATTGTCACCGATAGCACCGCTTGTGCTAACCTTTGAGAGGTTAAGACCTGCCTTAACACCAAACTTTACCTGTGCCTGTGCCGGAGCAGCAACGAGCAATGCAACAGCAAGCGCGCACATTGAAATGATTTTTCTCATATATATTCTCTTTTTGTTGTTTTTTATAATCCAACTGCAAATATAAATACATTTTTTCTTCTCACGACATTTCTTCGGGTTTTTATTTCCATTTGCTAATTTCTGCGACAGATAAATACATAAAAAAAGCGTTTTGCCATCTTCTTGTCAGAAAAACGGCAAAACGCCAAAAACAAATTCTATGTGGTTGGATGTTTTTAATGTCTCTGTCGGCGAACCGATGCCCTTGCGCCCGAAGAGCCTGACGACTTAGGCTTAGACGACTTTGACGCCGTGCTCTTGGTCTTTGTGCTCTTTGACTTCGTTGCGCTGCTCTTGCTCTTAGAAGATGAACCAGATGTTCCGCGCGAGCGACGAGCCGAACGACTGCGGCGAACCGACTTCTTCTCGTCGGTCTTGGCAACGGCTGCGCTGTCCTTCACGGCATCGGCATTAGCTGCCACCGATGGCTTCGGCTTCTCGGGCTGCGACCAGATGTTCTTCTCGAAGTCTACAAGCTGCTTGTCTATACGCTTCTCCTCGGCAATACGTGCGCTGTCGGTCTCGCAATACTGCATTATCAGGCGGTTCTGCATGTTAGTGGTCTTGTAAACCTCGCCCTTGTACATATTCATGCTAAAGTAATCGTCAACGCTCATCGTAGCCGAGTTGTTTAAGTTGCTCGTCATAACCGGATTGCGAGTGAGGTATGTAGACAAATCCTTGTAGTTGAGCCAGAAAAGCGGATACTTTATAGGCGCAGAACTGAACTCGTCGGTGCGGTGCAGAACAGGGCAGATGGCAGTTACCTTCTTGTGATAACTTCCGGTATGCTGGTCGTAGAATGCCACTTCCTTGATGAAATAACTCATCACCTCGTTCGATGGAATGTCGGCATTCTCAATCTTAAACTTGCCGTTATTCTCCTCGTAATAGATATGATAACGGTCGAGCAAATCCTTCACGTTAATCTTGTTGTCGGTAGTGAACACCTCGTTTCCGTCAAGACGATAGTCGTAGGCAGGCACCATGTTGTTTGTTACCAGTCTGAACACCAGCGTAAACAAGTTCATTCTGCCGTTTACAGGCTCTACGGGATAGTAGAGGGCTGCGTTCTCGTCTTTTGTAAGGTCGAGTGTCCTGTACACCTCGCGGCTCCACATGGCATCGTCGGGCATATCCTGCCGAACGGGATATGTCAGCCGTGCCCTCTCGGTGAGTCCTGTTGCACGGCTCTTCTGCTTCTCCGCCTGCTCCTTGCGTCGGGCAGTCGGCTGAGCCACGAGATTCAGTACGAGGCACAGCGATATGCTGAAAAACAAAATACGTTTCATCTGTATTCTTTCTAAAAAAGTCGGTATTTTCATTGATTAGTTTACAATAACCTCGAGTGCCTGATTAAGTTTGCGCTCTATGCCGTCGGGACCAACCGCACGGATGCGCGAGATGTAGAATCGCTTGCCTCGGCTTAGCTTGCGGAACACATCTTTCTGACGGGCAGAGAAATGCGCACCACTCGAAACCTCGGGAACGGCATTTCCCATGTTGTCGAAGAACACGGTTTCGAAACCCAGAACCTTGAACTCGATGTTCAGCAGTCCGTCGTCGATGGCTGCGCCGAGAGTCTCGGTATTCATCAGCGTCGCCTTAGGCAGAGAGCCGCCCTTGAACTTGCCTGTGCCCATCTTTATGTAAGCCGTAGGGTCTGGCAGTTTGCGCACATGGAAGGTGAACTTGCCCATCTCCTGCACTCTGCCGTCTAACTTGGCAGAGACGGTTATCACCGCATCCTTGCCCACGGCTGTAGGACGTGCGATGTACGTTCCATTGCCGGCAGGCGACAGCGTTCCGCCGCTCATTACGGCTGAAATCTGATTGTTAGGCACACCCGGAACAGACACGCTGATAGGGTTTGCAAATCCGGCATAGAGCACGTTCATCAGCGTTGCCGAAACGGTTGCCGACGGCTCTATAACTGTATATTTCTGAACAAAATCGCGCTTTATCTTCTCGCCCGACGCGTTTACCATCTCAAGATATCCGGCAAGCGTGTGCTCGCCTGTGCTTGAACAGACAGTCTGATAGAGTCCGTCCTTCAGGTTGGCTTGCTTTCCGCCTATGTATATTGTCGGTTTCTGAGTTGTATCGACAGCCGCCATGACAATCTTTGCCTCGAACTTTCCGCCGCGGATGATGGTCTGCGAGTTCGGAATGACGTAGGCATCGAGTTGGTTTACGCGGATGTCCTTCACGTCGATGTTAGACTGAAGCGTGTGCAGAACCTCGCCCTCGGCATAGCGTATGTCGCTCTGGAGTTTCGACAGCAGAGTTACCGCCGCAGCCGACGGAGTGCTCTCGAACATGTACTGCTCCCAGTTTCTGCCCATGGCATCCTTGCCCTTCGGAACTTTTGTCTCGAGGTTTGATGCGATTATCTTGCGCTGATGCTCATCGGTAATCATCGACAGAATCTTCTCGCGGAATCGGTCTACGCCCTTGCGCAACTGCTTGCCCTTGCCTGTTCCGGCAGCAAACATTACATGCGACACGGCTTCGGTGTTGTCCTTTCGGCGGATGTCGTCGGGATTTCCGTCCTCGCCATCGGCTTCCTTGGCAATCTCAATCTTAAGCTGATCTATGAGATTGTAGATTGTGTCAGCCTCGTGCTTCACCTCCATCGCCTTGGTGTACCATGCCTTCACCTTCTCGGGATTCTGCTTCATGTACTCGGCAAAATCCTTATAAACATCGTTGTTCTCGCCCGTTGAGTTTGCCGTTGAGTGCAGCAGACTGTCATTGATGAGTGAGAAACCGTTCAGTACGTCGCTCGGAACGTTGAGTGCCAACAGAGCCATCAGCACGACGTACATAAGGTTAATCATCTTCTGGCGAGGTGATATCGGTCTTTTCTTTACTCCCATTGCCCTACAGTTTTTCGTTTATTTCTGCAAAGGTTGCTGCGGAGTGTATGGCTGCGCCGGCTGCTGGTAGCCCGAAGGCTGATAAGGCTGCTGGTACTGCGGTTGCTGCTGATAGTACTGCGGAGCAGAAACGGTAAGTGCCTGAAGCATTCGGGCATACACGTTGTTCAGTTCCTGAATCTGGACTGCCATGCGGCGTGTCTGCTCGTTTATCTGGTCGATGGTAGCCATCTGCATTCCTGCGCTTCTCAGCTGGGTATCGTAAACCGAACTGAGGCTCGCGATGGTACGGTTCAGCGTCTCCATCTCGGCAGAGCCTTCGGTCATGCGTGTGCTCTGCTGAGCCACGTTGCTCAGAACCTCGGTGAGCTGCTTCAGTTGCTGAACATAGTCGTTGGTTGCCGATTCGAGTTCAGGATTGCTGATAGCCGACTTCTGAGCAGCGATAATCTCCTCGGTTGCGGCAAGCCCCGAGATGGCGTTTGCCAGATTTGCAGCATCTACCGCGCTGCCCTGAACGGTTGCTCCCTGAGGTTGTGCCATAGGCTGCTGAGCCGCTCCGCTTGGCATTGCGCCAGAATAAGGCTGTGCTGCCATCTGAGGCTGCGCTACTGTCTGCTGCGGCATGTAAGCCGTATGCTGAGGATTGACTGCGGCAGACGGCTTGTCATCGTCGTCATCGGCAAGGATGTCGTAATCCTCGGGCATCTCCTTGCCTATCTCGTTCTTGTCGAAAGGACGGTCGAAGGCTGCGAGGAAGAACACGATAACCTCGGTTCCCATTCCGAGGCACAGCATGATATCTGCACCCGAATAGTGAAGCAGTTTGAAGAGCGTACCCAAAATTACGATTGATGCGCCCCAACTATAGGCATAATTCAGAAATGTCTGACCAGCCACGCTGTCCATCCAGTTTTGCAGACGGACTATAATATTCTTTTTTGCCATAACTAACTTATTTCTTGATTTTTACTCTGCTGCTCGAAGCACCTGCCAGCGAGCGCACGCAACGGAAGCCTATGTAGCTTCGTCCCACGTTCTGATACTCTCCCACTCGCCAAGCCGAACGGATGAACGATTCGGGATCTTTCCACGAACCGCCCTTCACAACCTTCTTTTTCAGGCGGTAAGGGTCTTCTATAGCAGCGTTATATTTCAGATTAGGATTTAAGTCGCTCATGTTCTGCACACCGCTTTCTGTGTAGAGCGTGCTTGTCCACTCTGCCACGTTTCCAGCCATGTCGTACAAGCCGTTAGAGTTGGCTGAATAGATTCCGGTCTTGCTCGTGATGAGGTTGCCGTCCTTGGTATAGTTGCCGCGGTCGGGCTTGAAGTTGGCATAGAAACAGCCTTTATCGCTCTTCGAGTCCTCGCTCTCCCACGGGAACGGAGTGTTGTCCTTGCCTCGTGCTGCAAACTCCCATTCACTCTCGGTTGGCAGTCGGTATCGCTGAATGAACTTGGCTGCTCCGCCCAGTCCCTTCATCAGGAATTCGGTGCGCCATGCACAGAAGGCATTAGCCTGCTCCCAGCTAACTCCCACAACGGGATAGTCGTCGTAGGCTGGGTTTGAGAAGTATGTGCGCATGTAAATCTCGTTCTCGGCATTCGTAAAGTCGTTTACCCAGCATGTTGTGTCGGGATAGATATTTACGATGTAAGTGTTAAGGAAGTCGTACGGACCCGACAATGGTCGGTCTATCGTCTTGCGTACAATTCTGCCCTCGTCGTCGACATAGGCAGTATCTTTCGAAATCATCACAACCTTGTTGTAGTCTACAGGAACATCGGTATTAAGGTTGCGTTCTTCGGGATTCATACGGTTACGACGAAGCGCGGCTGCCGTATAGTCGTATATCTCGTAGCGATAGTTCAACTGTCGGTAGTCGAGCATCTTTGTGCCGTCGATAGGATGTGTGATGTAAAGGCTTTCGATGGCGCGAGCCTCATCTTCCGACGGATGCTTCCACGGAATAGGCTTGGCCCAGTTAAGGTGCGGTTTCACGGGGTCGCCGTTCTTGTCCTCCTCAATCTTGTAAGCCTCGTTGCCGCCGAATGCAGGGTCGGCAAGTCGCTCGCGGATGATGGAGTCGCGCACCCAGTACACAAACTGTCGGTATTTGGCGTTCGATACTTCGTTCTCGTCCATCCAGAAGCCATCGACCGAAATTTCCTTCTCCGGAATCTTCAGTCCCCAAAGCGAGTCGGCAGTCATGCCCTGCTTCAGTGCTCCGCGCTTAACCATAACCATGCCGAACGGGGCGGGTTCGCTCATTGCTGTTCCGCTCACTCCCGTAACCTCACCGCCCGAAGCCATAGCGTTCTGCTTAGGTCCGAGGCACGAAGCCGTCATAGCTGCCATTCCAACGATGCAGATTATTGCTCTGATATTGTATTTCATAAGATTCTTACACTTTTATGCTTGTTCTTTCCTTTCTTGAAGAGGTTGAGGTCGGTCTGGAATCCGAGCACCAGCTCGTGGCTTCCGTTTGCCGCTCCCAAAGCCGATGTGTACGCCTCGTAGGCATATCCCACCGACACTCCGCCGATGTCGCCGCCCAGCAGCACCGCAAACGAGTTTGTGGGACTGTAACCCACTCCGCCGTAAAAGCGTTTTTCGTCGTACTTGTAGGTGGCACGCAGCGTGATGTCGGCTCGCAACGCCGTGGCATCCGACATAACCATCAAGGAAGGCTGTATAGAAATAAACGGATTATTTAGTTGTATATTGCATCCTCCCAACAAATAATAAGATGGCGACACCTTCAGTTCGTTGTTCTCGCCCAGCAGAATCTTAGGCGAGTTAAGGTGCTTTGCGGAGAGCGAGAGCCAGTAGCCGTTGTAGTCGGCGCGGATGCCGGCACTAAGGTCGATGGCGTTGCCGTCTACTTCCGAAGACGGGAAGGCGGGGTCGGTCTCAGCCTCGCCAAACTCGATATCAGTAGGGTTGAATTTCTCGCTTATCATTCCAGCCTGAACGCCTCCGCTCAGCCTTATCCTTCCCACCATTCCGTGGTAGGCATACTGAATGGCGAGCCGCTGATGACTGAACATACCAATGCTCTCGGTAAAGAAGTTTACTCCCACTCCGTGCTCTGGCGGAAGCAACGGCATGGGCATGTCGGCACCCACATGCAGCGATTTTGGGGCATTCTCGACGCCCAGCATCTGCATAGCCACGGCTGCCGTTACGTTAAGGCGGTTCTGCAATCCCGACGATGCAGGGTTGTAGTAAGGGTCGAGTGCCCAATAGTTGCTGAAGTGTACGTCGTATTGTGCCTGCAAATCGGGCGAAATGCAGACAGCCATAAATATCAACAATAAAAACTTCCTAACCACAATTATACAACTACAAAGCGCCCGATTTATTGCATTGATGCGAAAAAAAATATTTTTAACCCAAATCGGTCATTAGAAATACATAAATCCGTGGTCAAGTTTATAAAGTCTTGAAAATGAGTTGTTTGTAAAGCCATTTTTCTAATGGCGGTCATTAGAAAAATCAAATTGCAAAAAGCTTGCTATCAAGCTGTTACGAAAGCAACTACGAAAAATAGCCATTCTAATGACCGATTTGGGTTTAATTGACAATGCACAATGGACAATTAACAATGAGGACTTGAAAATTGAGAGTTGAAAATTGAAATTTCTTTTCTGAAATTCGCTTTTTCTATTGTTTATGTTCTTTGAAAGTAAGCCGGTAGCAAGGGAGTAGCTACGGGGTAGCAACGGAGAAGATACGTTCAAGGTACGTTGTAGGTACGTTCAGGATTCGTTCAAGGTTCGTTCAGGTAAGCCGATAGCAAGGGGGAAGGTACGGGGTTGGTTCGGACAAGCAAGCCGAAAGCGTCGGACGATTCTAAGTTGAAAATCGAGAATTGATAGTTGAAAATTCTTAAAAATTAGGGGCTATATGAAATTTTAAATGATAGATGCTTTTTTACTTTTTTACCATCTTTAATTGCAGGAGACCATTTCGGCATCTTTAGTATATGCTTAATCATCAAAGAATCGGTTCTACTGTTTTCGTTATAAGATTTAACTTCCGTAATCTTGCCGGTTTTGTTTATTACCAAGTCATAGCGAAATTTATAGAAATCAAACGAATCTATTTTTGACCTTATAAGGTAAATGCCATAATTCCCATCTTTTCCGTACATCGCAGCTTTATCTGGATTCGTACAGATTTGCTCATTCGTCTTGCACGATGTCATGCAAAAGAAAATAGACAAATAAATTATAAAGCGTACCATCATTCTTGATTATTTAAGGAGAATCTATCGGATTTTTTATGACTGCAAATATAGCAAACATTTTACAAAACACAACAATTTTGTACCTTATCTGCAACACCTCACAAAGGAAAGCCACAGGCTCTCGTCCCGAACGAATCCCGAAGGAAAAAGGGGGGATGTTGTTATTTAACATTAACATCCTCAACTTTCCACAAATAATTCATCAGGAGAAACATCTTTTACAAAAGCATTTGTATTCACAAACTACAAAAAAAAGCGAAGCGCACACTTTCCATAACGAAAAAATGTACGCTTCGCTTTTATATTCAATTCTGATATTTACAAGTGCGTCGTCTTGTTGAGCAGATAATAGTCGAGGATTGTCATTGCAGCCATTGCCTCGACCACCGGCACGGCACGCGGAAGAACGCATGGGTCGTGACGACCACGAGCCTTTACAATCGTGTCGTTTCCGTTGATGTCTACCGTATCTTGCTCGAACAAAAGCGTTGCAACCGGCTTGAAGGCAACACGGAAGTAGATGTCCTGTCCGTTGCTTATTCCACCCTGAATGCCGCCGCTATGGTTGGTGCGGGTGTTTATGTGTCCGCCATCGTTAAAGAAGCGGTCGTTCTGCTCGCTACCGCGCTGCTCCAGTCCGTCGAAGCCCTCACCATACTCAAAGCCCTTAACGGCGTTTATGCTGAGCATTGCTCCTCCAAGAGCCGCATGAAGCTTTCCGAAGGCAGGCTCGCCAAGCCCTACGGGACAGCCCTTAACAACGCAAGTGATTGTTCCGCCAATGGTATCGCCCTGCGCCTTTACTTCCGAAATAAGAGCCTCCATCTGGGCTGCCTTTTCGGCATCCGGACAACGCACAATGTTACTTTCGGTCTGAGCAAGGTCGTACAGATGGTAATCACGCTGAAGGGCTATGCCGCCAACCTGCGACGTGTAGGCAATCACCTCTACGCCCAACTGTCTGAGGGCGAGTTTTGCCAACGCACCGCCAACACATCGCGAGATTGTTTCGCGCGCCGACGAACGTCCTCCGCCACGATGGTCGCGTATTCCGTACTTCGTGAAGTAGGTATAGTCGGCATGAGACGGACGGAACAGTCCTCGCAGATTCTCGTAGTCGCTGCTGTGCTGATTGGTATTTCGCACAATGAACCCTATAGGACAGCCTGTGCTCTTGCCCTCGAAGACGCCACTCAGAAACTCCACGCGGTCTGCCTCCTTGCGGTCGGTGGTTATCTTGCTCTGTCCCGGCTTGCGACGGTCGAGCTCGTGCTGAACAAAGTCCTCATCGACCTCTATGCCAGCCGGAAATCCGTCGATAACACCGCCCACGGCAGCACCGTGGCTCTCGCCAAAGGTTGTTACTCTGAAAATATTACCAAAAGTATTGCTCATTTTATGTTTGCTTATGTTGTGTACTCGTCTTGTGCGCCGTTTTTTACTTGCAACCGCCGCAACCGCCTTCGCAGCCACCCTCGCAGTCGCCGCCGCCACATCCGCCGCAGCCTCCACAACCGCCGCTCATGGCATTAACAAAACTTGCAATTTCTTCGTTCGAAGCATCGCGAAGTTCGGAAATATTGCCCTTGAAGTTGAGGTCGAAACCAGCCAGAGGGTGATTGAGGTCTACCACAACCTTGTCAGCCTTCACTTCTGATACGGTACCGTTCATGCGCTGTCCCTCGGCGTTCTGCAAAGGAATAACCTGTCCGGGACGAACATACTCGCTGTCGAACTTGCCATCAATCTCGAAAATCTTCTTGTCGAGCTCAACAACAGCCTCTTCCATGAATTCACCGTAAGCATCCTCGCTTGCGATAGTAAAGTCGAAGTCGTCGCCTTTCTGCTTAGCCAGAATCTCGCTCTCGAACTTGTCGAGTGTGAATCCCATTCCCGAAATGAACTGGAAAGGATGTCCTGCCGGAGTTTCCTCGAAGAGTTCAACCTCGCCTTCGCTATTCTTTGTGTAAAGTTTGTAAGAAACCGCTACATATTT
>R24__coassemble_854_pt1 | contig 18620 bp, 16 predicted proteins | sample R24__metabat2_low_PE_011 | metagenome-assembled genome bin R24 | reverse complement strand
AGGAACTAACAAAGACGCTTGATGTATAGGGGCTAAAATACGAGATTCTTTATTGTACAGAACAAGAGCTGAAAATGATGCTCCGTGATGCCAACGAATCTGGCAACGACGGATTGTTACTGGAATACTATACAATAGACGACATTGATATCCCGACATTGGAACGTTACCGAAAAATGTTTCAGACCTTGCACCCAGAACACCAATGGAACACATACGAACACAAAGAGTTCCTGAAGAATTTTGGCTGCTATACAATGGACAGAAGAACCCTAAAAGAAGGACTGACTTTAGCAGGATTGCTAATGTTTGGCAAAGGACTTCCTATTAGGGAGCGATTTGACAATCTTCGTATGGACTACATAGACAGATCCAATCTAATTGGAGACCAGCGATATAGCGACAGGCTTACGTACGACGGTACATGGGAAAACAACCTGTTCAATTTCATTCGTATGGTAATCCCTAAATTAACACAAGACCTACCCCGTCCATTCACAATGGACGGAGTGATACGCAATGACGACACCTTACAAGCCAAAGCAATACGCGAAGCTGTAACAAACATGATTATCCACTCCGATTTCATGCTAAATGGAGTGTTAAGAGTTGAGAAATACGACCATTACTTTGTCCTTACAAATCCCGGACTTCTAAAACTGCCTATAGAGCAAATTTACAAAGGTGGCGAATCAAAAGCCCGCAACCAACGTATGCAAAATATGTTTCGCATGATTGGATACGGAGAAAACCTTGGTTCTGGTTTTCCACTAATTCTAAATGCATGGAACGAGAACCATTGGCTCAAGCCAGAATTGATAGAACAGACTGATTTGATGCAAGTAAAACTGACATTGCACATTCATAATGAGCCGATAAATGAGCCGATAAATGAGCCGATAACAGACCGCCAAATATCGATACTTAATTTAATAAAACAATATCCATACATAAACAGAGACGAATTGGCAGAAAAGACGAACTCATCGCTCGCTACAATAAAACGAGAGATAACTATTCTTCGTGAAAATGGATACATTACTCGAGAAGGTAGTAATAGAAACGGATATTGGATTATTCTAAAAAAATCATAAATCCTTTATAAAAACTAAAGAAGTCTCTATTTTTCCTACGTTCGGTTTTAAAGAACTCGATTCGTATTTTGAATAGCAAAATTAAATCCCCACCGTTTTTTCGCGATGGGGATTTACATTTATTCTGCCTCAGTTTACAAATGTTGGGACGTGCTTTCTGCTTGTTGCTGAAGGATTTACTTTCTTTTCACCAACTTTATAACCGTAAACGAGTACTTTGGCATTGTATATTCAAGACTGAAATCATCTGATTCTGAATTGACTTTCGCCGTGCCGGAAGTCGGTTTTTGGTTGCCTTCGGCGATGTTGCCCGTGAGAACGGTGTAGTCGGCATCGAGGTAGTAATTTGATGCGCCCAACGTCTTGTTTTTGCCAGATTTTATCGTCTCAACCTTGATAATATCGTTCAAATCAACGGTTAAGGTTACATCCTCTGGCAAGCAGTTTACAAGTTTCACGAACACGTCGCCAGTCTTGCTGTCGCGCACCACCGATGTGCCGATGCGTCTCATCACGTCGGAGCGAGAAACACGGTTTGAGCGGTCGGTCTTGAACCTCAAATCAACGTCGGCTGGAATATACTCGTCACCCGAATTCTGCCCGAACAGAGCCTGAACGTAGTAGTTTGCCGTAGGCTTAACCTCGGAGTTGTTGAAGTAGATGAGGTCGGGATTCCATTGCGTGTGCCCCTCCTTGGCAAGCAGCGGAGCGTAAGACGACATAACCACCACATCGGCATTTCGCTCTACGTTGGTAAGATGCAGAGCCTCTACAAGCGCGTTTTCGAGTTTGTTGCCCTTCGATGCCCACTCGCCCAAATAAACCTTAGTTCCGTTGCGGTCGTACTTGTCGTAGAAATTATGGTTGTTCAGATACCAGCCCGGCTGATTGTAATAATGCTCGTCAACGATGTCGAGTTTCTCCTGCTTGGCAATCTTCCAGCCCTCCTCATAGTCTGAGCCTTCCCAAAACGGACCTACCGTTCCGACCACCGTTATCTCGGGATGCGCCTTGCGTATTTCGCGGCACAGATAGTTGTACCGTTCAACAAATACATCGCTTATCAAATCCTCGTTGCCGATACCTAAATATTTGAGGTTGAATGGCTTCGGATGGCCGGCCTCGGCTCTCATGGCTGCAAGTTTGGACTTCTTGGCATCGCCGTTAGCCCACTCTATCAGGTCGAGAAGTTCCTGAAGATAATCCTTCATCTCGTCCATCGACAAACCACCCTGCTGACCGTCGTTCTTTCCGTCGCGACCGCCACGGCTCGAATTCTGGCAAGGCACTCCAGCCGAAAGAACAGGAAGCGGCTCAGCCCCGATGTCCTCGCAGAACTGGAAATACTCGAAGAAGCCCAGTCCGCGGCTCTGATGATAATTCCAGATATTGAAGTCGCCCTTGCGCTCCCACGGCTTGCCCACGGAGTGCTTCCAATGATAGATGTTCTCGATGCCGTTGCCGTGCGATGCACATCCGCCCGGGAATCGGACGAAACGAGGCTTCATATCTGCCAGAATCTGGGCGATGTCGGCGCGCATTCCGTTCTTGCGGTTCTTGAAAGTATTCTGTGGAAAGAGGCTCACGAAGTCGAGTTGCAACTCGCCCTTCTGCATCGGTTCGATGGCAAGAACAGCCTTTTCTGCCGATGCCGACGGAACGAGAACCGCGCCGTACTGCTTCCACTGTGCGCCCGACTTTAGGCTGACAACGGTGCTTGCAAGCGTCTTGTCGCCCTCGCGAAGGCTTACGCGAACCTTATGCGCATCCTTGCTGCGGAAGAAGATGCTGAGGTCGTACTTCTCGCCTTTCTTCACAACAATTCCGTCGAAACCGCTGTTTACGAGGCGCGCCCCAACCTTCTCGGTCTTGAGCAGAGAGTTGTGGCTGTTGTTGGCATGCAGCGGATTGTCCGTAACGATGCTCCACTCCGTGCCGTCGCCCTCGAGCGTCCACGATGTCTTGGCGTTCCATTTTTCGCGACGATTGTCGCCTTCTGAATATTCAAAGTCGCGGTTCTGAATTAGTTCGGCATACAATCCGCCGTCGGCTGCATAGTTTATATCCTCGAAGAAGATTCCTATAAGATTATTGCTGATGGCTTTACTATTGTTTGCATCGGGTTTAAGAAAAGCCTTGATGTCGTTTACTTTTGCAAAGCGCGATGCGTCGTCGGTCATGCGTTCGCACTCGCGCGCATATCGCTGTGCGGCGGCATCTACATTGGTAATCAGACTATTAACAAACTGCCACGGAACGCGGTTCACATCGGCCTCTACCCTTGCACCGCCTACGCTGATGCTCTGTTTCTGCGAGATGTAGTCGGCATTATCAATCTTTGCCGCCTTGGACCAATGGCTAAAATCACGGCTAACGGTCTTGTAAACCGAGCCGTCGGCCGTCTTGAACATAACCACAAACTCATCGCCCTCGCGACTAAGCACAGGCTCGAGAACCTCCGGAACATCCATGTACGGATAGTCCTGAGGCTTCCACAGCCAAAGGTCGCTGCTCTTTGTGGTTGCAAACTGACGCTTGTCGGTATTCACTCCCCACACGGCATACCACACGCCGTCGTGCTTCAATACCGAAGGAGCAAACATCTGCTTCTGCGAGCCCCATGCGCCAAAATCACTCTTCACGAAATCGTAGTTGTCGCCAATACCAATCCACCGGCTGTTGTCCGAACTGTAAGCCACATGCAATCCAGCCTTCGGGCTGTTGGCATAGGTAGCAATGTAAACTGAGTCTGGATGATTGGCGTTTGCCTGTTGTGCTGCGCAAATCATGGCTGCCAGCACGCATAGTGTTTGTTTTTTCATGCTATTCATAATCGACCGCAAATATATAAAAAAACGGCAATATTATGAAATAAATGTGTTATCTTCGCAGCATGAATAATTCCATTCTCGAATTACAAAAATTACAGACTCTTCTGCACATGGAGCACGACTTTGAGCGCGAGCAGTTTATGGAGCAGAGCAACAAGATGAGCGTTCAGCGCAAGATTAAGCGCGGAATATGCTGGTGGCCAATCAGAACGGGACGCAGTTTCTACAACTCGCTCAACCAACTCACCATTGAGATTTACCGCACCGAGGACGATGAGATTGAATCGGTGTTTGAGTTTGGAAAGGCGGTGAGTTTCTTTACCATAACCGACAAGGGAACAGAATACTTCAAGTTCACAAGTACAGTTAGTTATGTTGACGACGACCGCATGGTGGCGGTGATTCCCAACAGCGGCGCGGTGCTAACGCTCGAGAACGCACAGAACGTGGGCGTGCAGCTTTACTTCGACGAAAGCACATACCACCTTATGTTCGAGGCACTTAACAAAGTGATGCAAGCCAAGAGCGGACGCCTTGCCGACCTGCGCGAGATATTCCACGGCAACAGCAAGGCGGAGCATCTGACATTCGACCATATACGCTTTCCGTGGCTCAACGCCGCACAGGAACTGGCCGTTAACGAGGTTCTGCGCGCCAAGGACGTGGCTATAGTCCACGGCCCTCCGGGAACGGGAAAGACAACCACGCTTGTCGAAGCCATCTACGAGACTCTGCGCCGAGAGAGTCAGGTGCTTGTGTGCGCACAGAGCAACATGGCGGTAGACTGGATTAGCGAAAAACTGGTAGACCACGGCATAAGCGTGCTGCGAATAGGCAATCCTACGCGTGTTAACGACAAGATGCTGTCATTTACATACGAACGAAAGTTCGAGAGCCACCCCGACTATCCGCAACTGTGGGCGGTGCGAAAGGCTATCCGCGAACTCTACTCACAGAAGAAGAAAGGCGACTCGACGCATCAGAAGATAAGCCGACTGAAAGAGCGCGCCACCGAACTCGAAATACGCATAAACGAGCAACTTTTTGCCGATGCAAAAGTAATTGCCTCTACCCTAACAAGCACGGCAAACCGCGTTCTCACGGGACGGAAATTCTCGACTCTCTTCATCGACGAGGCGGCGCAAGCCCTCGAACCAGCCTGCTGGATTGCCATCAGAAAGGCAGGACGAGTGATTCTGGCAGGCGACCATCAGCAACTTCCGCCAACCGTTAAGTGCTACGAAGCCGAAAAGCAAGGTCTGTCGCACACGCTTATGGAGCAGATTGTGGCACGCCGTCCCGAAACCGTTACGATGCTAACAACGCAGTATCGCATGAACGAGGAGATAATGCGCTTCTCGAGCAACTGGTTTTACCAAGGCAAGGTCGAATCAGCCAAGGAAGTGAAATTCAGAAGCATTCTCGACCTTGACCGCCCCATGATGTGGATTGACACGTCTTCTCTGCCCGAGGACGAATATCGCGAGCAGTTCGTCGGCGAGAGTTTTGGACGCATAAACAAGGCCGAGGCGCAACTCACGCTTCAGACTCTGAAGGATTATTTTGCCAAAATCGGAAAGCAGCGCGTTCTCGACGAAAGGCTCGACGTGGGCGTGATATCACCCTACAAGGTTCAGGTGCAGTACATGCGGCAACTCGTAAAGAAAGATGCCGACCTGAAGCCGTTCCGCCACCTAATAACGCTCAACACCGTCGACGGATTTCAAGGTCAGGAGCGCGACATCATCCTCATCAGTCTGGTACGAGCAAACGACGACGGACAGATTGGATTCCTGCGCGACCTTAGGCGAATGAACGTGGCTATGACGCGCGCCAGAATGAAACTCATAATTCTTGGCAATGCAGCAACCCTAAGCCATCATCCGTTCTACAAGAAACTGTACGAATACATACAAAACCTGTAGCATTTCGGCAAAAAAACGCGCCATAATTGCGCCTATACACAAAATATTACTTACTTTTGCGCCACAAAAATTGGAACATAAAGATTATGAACGAACTGGAAAAAGATAAAAAGCAGGAACTTATCCTGATGAACATTACCGGAAACGACCGTCCGGGACTAACTGCCGACATTATGGGCATCCTTGCCAAATACGATGCCAAGGTTATGGACATCGGTCAGGCCGACATCCACAACACGCTCTCGCTCGGAATCCTCATCCGCGTTTCTGAGAACAACAGCGGAAACGTTATGAAGGAAGTCCTCTTCAAGAGCACGGAACTGCATGTAAACGTTAGTTTCTCGCCAATTACCGAAGAGGATTACATGTCGTGGGTAAACCTTCAGGGAAAGAACCGCTACATCCTCACAGTTCTCGGCCGCCATCTCGAGGCAAAGCAGCTCGGCGCCATTGCCAAAGTAATTGCCGAGCAGGGCTTCAATATCGACTCAATACTTCGTCTCTCGGGCCGTCCTCATCTTGAGCAGAACGCCGAAGAGAAGAGCCGTGCCTGCGTTGAATTCTCGCTCCGCGGAACACCAAAGGACAAGGACGAGATGCAGAGCAAGCTGATGTCGCTCTCCAAGGAACTCGACATGGATACTTCTTTCCAGAAAGACAATATGTTCCGCCGTATGCGCCGACTCATCTGCTTCGATATGGACTCAACGCTCATCCAGACCGAATGTATAGACGAACTGGCAATGCGCGCCGGCGTGGGCGACCAAGTAAAGGCTATTACCGAAAGCGCGATGCGTGGCGAGATTGACTTCAAAGAGAGTTTTACACGCCGCGTGGCTCTGCTTAAAGGTCTGGACGTGAACGTGATGCAGGAAATTGCCGACAACATGCCTATAACCGAAGGCGCAGAGCGACTGATAAAGACGCTGAAAGCATACGGATACAAGATTGCCATCCTCTCGGGCGGTTTCACCTTCTTCGGAAAATACTTACAGGAGAAACTGGGCATAGACTACGTTTATGCCAACGAACTTGAGATTGACGAGAACGGCAAACTTACGGGCAAATACGTCGGCGAGGTGGTAGACGGCAAGCGAAAGGCCGAACTTCTGCGCCTTATTGCTCAGGTCGAGAAGGTTGACCTTCAGCAGACTATTGCCGTGGGCGACGGTGCAAACGACCTTCCGATGCTCTCGCTCGCCGGACTGGGCATTGCCTTCCACGCAAAGCCAAGAGTCGTTGCCAGCGCAAAGCAGAGCATCAACACCATCGGATTGGACGGTGTGCTCTACTTCCTCGGATTCAAGGATTCATATCTGAAGAACTAAGATTTTTTACATACAACAGAAAGCCTGCTCTCTTCTTCGGAGCGGGCTTTTTGTTTTCTACGGAAAGAGGGTAATAAGTCGGAAGGTACGTAGTAGCTACGGGGAAGGTACGGGGAAGCAAGCCGAAAGATTCGGGCAAGGTTCGGGAAAGATTCGGGCAAGCAAGCCATACATAAGCCGTATGTAAGCCATACCTGTTTATCAAGGTAGCCAATCAAAAGCCTGTCAATATGGCGAAGTTCTCAATATTCTGTTATCAACGGTAGCGAATATTATTGAAATTAAATCCGAACTGATGTATTTTTTGCAAAAAAACGTCTGTTTTCTTGGTTTCAATAAAAGAAAGCGTATTTTTGTACATCAATTCAAAATAAAATCTTTTTATCATAATCATCACGTTTCTGACTTCGTACCAGACGACTGCCCACTATACGCAAAACGATATGGTTGGTTAATATTGCAAATTTGACGACGGTGTTCACTTTCGACTGATATTGAATTCGGACAGTTCCTTTCAATTTAGAAACGAAAATGGATGCTTTTGGCTGCAAGGAACCAAAGGAAACTGGAAAATGAAAAAAGATACGCTAACAGTCGACAACAAAAATTATCCTATTGATTATATCGAACTTGACAAAAATCTTATAGGAAGCAACCGCATCTGGATTGAAAACAAAAATGAAATAAAAATATTATCGCACATATCCGAAGATGGAAGTTGCTGGGTTCATACATTAAGAAGAAAATAAATTTACAAAAATAAACACTGACTTTACAAAAAAAGCCAAACAGAAAATCATTTGTAAACTTTCTGTTTGGCCTTTATTCTTTCTGCATCAAAAATGATGCAAAAACCTGTTTAAAAGGTTATTTCAGTCCCTTCATTGAGAGCGAGATTCTGTTTCGCTGCAAATCAACATCGAGCACCTTGACCATTACCTGCTGTCCCAGCGACACGACTGTTGTCGGGTCGCTTACATACTTGTCGGCAAGTTGCGAGATGTGGACGAGTCCTTTCTCATGCACGCCAACATCAACAAAACAGCCAAAATTAGTAATGTTGCTTATTATTCCCGGCAGAACCATTCCGGCATGAAGGTCGCTGACTTCGTGTACATTACGGTCGAACTCGAACACCTTCAGCTGCTCGCGCGGGTCGCGTCCCGGCTTGTCAAGTTCCTTCATAATGTCGGTTAGCGTTGGCAGACCGCAAGTGTCGGTAACATATTTTTTCAGGTCAATTTTCTTTCTGAGCTCGGCATTGGCTATGAGTTCCTCGACCTTGCAGCCATTGTCCTTTGCCATCTTCTCTACGATGCCGTAACTCTCGGGGTGAACAGAAGTATTGTCGAGCGGATTTGTGCTGCCCGGAATGCGGAGGAATCCGGCGCACTGCTCAAACGTCTTTGCGCCCATCTTTGGCACTTTCAGCAGTTGCTTGCGGTTGGCAAACGGACCATTTTCGGCTCTGAAAGCCACAATGTTCTTTGCCAACGCAGGACCAAGGCCAGATATATACGTAAGCAAGTAAGGGCTTGCTGTATTGACATTTACGCCCACCATATTAACGCAATTCTCCACCGTCTGATCGAGCGATTTTTTCAGTTCGGTTTGGTCAACATCGTGCTGATACTGACCAACGCCGATGCTTTTAGGGTCGATTTTCACCAACTCAGCAAGAGGGTCCATCAGACGGCGACCTATGCTCACCGCACCACGCACCGTCACGTCCTCGTCTGGGAACTCCTCGCGCGCCAGTTTTGATGCGCTGTAAACCGATGCACCGTCCTCGCTCACAACAAACACCTTGACATCGTGGTCGAACTTCAGACTGCGGACGAAACTCTCGGTTTCACGGCTCGCCGTTCCGTTGCCTATGGCTATTGCCTCGATGCCAAACTGCTTTACAAGTTTTACAACCGTGGCAGAAGCCTTGGCTACATCAGCCTTTGGCGGATGAGGGAAGATGGCCTCGTGATGCAGCAGATTGCCCTGCGCATCGAGCGTTACGAGTTTGCATCCAGTGCGGAAACCCGGGTCGAGTCCCATAACGCGCTTCTGTCCGAGAGGGGCTGCCATGAGAAGTTGCTTGAGGTTGGCGGCGAAAATTCGTATTGCCTCCTCGTCGGCCGTCTTCTTGCTCGATGCGGCAAACTCGTTCTCGATTGACGGTTTGAGCAGACGCTTGTAGGCATCGGCAACAGCCAATCCAACCCACTTGCTGCACTCGTTGTTGCCACGCACATACTTACGCTGAAGGTCGTCGCCAACGCGCTCGTCATCAGGCGAAATGCTAACTCTGAGCACGCCCTCGCTCTCGCCTCGTCGCAGAGCCAGAAGTCGGTGCGACGTACATTTCTTCAGCGGCTCGGAAAAATCGAAATAATCGCGGTATTTCTGCCCTTCTTCCTCCTTGCCCTTAACAACTTTTGACGTGATGACCGCCTCGCGCTGGAAATGATTGCGCACGCGGTTGCGCGTAACCTCGTCCTCACTCACCTGCTCGGCTATGATGTCGCATGCGCCCTTCAGAGCATCCTCGGCACTCTCTACATCGCCCTTCACGAACTTCATGGCACGACTTTCGATGTCGCGTTCGTTCTGAAAGAGAAGGATTGTAGCAAGCGGTTCGAGCCCCTTCTGACGGGCAATCTCGGCGCGCGTGCGCTTCTTTGGCTTGAAAGGCAGATAGATATCTTCGAGTTCGGTTGCGTTCCAACAATTTTCTATACGTTTCTTCAGTTCGTCGGTAAGTTTCCCTTGTTCTTCGATGGTACTGAGCACAGTTTCCTTTCGCTTCTGAATCTCCTTCAGCTTGTCACTCTGCTCTTTTATCTCGGCAATCTTAACCTCATCGAGCGAGCCGGTAGCCTCTTTTCGGTAACGGCTAATGAAAGGGATTGTAGCCCCTCCGTCGAGAAGGTCGAGCGTATGTTCAACCTGCCAGTCGGCAATGCCTATTGCCTTGGCTATCATCTGTACAAAAATGTTCATTTTATTGCGTATTTGTTTTTGGTTATTTTCTGTTATGAATAAGCCGGAGAATCGACCTTGAAGACGATGCGGAAATCGCCGTCCTTGTAGCTTGTGCTGGTTATGCGAAACGAGCCGATTTCTGCCGTGCTCTTGACGTGCGCGCCGATGCACGGACAGATGTCGTAGTCGCCGATGCGCACAAGGCGTAGCGTCTCGCTGGCATCTTCGGGCAGTTTGTCGAGTTTTACGCCCTCGGGAATATTGTCGCGCGTAACAAACTCGTATTCAACCGGCAGATTGCTTTCTATCAGCTCGTTCATCTTGCGCTCAACCTCAGCAATCTGCTCGTCAGTTGGCTGGCTATCAAGCTTATAGTTAATTTTGCTCTTCTTGCGCTCTATGTGCGCGTTCTTTGAGCGTTCGCAGCCAAACATTCTAACCATCGTCTGGTTTAGCAGATGCTCGGCGGTATGGCTTGGCTGATGCTCAGCCTTGTTGTGTTCGTTCAGAACTGGTGCTTCTTCCATGTTGTTTTTTGTTAAAATCGGCTGCAAACATACAAAAAAAAGCCTTTACTCGGCATCAACTTCGGCATTTTGTGAGAAAAAAGGATTTCTGAAGGGGGCGGACAAATTTCTGCATCGCATGGTTATTTTCGAACTAAAGAGTGTATTATATCGAAGATTTTTTCTATTTTTACCGAGATTTTTGTCAAAAATCCAAATTCTAAGACTTTTATAACAACTTAAAAACAATTAACTTTATGAGATTTCCAAACGCATCACCTACGCTAAACTTTGGCGAGGCTATTGAGAGAGCTGCAAACAATCTGCTAAACATAAACGGACGCTCACGACGTTCGGAATTTTGGTGGACTATGCTCGTTGTTGCTATTTCATTCATGATTCCATGCATTTCATCCATCGTCATATTGCTGACAATACCGCTTACAATTCGCAGACTACACGATACCGGGCGCAGCGGATTGCTGTTGGCTGGAGATATTATTCTTTCTATTACTTTTACAATACTTACATTTCTTGTAGAAGCTTTAAACTCTGCAAACCTATTCTACTATATTATTTTTGTAGCGACAGTTATTTACAATATAGTAATCTTCTCACTTTGTTGCATGGATAGCGAGCCATACCCAAACCAGTACGGAGAATCGCCTAAATACAACAATTACGACAATAACAACAACGCCGGACATACCAACAACAACTTGAAATTCAGTTAAAACACAAACATTATGAAATATCCAAACGCATCACCTACGCTAACTTTTACCGAGGCTATTAACAGAGCTGCAAACAATCTGCTAAACATAAACGGACGCGCGCGCCGCTCGGAATTTTGGTGGACAAAACTTGTTACCTTCTCCCTCGCCATGATTTTTGGCTTTGGAATTCTGCTCGACTTGCTTACAATCCCGCTTACCGTTCGCCGACTGCACGACACTGGGCGCAGCGGTTGGTGGCTGCTCGGAAGCATCATTCTGTCGGTCATATTTTTCGGCATTGCCTGTTACGACCTTGTCGCATTATTTATCGATGCAAGTAACGGAACATTCAACAATTTTGGATTATTTTCTTTGCTTATGAAATACATAGTTTTAACTATAGTATTTATCATATACCAAATAATCATTATTGCGTTCTGCTGCATAGACAGCGACCCATATCCAAACAAATACGGAGAATCGCCTAAATACAGCTTTGACAACGAATAAGTAAACCGAGTAAAAAGGCTCGCAAGCCAGAAAAACGCCGATTGCGGGTCTTTCTTTTCCTAAATATAGCATTACAAATATCGTTTTCAATGAAAAGTATTATCATAATCATCGCCGCTATGCTGATGGGCTTTGCAAGCGAAATACATGCACAAAGCAGACTTACGCCAGCTTCAGCCCTTACTGCCAAATACGAAATAAAATACCGATATTACATCAACAAACTTCTGCATCAAAATGACGCTGATTTCTACTATTTTGCCTTCGAAATCCGCCCTTCATTCCACGGAGAATCTTTTTGTTTCTACGATATACAAAAAGAAGAAGTTGTTTACAGAATTGCCCAAAGAAATATTTACTACACAAATTACAATATGATAAACAACAATGACAGTGACAAGAAAAAGAAAAAGGAAATATTTCCAAACTCTAACGATGTTGAAGTAACGGAGTATCGATGCCAACTGTCAAAAGATATAGCAGAACACCTTAAACAATTGTTTGAGGCAGCCACAATTTCATCTTCAGTTCTTGCAAAGAGATTTGGCTGTGACGGTATTATGTACCAAATTTATAGCGGCAATTTATGGTCTGCCGAATGTTGGTCGCCAGACGAAAGGACGAATTGCGGAAAGTTAGTTCGGATTCTGGAAGAAATTACAGAATACACAAAGGAAAACAAGCCAAAGGAAATAGAAAAGATGATTCCAGAGGTTGATGAACTTTGCAAAACATTCGAAGCTCTGTATCCAAAGATTTAGTTAATGAAAAATAGGATAAACTATTAAAGCTGCAAAAAAGCAAATGGGACGAAGTTTTTAAGTGCTTCGTCCCCTTTGCTTTTGTTCGTAATAATTGATTTATCAAGACACTAATCGCCAATGCGTTCAAGCCTGAAATCCTTAACAGAATAGTCGAGTCCATCGCACTTTATACCTGTATGATTCTCGCCCAGACACACGCCGTATGCCATTCTGCCAGATTCTGTTACGCTAATGCTGTCGATGACGACATCGGCCCATTCATCTGTATTCTTCGCCGAATCTGCTGCGCGTTTCTTATTCTTGGCAGCCTTCGGACCATTCTCGGCATTCGCCGTTACGGGAATCTCTTTCTGCCATCTTGTGCCATCGTTATTCATAACAAAAACACATACGCCCTTGCCCAGCGAACGAGCCTTGCATGTAAAACGATAAACGCCCGGCTCTACACTATCAAAATACAGGCTACGATAAGCAACGCTGTCCTTTAGTTCAAAAACGTTGTGCTGATCGACATAAGCCAAGTTATCGTCATTGTCATTACCGCATTGCCTTATCGATTCTTCTACATAATCATCACGGATAACAACCGTGTACTTGCTGTTGTGGGTATGCACAATATAAATGCAGCACGGCACGAAACAGCAGAGAGCCGCAATCCACAGAACGATAAACACTATGCGCTGAACAACGCCCATAGCCTTAACCTTTCCGCCAAAAGACAGAAGCATGTGAATGATTGAGTAGATTGGAATGAGCAGAAGGGCGAGAAGACTCACGAGAAAGGCATACAGCACAATAGGATTATCATGCCAAACCTCGGCAAAGCCCATAGACTGCAATGTGCAAGCCATATCGCCATCAACAGGCAGAGAGATGGCCGCAACAAGAACCACGAGAACCGCCAAGAACACAACGCAGAGCGCAATGCCAATGATAACGGCAATGCCAACGGCAAAGATTATGGCAATCTTAAGCAAAACAGAGAAGAGCGATGCAAGCAAGCCGTGATGTCTGACAGGCTCTTTGTCGGTTACGGCATCGGCCAGATTCTGCGGATTCACCTCGCGCCCTCTCATCTGCAACTTCTCCTCGGGAGTTATCGCCTCGGGCAGAATTATAGCCAGAACGATGTACAAAACGAGTCCGATACCATAGAAGAACGCGAAGACGATGGCAAGGATTCGCCATATTATGACATCGGTATTGGTGTATGCTGCCAAGCCCGAAAGAACGCCGGCAACCATCTTGTCGTTAGGATTGCGAAAGAGTTTCCGGTTTGATGTTCGCGGTCTTGACGACTCATACTGCGGAGTGCCTTCGCCATGCATCTGGCGGAAATCCTCATCAGTGGTAGCCACAGGCACAACGATTGCCAGAACGATGTAGGCAATGAGTCCCACGCCGTAGAAGAAGAACAGAATTACGGCTATTATTCGCCATATCACGGCATCGGTATTGGTGTAGGCTGCCAAACCCGAGAGAACGCCGGCAATCATCTTGTCCTTAGGGTTGCGGAACAGACGCTTTCCGGCAGTGCGAGAGCGGAAGTTGTCGTACATCTTCTGCCCAGCCGAGCGAGTCTCCTCGCCTGCGTTTTCTTTCTCTTCCTCGCCGGCAAGTTGTTCAGGCTCGCCAATTCGGGTTATGATGGCTTTCACATCGTCTATCGTGATGGCTTCGATGCCGTCTTTCTTCAGTTCGTCGAAGAGTTCGGCAATGCGAGCCTCAATGTCATCGACAATCTCGTCGCCGCCTTCCTGCCGTCCAAACGACGAGCGGAGCGATTCAATGTATTTTTGCAACAAATTACAAGCGTCCTCGTCAATCTGATAGAGGCGGCCGCACATATTTATGGTAATGTTTTTCTTCATATCTTTATACTGTTATTTAAGATGAATGTTTTTGAGATAACTAACCGTGCTCGACAGTTCAGCCCAAGCCGCGTCGAGCCCTTCGAGAAACTTCTCGCCCTCGGCACTCAGAGCGTAATACTTGCGCGGAGGTCCTTGCGTAGACTCCTGCCACTCGTATTGCAGCAGTCCGTCGTTTTTCAGGCGTGTTAGCAGCGGATAGAGCGTGCCCTCTACCACCAGCAGTTCTGCCTGCTTCAGCTGCTGAATTATGTCACTTGCATAGGACGGTCCGTGGCGCAGGAGCAGCAGCACGCAATACTCCAACATTCCCTTCCTCATCTGCGACTTTGCATTTTCTATATTCATATTCCAAGGTTTTTTGAATGATTTCGGTTGCAAATATATGTAAAGTTTTAGTACTATGCAATACAAAGTACCAAGTTTTTGCAAAGAATTATATTTTTATTGACTTACAGCATTGTTGTTTCTTACGCGACTACTTTTGTTGCAAAGAAAATCGGCTTCCTTGTCTGTGTTGCCGCCTTGTCAAGTTCTCTCTGTGCCTTTTCCCAGTCGTCGGCATACTTGTTTCTTATCTCCTCGCGCTTCTGCTTCCAGTCGTTGCGCAGTTGCTTCTGCATCTCTGCAGCCTTCTGCTTCTCCAAACGCTTGCGCTCCGTGTCCGTAGTCTCTTTAAAGTCCGTGCCGTTCTGCTTTGCCGCGTCTCTCTGCGCCCTTATCTCGGCATGAGCCGCCTTCTTGCCCTCGCGCTCTGCCTTTTCCTCAATGGCTGCCCTCACGCTCATCTCACGGTTACGCTCTATGCCGTGCTTCATGTAAAGGTATTCCTCAACACCCTCACGGCTCAGCCCCTCGCTTTCCATAAGCGCGCGCACTGCCTCGGTAAGCGGCTTGTAGTTGTCACGCTTCCACGCCTCATATTCAGCGTTGTTGCGGCTGCTCATGGCGTTCTCTGCCATGTATGCGTTTTCCCAGTCCTCCAAAGGCTGTCCGCTGCGCTCCTCAAGTATGCGCTGAACCTCAAGCAGCGAGCGCATACTGTCCTGTACAGCCTCCTTAACCTGATAGCCACTCTCGCCCAGACGCTTGTTGTACTCAACGGCAACGCCCCTCAGAGTGTTGTCGGCCTCGTCAGGGTGCGCCGCTGCGTTACTGCCGTTGTCGCGGAAACGAAGATTTCCGCCGTTTTGTTTTGGATTCTCAAAACTTTTTATTTTATTTGCAGCAGAAACGAGTTGTGTTCTAACCTCCGCGGAATTGTACTGCGGTTTGGAACGCAGCTCGTTTTTCATTGGCTCAAACCATTCCTCGGCAAAAGACGGCTTTATGTAGTCTGCCAAATCCTCGTTTATCCAGTTTATTATATTCAAGCTGTTACGATAGTGAAGGCTTCTTATACTGTTTACCCTAATCTTACCAACTTGTCTGTTTACTTCCAACGCTGCCACAAAGTTCTTGCCCTTGTGCTTCAGTTCCGTAAGTATCACATGGCTGCCTATATGAGTGGCACTACGGAACAGGCGAGCGGTTTGCCCTCGGCACGCTCTATTGCACTCTTCGGATAGAAGAACTCTGAAACGTGGGCTGTGCCGTTGTTTCAGATGCCTCTGTTTCCATATTTTGATATTACTATGCTCACGCCCTCGCTTTCGCCACTCTCGTCAAAGTTACTTACCGATGCGTTATGGTTGCTTATGCGCAAAGTAAACTCCTTGCCGTCCTCTGTCTTAAACGTACCGTATTTACTTGCTTCGTGCTGCTCCAAGTCGAGAGCCTGAGCCACATCAGTAATGAATCCACGAGCTCGGTTCGCATTATTTTTATAAAAAATCTTTGCATTTTCAAGATTCTGTATTACTTTTGCACCGCTTTCACTCGGAACGACTGAGAACTTTGCGCTTGCGCCTTCACGGTTCTGGGTGGAAGTTTTTTTTGTACCCACTTCCTCACGCTGCTTCTTCCATTCTTCAAACTGCATAGGACGGCAGATAACTGTACTTGCCGCCCACGTCTTTTGTGTGGAGTTTACAATCGGCATCTATAACCGTAATGTTACCTGCTGCATCCTTTACAATATTGCCTTTTTGCAAGTCTGCAACAATGATAGTATCATTACTAAATGCCGTATTCTCCTTATTGATTGGATGGAATCCAAGATTATTCATGTATTCCACTCTCTCCTTTTCTGTCAATGGAGTGCTTGTCGAGAAATCAACAACCGGCTGCTGAAGAATGCGTACAAAGCCGTTGCCGAAATTTCCATATCCTACAATGCTGTAGGCCGAATTTCGGAATACATAGTTAAATAATGGGATGTTGTCAATGTCAGGACGGAACCGCTTTGCGTCCGGCTTTCCCTTCGATAGTTTAATTACGCTCTTCCCGTCTTTCGACAGATACACATCGCTGTCCTTACCGCTGCCTATCGGCTCGGTATCGTCAGTAAAGTCCTTTATGTCGGTGTGCCAGTTGCCGCTTGCCTTTGCCCACTGCTCTAAGAGTTCTTTCTTCTTTTCCTCAATCGCTCTTCTTCCTGACGCACTAACTCGTTCATTCGGTCTGACTGTGCTTTCGCATACGCGTGAGAAAAGCGCATCGATTGCGTTCTCTCTCTCTATTTCATACATCTTTCGTTCCACTCTCTGTGGAAGTCGTTCAGATAATCGTCGTCCGTATGGGTTGTAAGGTGTGACATCGTTAATGTAATCATTTATTTCCTGCAAAGAAACATCATTATATTCACCCGACAAAATAATGTCGTATATTTTTTTCGTCTGCTTTCTTCTTGCAGCCTCACGAGCCAGCCTCTCACGGCGCACCGTTTTTATATCCTTGTGGCTCACCATGGCTGTTGCTTCATCTATAACGCTGTTTATGCGCTCGCGTTCCTTGCGTCTTTCCGAGTCTTCGCCCATCAACCTTACCTCGCCGTTTGCCAAGTCCAGAATACGCTGTGCTTCTTCGGTGTCTGTCACAACCTCAATGCCTGCCTCTCTCAACTTATCCACAACGGCATCACGCAACAATACTGATACCATTATCCTCTCCATGGTTATCAAAAGTATAAACCTTTGCATTATGATTAGCAAGACGTATTGTTATAGTCTGTCCGTTCTTAGTCTCAAACGTAGCATACTGACTGTTGCTACCATGTTTCTTTGCACCAAGTGCCTTGGCTACATCGCCTAAGAATGTCTTTGAGTTATTTTTTGTTAAATTATCATAGTGTTTTGTAAGTTCATCAAGATTATTTAGTACCTTTGCACCATCAGCAGTTGAAACGACAGTCAGTGGAGCGTCAGAGGTTTCTGAGAGCGTGGCGGTTTCAGCTGCTCTTTTTTGTGCCTTACTCAAAGTAGCATTTTCCCCGTTCACTATATCAAGCACCCTCTGACCTTCTTTTTCATCAGTCACAACCTCTATGCCTACCTCTCTCAACTTATCCACAACGGCATCACGCAACATTGCGTCACGCTCCGACACGCTGCTTTTAGCACCATCTTCCGCCTTGTGATACAGAATGATGTTGCCCTCTACTCGTCCTTCACTTTGCCCTGTTCCTTCATTCGTCTGTATATTGTCAGACAATGAACTGCCATTTTCCGCATTCCATCTTTGTTCCGAGCCGCCTCTATTTCCATTTTCTTTGGAATCAGTTTGTTCTCCAGACAATACGTCATTGCCTTATCGCAGTGCGTACACTGCGCGGTGCGTCCTTCAATGCCTCTATCTCGTCAAAATCAAAGTTGGAAGTATTTCCCTTGTCCTTTTCAGTTCTTTTTTCTCATTTTCTTGCGAGTCAGAAGTTTTTGCCGTATCTTTGCTTGCAGATTTGTCAGTGGCTGGTGCGGCTTCGCCTTGATTAGTGGTGGTGATAGCACTACTGCCATCACTTGCTGACAAATCATAAGCCGTAAGAACCCAGTTCTTGTCGGCTATTTTTTTGCCCTTTACTCTTATGTTCTTGCGAATAGTTACCTTCTTGCCGTCCTTGATAAACACAATTTTATCGCCATTCTCAAAATCAATATCGCCATTCTTTATTAAAGAATCTCGCATTTTGTACCCTATACAAATAGGAATAATAGCTAGTGTT
>R24__coassemble_793_pt1 | contig 19505 bp, 16 predicted proteins | sample R24__metabat2_low_PE_011 | metagenome-assembled genome bin R24 | reverse complement strand
TTGAGGAACTAACAAAGACGCTTGATGTATAGGGGCTAAAATACGAGATTCTTTACTTTATTATGTTGTCTATATCCCTAATAGCATCCTCAGCGTTGGCAAAGCTCTTGCCTTCACCCACATGCTTATTGATGATATGGGCAAAACCTCCTTTGTCGTCTCCCCAAACCAAATCAATGTCTCCAACATCACTGCGATGGAACACACCGAGCAAGACACCATCCTTGTGTTCCATAATGAAATCAAGTGCTTCCTTTATTTTTCCCTTAAACTGGTCGTAGATGTTGCCGAACACACCTTCGCCTATTGGCTTCTTGCTCTCCTGCACATTATCGGCGTCCTCCTCGCTTTCCTTGCGCTCCTCGTTTGCAGTCTCGTTTGCAGTCTGCTGTTCCTCCGCTTGCGGTGTAGCTTCTTCTGCCGTAGGCTGCTGAGCCGATGTCTGTGTCTTTCTGTCAATGATGCTTTGAAGTTCGGCTATTTCCTTTGCCTTTTCCTCTTCGGTCATGGTAAAGATAGGATGATTGAAGTTTCTTATTCTTTCAATCTCCTTTTCAAGTTCTTCAATGCTCATATTCTCAAGCATCTGCTTGCGCTCTTCCCTATCCTGCTCCTCAGCCTGCTGTGCAGTTGATGCTGCGTCAATTTCTTGCGCCTTGTCTGCATTTTCCCGTGCAGATTCTTGCATTTCTTCCTCACTTGTTGTATCTTCGCTCACAGAAGGAACATTGCTCAGGTCTGAAGCGCCTCCACTTTGCTCGCTGCTTTTTTGAGCATCACGGGAAGTAACAGAGACAGTTGCAGCGTCTGTTGCAGGGGCTATAACCGCGCTCCCTGCCCAAAGCAATGGTCTTCTATTAAGCCTTTCCACACCTTCATATCCTGAAGATACAATCCCGTAATAGTCTCCATTGCTTGAACCAAGCAGAATGGAAATGGCACGTTTACCTGTTCTTTCACGTCCATTCTCTATCGAGAATACCAGCGCACCATTACGTCCAAGACGTACATGGTCGAAATTATTCATAACATCGAGAATGAAGTCTACCGCCTTATCAACATCATCAGCCTTTGTTTCCTTTCCGTGCCTCTTTATCATGTGGGTAATCATAGACGGAGTGAGGCGCAAAGGAGCTTTCGTATACCCGATTTCGTCAAAAAGGTCTTGCGACATATTCGCAAGGTCTATAATTCCGTTCTCGTTTTGATAGAAGAACTCTCCATTATCGGCAGTCTGTTTACTTAACGTGTATTTCTGGCCTTGCGGCTGCTCAGTTGGCTGTTCTTGCGCCTTCTCCTCGTTGTTGTCAACGGCTTGCAAAGAGCCGTCCTCGCCAATCGTCACGTTTTCAGGCAACGGCGGCAAAGAGTTCTCTGCCTCCTTCTTCTTGCGCTCCTCCTCGGCTTGTTCCTTTCTTGCAGTCGGAACATTCTTCACGCTCTCCCAATACTTCTTGCGCTCGTTAAGGGCATATACAAGGCTCTTTGCCTCCGCAATGGCGTTAGGGTTATCCATAAAATAATCACAACAAAGAAAAGTAAACAATCCTTTCCGCCTTTCGCTCGTTTTTTGTAACTTTGCAACAAAATGTTTCTTATCAACACATTATTTTATGAACGCTGAAGAAATTGACAAAATAATCGAGGAGGCACAGAGTGCCGACAAAAAACTCGGAAAGAGTTCAAAGAAAGAGTTTCCAACCGAAAAGGTTCGCGCCGTGCTAAATGCCCTGTTCATCATCGCCGCAGTGGCAACCGTTGTCGTCTACTTCATGAAGCCCGACGACAAGGCTCTCTTCTATATGATAGGCTTCGGCGCGCTGGGAATTAAGATTGTAGAGTTCATAATCCGCTTTACTCTGTAAATGAACCGCAAAGAGCGAGCCGACTTATTGCTAAAACAACTGTGCAACGGTCTGTACGAGAAGGAACAGGCCGTTGCATTGTCGTTGCTGTGTGCCGTTGCCGGAGAGAGCATCTTTCTTCTGGGTCCTCCCGGAGTGGCCAAGTCAATGATAGCCAGAAGAATGAAACAAGCATTCAGAGACGGAAAGAACTTCGAGTATCTGATGTCGCGTTTCTCTACGCCCGACGAGATTTTCGGTCCTGTCTCAATCTCCCGACTGAAAGACGAGGACAAGTACGAGCACATAACCGACGGCTATCTGCCCGAGGCTGACGTTGTATTCCTCGACGAGATTTGGAAGGCCGGTCCGAGCATTCAGAACACGCTTCTTACGGTGCTCAACGAGAAGATTTTCCGCAACGGACAGAACACCATTCCGCTGCCGCTGAAACTTCTGATTTCGGCATCTAACGAACTGCCCGCCGAGGGCGAAGGGCTCGAAGCCTTGTGGGACAGATTCCTGATTCGCTACTTCGTGAACCCGATTGAAGATCCGAGCAGTTTTGAGTACATGATAACATCCGACAACGTACAGATTGAGGCTAAGGTAGACAACTCTCTGTCTTTCAGCGAAGAAGAATATCACGAATGGCACGAGCAGAGCAAGAAAACGGCTTATTCAGCAGGAATAATGCAGACGATTCATGCCATAAAAAACCTAATCAACGAGTACAACCAGCACGATGAGCGCGAGGAAGAGCGACAGCCTCTCTACACCTCCGACCGCCGTTGGAAGAAGATTTTCGGACTGATGCGCACCGCCGCATTCATCAACAACGAAACAAACATCCATTATGCCGACTGCTCGCTGATGATGTACTGTCTGTGGGACAATCCCGACCAACTCGACGACATTGAGGAGATTGTAAACAAAGGCATTCACCAAGGAATGAGAATTGGCATCGGGCTCGAAGACCTCCGTCAGGAAGTTCTTCGTATTCAAGATGATATGCGTTCGTTTACAAGTGTAAAGGAGATGACCGACCACAGCATAAAGACGGTAAACTCGTTCTTTCACCAGATTAACGGCTACTCAACACGCGGCCGGGTGCTAATCTACGCCGCAGAATACGAGGCTCTGAAGATGAACGAAAGCACGATGTTCTATTTCAGCAAGCCGAAGAACATGACAAACACCTATGTCATGAAACGATACGACCGCACGAAACTGCTCAACATCGACCCTCGCAACATCATTCAGATAAGCAAGGGCGTGCGCTCCGTAATCATCTCCGGAACATCATATCCGCTTGAACTTGAGCAAGATGCGAAGCCTCTCGACCTAAACCATACCGACAAGGACATAGAGAACCGCATCGGAAAATGTATCGACCATTATCAGTTTCTGCTCGACGAATACAAGCGTCTCGAAGCCGAAGAAGCCGACTACATCAACGGCAGTCTGTTCATCGACAACCGCCAGAAACGCGCGCTCAGAAAGGCTTTCAAGGAGATGCGCACCGAAATTACCGACTACAACAACGAGATAAAGGAAATTCAGCAGACGTATTATGGACAAGGCTGACGAACGATTGGCATACGAATATCTGCTGGAGCTGTATCGCGACATGCTGATTAGGCGCGTTAAGGAAGACGAGAACTCGCTCATCAGCAACGGCATAGCCACCGAGATGGAACTAAAGTCGCAGGCCGACAGTTATTTCGGTCGCACGTGCCAGTCACTGCAATCGCTCTATTCTAAATACAACGGGCAGTGGAACGCGCTGAATCAGTGCGAGTTAAAGAACGACCAAGAAATGCTCATCTTCCTTTCGCAGATGCGCTACAACTTCGTGCGCTTCTACGACGTTGAGGAATTCAACATAGACTTCCATCTGCAAAACCTGAAACGATACCGCGTCCGCACCGCCGAATTTGCCACGCAGCGCAACATTTTCATGCAGAAATGGCGAAGGCTCTTGTACGACATGGAGTTCAACTTCCAGATGCAGCACATAAACCGTCTGTGCAACGAATTCTGTGCCGAGCAAGCCCAAATTTACAAGAAAGTCAGACTGAAATTTGCCATCGGAAGCGGCGGAAAGCTGTCGCGGCTGATGTATCTTCTGCGCGACGAGAAGGAAGAGGTCATAGACGAGATTTTCGAGTACAAGCGATATGCCGAGAAGAGCAGCAAGGTCAAGGAGATTGTCGAAAAAATAGGTCGGGAGCAATCAGTAAGAAAGCGTAACCACGCGGCAAAATCGGGCTCTAAAAACGGCTGGACAACTCGCCATGCCACCCACAGCGACATCGTCGGCATTGTAGAAGGCAACAATATAACATCCTTATTGCCAATAGAATATGCATTTTTAAGCAACAAAGAACTTCAACCGATTTTTATGCGCAAGATGCGCGAGAAGAAATTGCAGGTTTTCGAATACGCAAGCAAGGAGCGTGCACGTCTCGACCGCACAAACCAGAAAGGCAACGAAGCCGAAGAACCCGAACGCAAAGGTCCTTTCATCATCTGCGTAGACACATCGGCATCCATGATGGGCTATGCCGAGGTTATGAGCAAAAGCATAATCCTTGCCATTGCCGAGATGAACGATGCGCGCCAGCGTCCTTTCCACATCATCAATTTTTCCGAGAACATTTCTACAATAACAATCCGCAATCTCGAACTTGACTTCAAGAAGCTCGTCCACTTTCTCTGCATAAGTTTTCACAAAGGCTCGGACATCGCCCCGGCGGTTGAGGATGCCGTGAAGAAGATGGAAGAAGCCGATTTCAACACGGCCGATTTGCTCATCCTCTCCGATTTCCGTCTCGACCCGATGCGCGACGATACTTGGGCGCGGCTCAAAAGGCAGAAACAGAAGGGAATGAGAATTTTCGACATCGCCTTCGACCCTCCCGAATCGAACGATTATCTGAAATGTGCCGATGAGATTTTCAACTTGTAAAAGATTATTATACTGATGATTACAATAAAATATGCCGATAATCTGCCAGCCATGCAGATAGCCGGCAAGGTTAACGAAATTCTGAAAACCGACAGTCGCGTTGTGATTACCGCCCCTCCGGGAGCTGGAAAGTCGACTGTTCTGCCGCTCACGATTATGCAAGGTCTGCCCGACGATGGCAAGATTCTGATGCTCGAACCGCGCCGACTGGCTGCAAGACAGATAGCCGCACGAATGTCGCAGATGATTGGCGAGCCTGTGGGCAAGACCGTTGGCTACCGCGTGAGATTCGACAACAAGGTGTCGGAATCTACCCGTATCGAGGTACTTACCGAAAGTATTCTGACGCGCATGATTGTTGCCGACTCAACCCTCGAAGGCGTGTCGGCAATCATCTTCGACGAGTTTCACGAACGCAACTTGGCATCCGACATCGCCCTTGCCCTTTCGCTCGAGGCTCAACAGATTATCCGCCCCGACCTCAAAATCATCATCATGTCGGCAACGATAGATGCCGAGGGCATCAGTCGCACACTCGGCGCGCCAATCGTCGAGAGCGAAGGCAGAATGTTCCCTGAAGACGTAATCCACAGCCAAGATGAGGCTACCGAGCAGAATTCCGCCGAAGCCGTAGCCCACGCCATCAGACAGGCACACAAGGAGCACGACGGCGACATTCTGGCGTTTCTGCCGGGCGAAAGCGAGATTCTGAGATGCAAGGAGATGCTTGGCGACTCGCTCGGAAAGACGAGCGTCTACCCTCTCTACGGACTTCTCTCGCAACGCGAGCAGAACCTCGCCATTGCGCCAAGTGCCGAGGGCGAGCGCAAGGTCGTTCTTGCCACGTCGATTGCCGAGACATCGCTCACCATCGAGGGCGTGCGCATCGTAATCGACTCAGGACTGCACCGCACAATGGAGTTCGACCCTCGCAGCGGACTCAGCCACCTCAAAACCAAGCAGATAAGCATGGATATGGCAAACCAGCGCACCGGTCGCGCCGGCCGAACAGCTCCAGGCGTGTGCTATCGTCTGTGGTCGCTTGCAACCGAACATCGCATGGACGAGAACCGCCTGCCGGAGATTCTTACAGCCGACCTCACGCCAATGGTGCTCGACATCACGGCATGGGGCGAGAAGCCGCTCGAAAGCATCGCATGGCTCACCACTCCGCCCGTAAAGCAAGTTGAGCAGGCGCGCGAACTGCTGAAAATGCTTGGCGCGATAGCAGATGACGGCAAGATTACGGCTCACGGGCGCAAGATGTCGGCTCTGCCATGCCATCCGCGAATTGCGCAAATGCTCGCCACCGCTGAAACGCCCGAGATGAAGTCTCTCGCCGCCGACATCGCCGCCCTTCTCGAAGAGCGCGACCCTCTTTCTGTACGCAACTCGTCCGCCACCGCCGATGCCGACATCAACACTCGCCTTTCGGCCTTGCGAAGGGCACGAAAAGGCAACGCATCTGGCAAGGTATGGCAGCGCATAATGATGGCAAGCGAACATTATCGCCACATCGCCAAGACGAAAGAAGATAACACCGAGCCCGACATCTACGCCACCGGAATGTTGCTTGCATCTGCCTATCCCGAACGCATAGCAATGGCTCTGAAGGGCGAATACAACACATTCATGCTGTCGTGCGGCGACAAGGCTGTAATCGACAAGGACGATGCTCTGTCAGCCTACGACAATCTTGCCGTGGCGCAGGTTGTAAACAACAGAATTATTCTTGCTTCTCCGTTGGATATTAAAGACTTAAAAAGTTTTGCTAAAGTAAAAGATAATATATCATGGGATAACCGTCAGGGCTGCATCGTGGCACAACGCGAATACAAAATCGGCTGTCTGCTGATAGATTCCAAGCCTATTTCCGACGGAAATTCCGAAGCAATAAAGCAAACCATCTGCAATGCCGCGCAGAAGTACGGCACAAGTATGCTCAACTTCTCGGACGAGGTGCAAAACCTACAGCGGCGCGTGGCGGTAGTGGCAGAATGGCATCCCGAGATGCAATTGCCCGACCTCTCTACCGAGGCGGTTCTAAGGCGAGCCGACGAGTGGCTTCCGTTCTATATCGGCAACAGTACAACCACCGCCGAACTGAAGAAAATAGACCTCTGCGAGGCTCTGTGGTCGCTCCTTACCTACGAACAGCAGACCGAGGTTGAACGCCTTGCACCAACCCACATTAAAGTGCCGACAGGCAGTCGCATAAAGATTGAGTATCGCGTGGGAGCCGAGTTGCCAATCCTTCGCGTGCGCCTTCAGGAATGTTTCGGTATGGACAGCACGCCACGCATAGACGACGGCAAGCGAGCCGTGCTTATGGAACTTCTCTCGCCCGGATTCAAGCCCGTTCAGCTTACGCAGGACCTCAACAGCTTTTGGCAGAACACTTATTTCGAGGTGCGCAAGGAACTGAAACGCCGATACCCAAAGCATTCGTGGCCCGACAATCCGCTCGAATCGGAAGCCGTGCGAGGCGTAAAGCGCAACAAACAATAATTAACATAGAACAATAAAACAGCGGTTTAGAGCCAAAATCAAAGTCAAAAATTGGATTTCTGAATTTTATGAAGTATTTTTGCACTTTATTTTTTGCGGCAAATTAAGACTGGAGATAGATAAGAGATAAAAAGAGAAATAATATAAGTGTTTAAAGACAAATAAAATTAAATTAGGGTAAATGAAAGGTTTTGTATTTAAGCCACGTTTATTTTCGACGTTGCGCAATTACAACAGACAAACATTCATGGCCGACCTCATGGCCGGTATCATTGTGGGTATCGTGGCTTTGCCGCTGGCAATCGCCTTCGGTATTGCATCGGGAGTAACTCCTGAGAAGGGAATCATAACCGCCATCGTAGCCGGTTTCCTTATCTCGGCATTCGGTGGAACGAAAATCCAGATTGGCGGTCCTACCGGCGCGTTCATCGTAATCGTGTACGGAATCATTCAGGAGTACGGAATGAGCGGACTTGCAATAGCCACCTTCATGGCTGGTATCTTCCTTCTTCTGCTTGGTATCTTCCGTCTCGGAACAATAATCAAATACATTCCTTATCCTATCGTTGTGGGCTTTACCAGCGGTATCGCGCTTACAATCTTCACCACTCAGGTAAAGGATTTGTTCGGCCTGACAATCGAAGGCGGAATACCTGCCGACTTTATCGCAAAGTGGGGCGTTTACTTGCAGAATTTCGCTACAATAGACCCTTGGTGTACTGCCGTTGGAATTCTCAGCATCATCATCATCGCCGTTACTCCTAAGTTCTCGAAGGTTATTCCGGGTTCGCTCATCGCCATCGTTGTTATGACCGTTGCCGTTTACTTCCTGAAGCAGAACGGCATGGGAACAAGCATCGAAACCATCGGCGACCGCTTCAGCATTAGTTCTGAAATTCCTGAGGCTGCGTTGCCTGCCATCAACTGGGAGGTTATAAAGAAACTTATCTCGCCAGCCATCACCATCGCATTGCTCGGCGCAATCGAGAGTCTTCTGTCTGCCGCTGTTGCCGACGGTTATATTGGCGACCGCCACAACTCTAATCAGGAACTTATCGGTCAGGGTATCGCAAACATCGTTACCCCAATCATCGGCGGTATTCCTGCAACAGGCGCAATTGCCCGAACAATGGCAAACATAAACAATGGTGGTAAGACTCCTATCGCCGGAATTGTCCATGCAGTTGTCTTGCTGCTCATCTTCCTGTTCCTGATGCCGCTTGCACAGTACATCCCAATGAGCTGTCTTGCCGGCGTTCTGGTTATCGTTTCTTACAATATGAGCGGCTGGAGAACATTCCGCGAGATGTTCAATAATCCTAAGTCAGATGTAAGCGTACTTCTTGTAACATTCCTGCTTACCGTAGTTCTCGACCTTACTTACGCAATCGAGTACGGCTTGATTCTTGCCTGCCTTCTTTGTATGCGCCGTATGGCCGAGACAACTCAGGTTTCGGTTATTATCGATGAGATTGACCCTAACGCTGACACAGATGCCGATACTCACGAGGAGCATCTTGCCGTGCCTGAAGGCGTTGAGGTTTACGAGATTAACGGTCCTTACTTCTTCGGAATTGCCAACAAGTTCGAGGAGATGATGGCTGATTTGGGCAACGACCGTCCAAAGGTTCGAATCATCAGAATGAGAAAAGTTCCGTTCATCGACTCAACCGGTCTTCACAACCTCGAGAACCTCATCTCTATGAGCAAGAAGGAGAACATCAAGGTTATCCTTTCGGGCGTAAACGAGAAGGTTCAGTCGGTTCTTATCAAGAATCACTTCGATACAAAGATTGGCAATGCCAACATTTGCAGCAACATCAACATTGCTCTTGAGCGTGCAAAAGTTGTTATTGCCGAGGCGTAAATCTTGCTAAATACATAAAAAAACTCACAAGTCCGCATCTGGATTTGTGAGTTTTTTTATTATGTAAGGAAATTGGCTATATGTCCTCAACGAGCGATGCCATTCCGCCTTGGCTCGTTTCCTTGTAAAGCGACGGAAGGTCGTGCCCCGTCTGCTTCATAACCTTCACAATCTTGTCGTACGACACATGATGATGTCCGTCCGACTGGAGCGCGAACTGAGCCACGTCTATCGCGCGAGAGGCAGCAAAGGCGTTGCGTTCTATGCACGGAATCTGAACCATTCCGCACATCGGGTCGCAGGTCATTCCAAGATGATGCTCCAAACCCATCTCGGCGGCATATTCAATCTGCGACTGACTGCCTCCCAGCAACTGACAGGCAGCCGCGGCAGCCATAGCGCAAGCCACTCCCACCTCGCCTTGACAGCCCACTTCTGCTCCGCTTATCGAGGCATTCTGCTTGGCTACGTTTCCGATTAGTCCGCCGGTGGCAAGGGCTCGCAGAATACGAATCTCCGAGAAACCCTGCGTCTGCTCCAGATGATAGAGCACCGCCGGCATCACTCCGCACGAGCCGCACGTCGGGGCAGTAACCACCGTTCCGCCCGAAGCGTTCTCCTCGCTTACGGCAAGCGCGTAGGCATAGATGAGCGAACGTTCCTGAAGCAGCGGCTTGTAGCTCGTTGCCTTTGTGTAGTAGTTTGCCGCCTTGCGAGGCAGTTTAAGCGGTCCGGGCAGAACGCCCTCGTTAGTAAGACCGTTGGAGATGCTTTGCTTCATGGCGTTCCACACCTCGCCCAGATAGTCCCAGATGTCCTTCTGCTCGCACATCTCTACATATTCCCAGTAGTTGCGGCCGTTGTCGTAGCACCATTTCATTATCTCCGTCAGATTGGGATAGGCGTATGTCTCTGCCACGTCGAATTTGTCGAAGCCCTTGCCTTCGGACAGCGCGCCGCCGCCCACGCTGAACACCGTCCAGTCGTTTAGCAGATTCTGCTGCGAGTCGTAAGCCTGAAAGCGCATTCCGTTGGGATGATACGGCAGAAACGTCTGCGGCTCCCAGCGTATTTCGAGCTGTCCGTGTCCCTTCAGAACATCGCCAATGGTTTGGTCGGTCATGTACCCCTTGCCTGTGGCTGCCAGACTGCCGTAAAGCGTTACAACATACTTGGCGGCATCGCTACATCTCTCCAGAAATATCTCTGCCGCATGCTGAGGACCCATCGTGTGACTGCTCGACGGACCTCTTCCAATTCTATAAAGTTCTTTCAGAGTTTTCATGGAACAAAGGTATTATAAATACAAAAAATATGCATTATCAGTTGAGTCAATTCTGAATGTTTTGTTCCTTATTCTTTCATAGTAGAGGATATTGTCGAGAAAAACTTCTGTTTTGAAAGCCTTTCTTCGGCATTTATAATGAAATGGCAGATAGGCAGATTATGACTTTTTCAGCGATGATTCATCGTTTTTTCTTCCTGCGATGTTTTCTTTGTCCTTTACTTTCAACTTTCTTAAATTTCTTTCGTTCTCTTATATAGCAGAATATCATAACCACAGGTATTGCGAAAAAAAAAGGAATCCAATGAGCATCAGAAACAGCCTTATGCGATTCGACCATTGAATCACGTTCTGCATCGTAATACAGTTTGAGCGATTTTATGGAATCATAATAACAATACGAACCATCCATAAGTACCCTATAAGTTTTCCCATTATATAATATTTCTGCATGAGCATATTTTCCGCCCTTAATTTCCTTAACCTCAAAACAACCCATAGGAATAGGTTCTCCCCGCTCAATTACTTTCTTCCTTTCATGCCAACTATGTAGGCAACAAAAACCTAAAAATACGAAAAAGCAACAACAAAAAAATACAACCTTTTTACTTGATTCCATAACTACAAATCAACTTTATCCTCTTCTTCTAAACTCAGCACACACAACGGCGGTGGCGATGGCAACATTTAGGCTCTCGGCACATTCCGAGCCTTCGGGATAGTTCGGGATATAAAGTTTGTGCGACACGCGTTTGCGCATCTCCTCGCTCAAGCCCTTGCCCTCGTTGCCCATAACGATAAGTCCGCGTTGCTGAAGGTCTTGCGTGTAGATGTTACTGCCGTCGAGCAGAGTGCCATAGACTGGCACATCCTTGTCGAGCGAATCGACAAGTTCGGGAAGCGATGTATAATGAACACGCACGCGCGCCATTCCGCCCATGGTAGCCTGAACGGTCTTTGGGTTGAAAATGTCGGCAGTATCGGCAGAGCAGAACACATCGCTGATGCCAAACCAGTCGGCAAGGCGCACGATTGTTCCGAGGTTGCCCGGATTCTGCACGCCGTCGAGAGCTATGCACAGATTTTCGGCAATGGTCTTGCGAGCATCAACATCATAGTCGGGCTGTTCGAACACGGCCACAACCTCTTGAGGCGTTTCCAGAAAGCTAATCTTGCGCAGCTCGTCTTGCGTGGCATCCTTAACCGTAACGCCGTTGAGCGATGCCTCATTAGCCTCAATCCATTGCTGAAGGGCATAGACGGCGCGCAGTCTGAATGTGCCAATCAGTTCGCCAACAAGTTTCGGTCCTTCGGCAACGAAGGCGTTCTCCTCGCGGCGTTTCTTCTTCAGTTCGAGCGAGTGTACGAATTTTATGTCGTTCTTACTAATCATATCCAATAAAAATAACGGTCGCCGCCGCGCAAAAAATGAAAATCGGCAAAGCGCACGGACGAAGCCATCTGAAGGGTTGTCGTTATTAAAATACATGCAAAATTACATAAAATTTTCACAAATCAAAATAATTAAGTACCTTTGCTCTCCGAAACAAATTATTTACTCTAAGATGCGTAGGACAACCCACTATTTCTTGCTTTCGGCACTCGCCACGCTGTGTTCTTGCTCGGTATCCAAGTTCATTCCCGAGGGAGAGCATCTGCTCGACGAGGTTAGCGTCGTTTCGGAAAGCAAGGACGTGAAGGCCGGCAATCTGCACGGATATGTAAGGCAGAATCCCAACGCATCGTGGTTCAGCACGTTCAAAGTGCCGCTGCACATCTATTCGATGTCGGGACTCGACTCAACAAAGTGGAGAAACCGCACGCTGCGCAAGCTGGGCGAGGCTCCGGTAATCTATGATGCCGAACTTGCCGAGCGTTCTGCCAACGACCTCAAGATTGTTATGCAGAACATGGGATACATGGGCGCATCGGTAGATGTAGACACCACTACGAACAAGCACAAGATTAAGGTTAAGTATCTGCTCAAGCCGGGCGAGCTGTATTATGTGCGCAACCTTAACTTCAACATTCCCGACACGGCGGTAGCCCGCGTGCTGCGCAACGACTCGGCAAACTCTCTGCTCAGACCGGGAATGGTATTCAGCATCAACACTCTTGAGCAGGAGCGAAGCAGAGCCGCAACGCATCTGCAAAACTCTGGCTACTATCACTTTAACAAGGAATTCATATCGTTTACAGCCGATACTTGCAGCGGCTCTAAGATGGTAGACCTGACCTTAAACTTGAAGCTGTACAAGCAGACTAACAGTTCGGAACCTACCATGCATCGCAAATATACGGTAAACAGCGTTAATATACTTGCCGATATTGACAATGCGCGTCCGCGCCGCATCGACACGATAAAATACAACGGCTACAACGTTCTGTACGAGAAAGGCCGCCTGAGATACCGCCCTAAGGTTCTGACGCGCCACACGCACATCAGACCGCAGTATCCGTATCGCGAGAGAGCCGTACAGAGCACATACACGTCGATGGGACGACTTCAGTATCTGAAATATACAACCATCAACTTCCGCGAGAACAGCGCAGACTCTACGCTTCTCGACTGCTACATCAACCTTACGCACGGACGCTCAAAGTCGTTCAGCTTCGAGGTTGAGGGAACAAACTCGGCAGGCGACCTTGGAGCGGCATCTGCCGTTACATTCCAGCACCGCAACCTGTTCAAGGGTTCGGAGCTGTTGCAGATAAGAGTGCGCGGCGCATACGAGGCTATCAGCGGTCTGGAGGGATACAGCGACAACAACTATACCGAACTTGGCGCTGAGGCTTCAATCCGATTCCCGTCGTTCCTCTGCCCTTTCCTGAAGAACGATTTCCGCCGCAGGGTGAATGCCACATCGGAATTGAGCCTTCAGTATAACACACAGAACCGTCCCGAGTTCAAGCGCAGGGTGGCAACTGCCGTATGGCGATACCGCTGGAACCAGTACCGCCGAAAGGCGCAGCACAAGGTCGATGTGCTCGACCTTAACTATGTTTACATGCCGTGGATTTCAGAGAAGTTCAAGCACGACTATATCGACAGCCTCGGCAACCAGAACGCCATTCTGAAATACAACTACGAGAATCTGCTCATCACCAAGGCAGGCTACACATACAACTACAACTCGCTCGGAATGGCAAACTCTAACGCGTCGTACGGCACAAACGCCTACAATATACGCTTTAACGTAGAGTCGTCGGGCAACCTGCTGTATGCCGTTACATCAACCTTCAAGACTGCCAAGAACGAGCATGGACAGTACAAGGTGGGCAACATAGCCTATGCGCAGTTTCTGAAGGGCGACTTCGACTTCTCCAAGGGTTTTGTTATAGACAAGAAGAACTCCGTAGCGGTTCACATCGGCTTCGGAATAGCCTATCCTTACGGCAACTCCACGGTTCTTCCGTTCGAGAAACGTTACTTCTCGGGTGGAGCAAACTCGGTTCGCGGATGGTCGGTCAGAACACTCGGTCCGGGCTCGTATGCCGGAAGGGACAAGACGATAAACTTCATCAACCAGAGCGGCGACGTTAAGCTGGATATGAACATTGAGTACCGCACATTCCTGTTCTGGAAGGTGAACGGCGCGGTATTTATCGATGCCGGAAACATCTGGACTGTGCGCCAGTACGACGACCAGCCGGGCGGTGAATTCAGGCTTAACAAGTTCTACAAGCAGATTGCGGCTTCGTATGGTCTTGGTCTGCGCTTCAACTTCGATTATTTCATAGTCCGATTCGACGGCGGCGTAAAGGCTGTCGACCCTCGCGACGGCTACAAGCGATTCCCTATCGCACATCCAAATCTGTCGCGCGACTTTGCCTTCCACTTTGCCGTTGGTCTGCCGTTCTGATGCTTTTCAGACATATCCAAGCCGATTAGTTTTATAAACCACAAATGCAGAAAGCGTCGCCCCTTGTTCAGACGGATTTGCCGTTCGTATGTTCTGCCGAATTTGTCGCTCGACCTATGGTCACTTGCTACTGAAAGGATGCAAGAATTCCCACCGCTGAAAAAAATCCGTATCACACCGTTCTGCCGAATTTGTAATTTGGCAGAGAAAAAATCGGGAATTTGTAATTCCCACCGCTAGAAAAAAGTTATGCGAAGCCGAAGGAACACAAGAATTTCCACCGCTGAAAAAATCCGTAACAAGTATGTTCCGTTTCTATGCGTAACATCTTGTCGCTGAGCGACAATGCGAGTTACAAACTCGCGTTTGTTGATGCTGCCGAATTCAGAAATTCGGCAGAACCAAAGAGGGGGCTTGTTGTTATTCTTTTACATCTTCGAAGATGTGAAGTCTTTTGCCATTATCATGAACACAGATATACCCGGTATTGAAGAATTGTATGGCATAACGATTTGTAATGCCCAACCCTCTGCTTCTTTCTTTTGGGGTGAACATTCTGGTTGAAAACTCTATTTGTTTCGTTTCCGTATTTAATACAAAGAAACATGATGGAGTGTGGTCTCCATCCATTATAGTACATAAAAATATCAGATATTTAGTATACGGATTATTTACTGAAAGATAAAGCACTTTATTATCTATGTCTTTCACGAAAAATTCTTTATAGCTGTATTTATCTACAACATTTAAAGTTCCAGAATCAATTACCGAAACACAATCATGCACATTCATTACCTGTCCGTTTTCTTGATTCAAGAAAACTTCATTTACATGCAAAACGCAATGCTCGTGGTTGGTATCTTCCTTAGACTTTGAAAATGCCTTGAGAAGTTCGCCTGTGTTTACATCAATGGCAAGGAGAATATCATGCCAATCGACACTTGATTTTACCCAAAGTTTACCACCACAGATACCTTCAAGTACAAAGCCAAGGTCTATAGTTACATTAAAGTCAGGCTCGTAGTTATGCTGCCACAAAATGCTGCCGTCCCAGTCATAGCGTGTAATGATATTGTCTCTGTTTGAGAAAATCATATCATTGAATACAAAACGAAGACCAAGATAATCTTCTTTAAAAATCACTTTGCCTGTTTCTATATCTACAAGATTATTATAATCATTATAGTTCACCCCATCACGCATGTAGACATTCAAGTAACGCATGTTGGTATTGTCATCAAGAGAAATCGTATTATTTACCACATTTAGGAGTTCACCATCCTTGGTGTACAACAACGTATCCTTAGAACGAATTTCTCCTCTTGTTTGAACAACTACCTTGTCCTCGTAACTTCTTACACGCGTTGCTTTTCTTGTATGAAACTCTTTGCCTGCAATATTAATTACGGAATTGCCATCACTTTCGTTAGTGGCATAAGCACCATATCGAGCATCAAAATTATAATACTCAACATTCTTAACTACTTTAGTTTCTTTCCACATATCTTAATCTGTTAATTTTATACAATTCTTTATTGCATCATTAAATTTCTTATTAGCATTTAACGCCTCCAAACTCAAATCAGCGTGGCGACTTTGCCTTCCCACTTTGCCGTTGGTCTGCCGTTCTGATGCTTTTCAGACATATCCATACACCAACAATTCTATGACGAGGATTGATAGTATCATTAGCGAAAGAAGGGCTGCGTTTTTCAGAATACTGCCGAGTAGATTAAACGAATCGCATTTTCTGAGCAGCCAAATAGCCAGTCGTACGAAGGCAAAAAACACAACAGAAAACAGCAGTACATAAATAAAATCTATCGGTTTTGTCGGCTTAACAGCATATATCGCCAAAGCAAAAAGCACAACGATAAAAATGCCCGACAAGACTTTTTTGAAAGAGTTGGTAAAACATTCTTTCTTAAAAAATACGATTATCAGCTTCAGGCAACATTGCAATAGCAGGCTAACAATAAGTATAGGCACAAAAGCAATCAGAAACCTTCCGAAGAAAGTACCTAACGGTGCGTTGTTATATGTACTAATACATGTTTCTCTACTACCAAGCGTAAAGAACGACAAGAAATATGCAAATGGTATTTCTAAGATAAACAAAATGCAGTTTATCCAAAAGGTCGTTTTCATCTTTCAAATGTTTTTATGGTTCATTAGCAGATGTACTAAGCAAGAGCCGTCCATACAACGAATGTTGAGTATTCCATCTGTAAATTCAACATTCTCGCAGATATCTCCGTTCTGCCGAATTTGTAATTTGGCAGAGAAAAGAAGTCGGGAATTTGTAATTCCCACCGCTGAAAAAATAACGTACGAGCACCACTTCTACACGTAACATCTTGTCGCCCAGCGACAAGGCGAGTTGCAAACTCGCGTATTTTGATGCTGCCGAATTCGGAAATTCGGCAGAACTGTGGGGAGATTTTAAGTATACGCACCATACAACTTCCCATTTTGAATTGTAATTTCATTCGACAATCCACAATTATCGGTTAACATATAGCTAACATATAGCTAACATATAGCTTACATATACCTTGGACGTTCCTACGACGTTCCTTGGATGTACCTTGGATGTACCTTGAATCTACCTTCCTTCTTCCTACCTTCTTCCTACCTTCTTCCTACCCACTTTTTTGTATTTACCAAAAGAACAATTCGCATTATAATTGCTCTTTATAAACCCTCGGCAATTATGAATTATGAATTATCAATTATGAATTGTTTATTGTTTATTCACCTCAACTGGTCGAGAAAGTTTTCAAGGTCTACCTTCCATTTGTTGTTCGACTTTACAACCTGAAGTGTTATGTTGCGGCTTGTAAGTCTGCCGTCGACACCTATCGAGTCCCAGTTAAGGAAATTGCTTACGCGACATCTCACCTCTGCCGCATCAGCCGTTTTATTTACCTTCAGACTCTGTATTGCCACGCTTGCGCCCTCCTTGTCCTGCGCCACGGTTGCCAAATCGTCTTGCGACACGTTCGACGCTATAAACTTAATTACATTTTTTGAGCGCGGAGTGCAATACTCAACCGCCGCACGGTAGCGCATGTTAAAAAACGAATCGGCAAATGTCTGCGCGCATGCCCTGATGGAATCGTTCCGGGCCTCTATCTCTTTATCTTCCTTAGACTTACACGACGAAAGACACATGCATCCCATCAGCAAAACCATAACAAACGAATATATAAACTTGTGCATTCTGATTTTAAATTTGTTATGCAAAGTTAAACAAAAATATAACAAATGTTTGCCATTTCGTATTTTTATATTTATTTTTGCTCAAATTTTTGTCCTTATGTTGAAATTCAAGAGTTTCGGAAGCGGCAGCAGCGGTAACTGTTACTATCTGAGCAACGGCGAAGATGCCCTTTTGATTGATGCAGGAGTGGGCATCAGAGCCCTGAAAAGATACTTCAAAGAGGCACAGCTAAAATTCGACAACGTGCGCGGTGTTCTGATTACACACGACCATGCCGACCATATAAAGGCTGTTGCACATCTTGCCAACGACTATCGCATCCCAGTATATACAACCACTAAGATACACGAAGGCATACGCAAGAGCTATTGCGTTACCGAAAAGATTGAGGCTGAATACGTTAAGCTGCTCGAAAAAGAGCAAGAAACGGAGATCGGATGCTTTAGCGTGTGCTCGTTCGAAGTGCCGCACGACGGGACCGACAACGTGGGCTACCGCATCCGAACAGAGGGCAAGACCTTCTGCGTACTAACCGACATAGGGCATATAACCCCTACCGCCGAGCAGATGATAAAAGATGCCAACTACCTCGTGCTCGAATCGAATTACGACAACAGCATGCTCGAAATGGGGCCCTATCCGGCATACCTGAAGGAGCGCATAGGCGGAGAGAACGGTCATCTCTGCAACACCGATGCAGCCAAAGCTCTGGCCGAAAACTATCACGAAGGGCTGTCGCACGTATGGCTGTGCCACCTGAGCGAGGAGAACAACCACCCTACCATCGTGGAGAAGTGCATCGGCGCACACCTGTACGAGATTGGGCTCATCGTCGGAAAAGACATCATCATCGAGGTTCTGAGACGCAAAGTGCCTTCGGATATGTACGAACTTTAATCACACACAAAAACAGAAATGAGAAGAATTGCCGCGTGCAAACTGTTCATTGCAGGCAAGAACGAGCCTCTGGGCAGGCATATCGTTGAGATTGCAGGCGAGGAAGGACGGATGGTCAACCACTTTCCGCTGGGCGAGGAACTGCCCATGACCGAATGGCTTGGCGGCGTTCTGCTAGCATCGCCCTGCTGCGAGTGCCACATCACTCATCCGCAAAGTATAGACGAGGTGATGGAAGCCCTCGACATGACCAACGGCGACGCGCGATGCCACTACGTCTGGCATCTGTCGAAAATAAACAGCGAGACGCTGGAAATTCTGCCCGACTGCATATTCCAACGTCTCGATGATGAAGAAGATGATGACATCTTCTGATAAATAATTCTTTCTGAAACTTAATCCTGAACAGGACGTACGCTCATAGCCACATTCATAGCGAAATAGCTCTTGTAGTTTACGCCCGACTTAAAGTACATAATCTCCGAATTACCCTTAGCCGTACAGGTTGAGGCTCTGTAATATCCTTCCTTACCGAATCCCTTCTCGGTTGTCTCGCCCTGCTTGCAGCCTGCTGCCGGCAAGAATATGCTGTTTCCGTTAGGACCTGTAACCTTGTAGCCAGCAACGCTGTTTATGGTTGTCCATGTCCATAAACATTTCTTAGAACACAGTTCCTCAACCTCACGAGCGGTTGGCATTCTCCACTTGCCGCCCCATCTTGTAGCAGCCACGTCCTTGCCAATCTTGCCGGTAATGCTGTCGGAAGAGGTGTTCAGACCACTTACATCCTTGTCACCCTTAATGTCAGACCACATGAAGTAGCCTCCGTGCTCCTCGGGCGATGCCGCGCCAACGTTATGGTCAGCCCACTTAACGCTCAGACCAAGGTCTACCGCGTTACCTACCACAACTTCTGCTTCGTTTCCACTTGCGTCTGCCGACTTACTGCCAGAGCCGCCACAGCTTGACATAACGGCAACGGCTGCCGCACGCATGCACATAGTAATTTTTCTCATACTAATTTAGATTTTTTACTTTATTTATACA